>Ga0247835_1000043_pt1 | contig 147155 bp, 141 predicted proteins | sample LaCtaG_3_FD_189912 | JGI IMG/M metagenome (GOLD analysis project Ga0247835, IMG submission 189912) | Freshwater microbial communities from meromictic Lake La Cruz, Castile-La Mancha, Spain - LaCruzMarch2015_13.5m | ecosystem: Environmental > Aquatic > Freshwater > Lake | place: Spain...
GCTCAGATCATTTAAGCGACTTCATGAACGCGGCCCGCCACCGCACGAAGCCCATTAAATGCGAACCCAACCTGTGCAGCACCCTCTTCGCCGCCGCAGCTTGAACCAATCTCGAGGCAAGGGCATTTCTGCCCTTGATCGTTTGAGCTGCCCGCTGCGCGGGCCATAGGTGGGCGGCATGCGCCGCCAGCGGTTTTCTGCCAGGGCCAGGAATGGCCCTGCTCCATAGGCGCGCGGCGTGGTTCGGGCGCTATAAGGGGCAAGGGCATTTCTGCCCTTGGTCGTTTGAGCTTGCCCGCTGCGCGGGCCATAGGTGGGCGGCATGCGCCGCCAGCCGTTTTCTGCCAGGGCCAGGAATGACCCTGCTCCATAGGCGCGCAGCGTGGTTCGGGCGCTATAAGGGGCAAGGGCATTTCTGCCCTTGATCGTTTGAGCTGCCCGCTGCGCGGGCCATAGATGAGCGGCATGCGCCGCCAGCGGTTTTCTGCCAGGGCCAGGAATGACCCTGCTCCATAGGCGCGCGGCGTGGTTCGGGCGCCATAAGGGGCAAGGGCATTTCTGCCCTTGGTCGTTTGAGCTGCGCGCTGCGCGGGCCATAGGTGGGCGGCATGCGCCGCCAGCCGTTTTCTGCCAGGGCCAGGAATGACCCTGCTCCATAGGCGCGCAGCGTGGTTCGGGCGCCATAAGGGGCAAGGGCATTTCTGCCCTTGGTCGTTTGAGCTGCCCGCTGCGCGGGCCATAGGTGGGCGGCATGCGCAGCTCGCCCGCGTTTCTGGCGCGAGTATTGTATTGTAGATTCCCCGGAGCCAAGGCATAATTTGTGGGAAATATGAGCACTCCCACTCCCCCCAAAAAAGTCAGCTTCATCGTTTATTTCATCGGATTCACCGCCGCGCTGGCGGGGCTCCTCTTCGGTCTGGATGTCGGGGTCATTTCCGGGGCGGAGAAGTTCATCCAGAAGGATTTCAAAATTTCCGATGACACGATCCAGCTCGTGGTGAGCTCGCTGCTGTGGGGGGCGGCCTTCGGGGCGCTCTTCAGCGGGATCCTCTCCAGCCATCTCGGGCGGAGGAAGACGATCCTGATCAGCGCGGTCAACTTCATCATCGGCGCGATCCTCTGCGCGTTTGCCCCGAACGAACACGTCCTCATCATTGCGCGGTTCATCCTGGGCATCGCCGTCGGCGTGGCTTCGTTCACCGCCCCCCTCTACCTCTCGGAGATTTCGCCGCAGTCCATCCGCGGATCGATGATCTCGATGTACCAGCTGATGATCACGATCGGCATCGTCATGGCATTTTTGAGCAACACCTGGCTGGCGACGTATGCGACGTTCGATGGGGTCACCGGCGGCCACTGGCGCCTGATGCTTGGCATCATCGCGATCCCGGCGGCGGTGATGTTTGTCGGTGTCTTCATGCTGCCGGAGAGCCCGCGCTGGCTCTTTCTCAAGGGGTTCCGCGAGCATGCGGTCGGCGTCTTCAAGCGGATGCACCTCGACGATGCCGAAATCGCGGCCGAGGTCCGCGAGATCGAGGACAGCATGAAGGTGAAGCAGAACGGGTTCCAGCTCCTCATGCAAAACTCGAATTTCCGCCGGGCCATCGGCCTGGGAGTCGGGCTCCAGATCATCCAGCAACTGACCGGCATCAACGTGATCATGTACTACGCCCCGCGCATCTTTGGCATGGCGGGATTTGAGGATACCAACGAGCAGATGTGGGGGACCGTTATCGTCGGGGTGACCAACGTGCTGGCGACGTTCATCGCGATCGCGTTCGTGGACAAGCTCGGGCGCAAGCCGATCATGTACGCCGGGTTTGTCACGATGGGGCTCGCGCTCCTGAGCGTGGGATCGCTTTTCCTCATCGGCGGCGAAACGCACATGACGCCGAACGAAAAAGGGATCATGGAGGCGTCCATCGTCCTCAAGAGCCTCGACTACGCCTATCCGGCGATCTTTTCCCTGCTGATTTTCATCGTGGGGTTCGCGATGAGCGCGGGGCCGATCATCTGGGTGATCTGCTCGGAGATCTACCCGCTGGCCGGGCGCGACCTCGGCGTGACATTCAGCACCGGAACAAACTGGATCGCCAACGCGATCGTGGGCATGACGTTCCTCTCCCTCATCAACGGGTTCGGCCCGGGAAATACGTTCATCCTCTACGGTGCGCTCAACGTCCTCTTCATCGTGTTCTTCCTCATCTTCGTGCCCGAGACGAAGGGGATCTCGCTCGAGCAGATCGAGCGGAACCTGATGTCCGGGCTCAGGCTGCGGAAGATCGGGCGCTGATCAGAGGCCCTGCCGGAGGACGCGGAAGATCTCGGTGTTGTCCTGGAACCCCTGCAGCGCCTCGGTGCCCGGGCCGGAGCTGACGGCGATCACGTCCTCCGCCGTGCCCACGGCAGCGGCGGTTTTGAACGCGGAAGGTTCGGTTTGGGAGAGCCCCTGCGGGGACGGGTTTGGTCCGGATCCGGGCCCGGTAGACCAGGTGAGCGAGGGGAGGCCCTGCGCATTGATGCCCAGAACGGCGGCGCCCTTGTCGTTGCGGAACGAGTAGCCATTGAGCCGGACGCCGCCCGGATTTGTGCGGCCTGCGACCACGATGAGCGCCTTCTCGCCCGCGTACGCCACAGCGGTGGCGACCGCCCGGTTGAGCTCGACGATCTCCTGGAGCATCCGCTCGCCCTGGTTCTGCTGGGCCGCCTTTCCGGCCAGCCCGGCATCCACAATGAGAAGGTAGCCCTTCGGGTTGTATTGGAGCATCAGGATTGCCTGGAGCACCATGTCCGAGAGCGACGGCTGGGCCGCTGCGGCCTGCACCTCGTCCGCAAACGCCATCGGCCCGTCGCTGAAGAGCCCGAGCACCTTGGGTGCCCGCCACTGCGGGGTGCTCTCCATCTCCTGCCGGTTGCGGACGATGTCGTAGCCGCGGTTGCGCATCTCCAGGATCAGGTCCCGCCCGTCACGCCGCCGGCCATCCTTTCCGTCCGGCAGCAGGTCGGCCGCCCCGCCGCCGAGGAGGACGTTGATATCCGACTTCTCGGCCAGCTCGCGGCCGATCGTCTCGAAATCCAGGGGGTCGCTGGTGCCCGCGTAGAACGCAGCCGCCGTCGCCTCGGTGAGCGTCGTGTTGGACACGATCCCGGTCGCCCGCCCGCTTTTCCGAGCCAGCTCGATGAGCGTCGGGAGGGCGGTCTTGCCTCCCTCGAACCGGAGCGAGCGGTTGTTGGCCTTGTGGCCGGTGGCGATTGCCGCCGCCGCCGCCGCCCCGTCGGAGACCGCAAAGTCATTCGCCTGCGTGCTCAGCAGCGCGAGGTGCGGGAACTTCTCAACCGCCAGGCGGTTATCCGCGCCGCCCGCATAGATCCGCGCCGCCGTGATCACCGAAGGGGTCAGGTTGTCCGAAAGGAAGACGACCATGGCAAAGGGCCGCTGGATCACCCACGTCACGTAAAAAAGCACCCCCCCAGCCAGAAAAACGAAAAGACAGACGAGGGCGAGTAGCCGGTTGCGAAGTTTTTTGCTCACAAAAAATCATTGCTAGGGAATCTCTCTGCGGGCAATAGGAATCTGCTGCCTTGCGCTGCGGTGCGACGGTACCAGACGACGCCCATGTGGTTGAACGTCTCGTAGTCGGTGAACTGTTCATTGAAGCTCGCGGGCACCGCGACCGGACGCCCGCCGGAGAAATCCCAGATCATCTACGCTGTCCTCGGCGACGTGACCGATCCCACCGCGCCGGGCAACGTCAAAATGGCCTCGCCGGTCTGGCCGCCGGCCCATGTGTCCACCCCGTTTTATCTGACTCCTTCCGGCGGACTTTCGCCGAAGCCGGCTGCCGCGGCCGGCAAGATTTCTTTCCCTTACGATCCTGCGAACCCCGTCCCCTCGCTCGGCGGCGCATGGTCGTTTGGCAACGATCCGAACGGCGCGGTGGACCAGCGGCCGCTCGCAGATCGCAAGGACATCGCCCGGTTTATTTCCGAGCCCCTCGACGCCCCGCTGGAGATCGCGGGAAAAATCCGCGCCGATCTTTTTATCTCCAGCGACGCCCCCGACACGCTTTTCGTCGTGAAGCTGGTGGACATCTACCCCGATGGGCAGGAGATCCTCCTGCGCGAGGCCGCCGCGATGGCCCGCTACCGGGACGGCTTCGACAAGCCCGCGCCGCTCGAGCCCGGCAAGACCACCCGCCTCGCGTTCGATTGCAACAGCATCGCCGCCGTCTTCAACAAGGGCCACCGGATCGGCGTCTTCATCACCAGCAGCAGCAAGCCGACCTACGAGGTCCACCCGAATACCTACGAGCCCGCCGACTCGGCCGCTGACATGAAGACGGCGCAGCAGACGATCCACATTTCGCCGGAGACTCCCTCGGCGATCATCCTCCCGGTCGTCAAATGAACCGCTTCTCCCCGTTCGTAGTTCCGCATTTATGCGGTGCCTTTTTTCCGTGGCGTCCGCCCACCCAGCAGCCGCCTGAAGGCGGAACTACAAACACCAGAGCCAGCATCCCCGTTCGTAGTTCCGCATTTATGCGGTGCCTTTTTTTCCGTGGCGTCCGCGCATCCGTCAGCCGCCTGACCACCGGAGCACGGGAGTGCTCGGGGGAGACTGCACGAAGTGCAGCCCGGAGGGCGAGATGAGCGGAAGCGAACGAGTCAACGCGGAACTAGGAACACCAGAGCCCGCATCCCCGTTCGTAGTTCCGCATTTATGCGGTGCTTCTTCCGGGCGCTCAGCGCGGCGAGCACGACTTCGCAAGCCACGCGGAGAATTCCTCCGCCCCGATCGCGCCTGCTGCGAGCGCGAGGGTCTGGAGCACCGCTTCTTCCTCGGGCGCTTCAAAAATATGGCCGTTGGATTCAAGAAAAAGTGCGGCGGCCATGAGGCCCGAGCGTTTGTTACCGTCAAGAAACGGATGGTTTTTCACGATTCCTTCGGCATAGGAGGCCGCGAGGTCGAAGAGGCTGGGGTCGCCATAATGGAAAAGTTGCAGCGGGCGGTTCAATGCCGAATCAAGCAATCCCTCGTCACGTATCCCGCTCAAGCCTCCGAACATGGCGAGCAGTTGGTCGTGAAACGCAAGGCATTCGGCGCGTTCAACCCAGTTTGGCTCTTTCATTTGGCAAGCTCCCGGAATGCGTTCCGATATCTGCGCATGAGGCTCTCGGCGATTTCCATCTTCTCCTTAAACCCCGGCCGCTCCGGGGTGATGCCCAGCGAGTTGTTCGGTGCCTCGGTGAGATACAGCGTCGCGCCCTCCTCGACACGCAGCGCCTGCACCGCCTCCTTGGGCAGAAGGATTCCGAGCGAGTTTCCGATTTTGCGAACTTTGGTTTCCATTGGCATATTGCAACATTCGTTTTAACTCCCGATTTTGTCAACAGCACGCATTCCTATGAAACGCCTCCTTCCGCTCCTCGTCCTCATCCTCCCGCTCCGCGCCCAGGAAAGCCTCCCGGTCGTCGATTTCGGCGACAACCTTTTTTGGTATAGCACCGCGATCCCGCAATACCGGGCGGGCACGGCGGGCGTGACCCGCGAGAAGCGGGCCGAGGGCGAATTCATCAACGGGCATCCGTTCAGCCTCGACATGCCGCTGAGCCCGGTGACCGGCGACTACAACGTGCGCGGCAACAACACGCGATTCTACGGTGGCATGAAGGTCCATTGCTGGGACAACCCGACGAACAAATACGCGTGGGCGGAGGGCGGATCGAACACCGAGCACGAGGGGTTCGACGACTTCAACTTCATGGGCTACGCGCTCGAGTCGCTCAACACGCCGGAAAAGCCGGGCAACCGGCTCAAGGCGACCGGGCTCTGGATCTGGAAAAAGGAGGACTTCCTCAATGGCGGCGACAAATTCCCTGTCACGTTCGACGACTCCAGCCGGGTCGGTGTCTTTCTCTCCCGCACGTATCCGGTCAACGACGCGCACGCGAAGCGGCTTGTCGCGGAGGGCAAGGCCTCGAAGAACACCGGCCCGTTCACCGACACCTACGCGAACCAGCGCCTCGAGGTCGTGCCGCGCGAACTCTGGCGCGGCTGGGAGAGCGTCCACCTCGTCGTGCGCGATGGCGACCAGTTCTTCGTGGCCGAAACAAATTTCGAGCCCTCCGCCCAGACGCTTTTCGAGGTCTCTCCGACGAAGGTCAAGTGGGCGAAGTTCGACCCGAAGGGTCCGTGGGATTTCGAGTTCGATCCGAAGTCCGCGACGTTCGCGCCGCATGAATTCAAGGACGTCACCGCCGCCGGGTGGATGATTCTCAAAAACACAATTGAGAACGCAACCCTTTGGCTCAAATGGTATGGGTTCGGGATGGACGCGGTCGTGAACCGTCCGTGGGAAGCCGGCGTCAACGTCCCGATGGCCAAGCTCGATGGCCCGTCCGGGAAGGACGGACTCTACCTGGCAAAAAGCGAGGTGACCTACGAACAATGGCGCCGGATCGCCCGCTGGGCATCCCGCAACCAATACGCCATGCATGCCCCCTACGACTTCGACCGCGATGGCAACATGGGCAGCATGCTAGCGGACGACAAACCGCACGCGCCCGACGAGCCGGCCACCGGCATAACCTGGTATGATGCCGTCCTCTGGTGCAATGCGCTTTCCGCCTACGAAGGGCGCACGCCCTGCTACTACTCGGATGCCGCTCTCACCAAGCCGCTCCACATCGTCAAAAATATCGAGTCGGTCGAGGCCTCGCTCGTTCCGCCGGCCGTCCATGTGAAATGGGACGCCGTTGGATTCCGGCTTCCGACGCCCTCGGAATGGTCGCTCGCATTCGCGGACGAGGCCGCGCCGGCCGCCGCCTCGACCGTGCCCGCGTCATCGACTCCGGCAAATGCCAAAGGCTTCCACGGGCTCGGCGGCAACGTCTTCGAGTGGGCGGTCGAACCCATCAAAGAACCGAACCCAAAAACCGGCCACCTGTTCTCGGTCCGCGTCCACGGCGGCTCGTTTCGCTCGGACCTCAAAACCCCCAAGGCCCTCACCACAGTGCCCAGCAACGGCAGTTGGGACTGGATCAACTCCGGCATCGCCTCCCCGGAAATCGGATTCCGTGTCGTGCGAAAAAATTAGGAGCGTTTGGGGAACAATCTTTCTTTCAAGCGGCGCCGACATGCTCTTGGATTGCGCGGGCATGGGACCGACCATTCAGCGCGGCACTATCACTGGGGCACGTTCGGGGCTCGCGGGCCGCTTCGTTGGGACGCTGTTCTTCGGCATCTTTTTTCTTGCGGGGCTGCTTTTCCTTTTTCTGATCGGTCGCGAGGTACTTCGGACGGTGGAGACGTATTCCTGGCCGAAGGTGCCGGCTGTGATTCTGTCCAGCAGGGTGGTTGAGGAGCCCGATGAGGAAAGCCCGTATTCGGTGGGCGTGCAATACTGCTACACATGGAACGGAACCAAACAGGTCTCCGACCGGTTCCAGCGGTCACGTCAGCGCTTCAGTGACTACAGCCGGGCTGCGGCGGCCGTTGCGGCCATCCCCGCAGGTCGCGAAACCGAATGCTTTGTCAACCCGCACACGCCCGAAGCCGTCCTGCGGCATGGGGAGCTTTGGATCGGCCTGTTTGCCCTGATTCCGCTGGTCTTTGTTCTGATTGGTGCGGGCGGGGTCTATGCGTGCTGGGCCCCCGGCAAGGGGGGAAAGGCGGCACCGGTATCCGATGGCAACAAAGGCGGCGGGAGCGCTCGGTGGTTCGGATTGCTGTTTGTGGCGGTTGGCCTCGCTGTGCTCGTGTTCTGGTATCTGCCAAATACTTTGCAGGGACTTGCTTCCTTTTCGTGGGTGGAGAAACCCTGCACAGTTGAGTCCAGCAGGGTGGTTGAAGTGGATTCCGACGATGGAACGACCTACCGGGTGGACATCCTCTACCGCTACGAATTTCAGGAAACCCAACACCGCTCCAACCGCTACAGCAGCTTCCAAGGCTCCTCCAGCGGGCGGGCGGCAAAGCAGGCCGTGGTGAGCCGATACCGCCCGGGATCGCAGGCTGTCTGCTTTGTGGACCCATCAGCTCCGCAGAATGCCGTCCTCGTGCGGGGGCTGGGCTGGGAGGCCGCGATCGGCCTGCTGCCACTGGCCTTTATCGCGGTCGGCATGGGCGTCTTCCTCTCGGGTCGCTCAAAAAAGGGCAGCGCCGCAACCCTCTTGGCGGCCGCCCCGGAGGACCTCATGGACGCCGGCTCGCGGTTGCTGAAGCCCCGCGTGACGCCGCTGACCCGGTTCATCGGGATGGTTTTTATCGCGGCCTTTTGGAACGGGATCGTCTCGGTTTTCCTCTTCCACATGGCGGACGAATGGCAGCGGGGGCATCAGCCATGGTTTTTGACCCTGTTCCTTGTTCCTTTTGTCCTTGTGGGTGCGGCTTTTCTGTTCGGGGCTGTTTACTCGCTCCTTTCTCTGGCAAACCCGAAACCCGTGGTGATTTTGACGCCCGGCGTTCTGACACCCGCTTGTGCTTTTGAGGTGGCGTGGAGCTTGAGGGGCTCGGCGGGCCGCCTGCAAAATCTGGTTGTGTTTCTTGAAGGGCGAGAGGAAGCCACCTACCGCCGCGGCACAGACACGTCCACCGACCGTCACGTCTTTGCAAGGTTTGTGATTGCGACGGTGGAGAACCCGCTGGAAATCGCGCAGGGCTCGGCGCGCAGGAGCCTGCCGCCCGACATTCCCCCAGGCTTCGCCGCCGATAACAACAAGCTGGTCTGGTCGCTGAGGGTTCATGGCAAAATTGCTTTCTGGCCGGACCTTGGCGAGGAGTTCGAGGTTCAGGTTGCAGCGGCTCAAGGACGATGAACGCCACAATAACACTTCCCAAAATGGACTTCGAGCCCGGCGAAACCATCAGCGGCACGGCTTCATGGCAAACCACGCAGGAGGTGCGCACGGCGGAGGTGAGGCTCTTCTGGCAAACGCGCGGCAAGGGTTCCTGCGACGTCGGGGTTGTGGCTGTGCAAACCCTCGATCTCCCCGGACAAGCCGATCAGCGGCCGTTTTCGTTTGTTGCCCCGCATGCGCCCCCGGGCTTCTCGGGGCGGTTGATCTCGCTTGTTTGGGGGATTGAATTGGTCCTTCAACCGGAAGGATCTGTCTCCCGCGACATTGTCATTGCGCCGGGCAGGAAAGAAATCTCACTCGAGCACCCCGAATGGCTGGAGATGGAAGACCCCTCCCCGACCAAGAGACGAATGGCCCAATGAAGGCTCGGGACAACCCCTTCCGCAGCGAGCGCCTGGAGCGCCTTGCCTACCGCAAGCCAGGGTTTTCCTGGGAAAATCTGGAGGCCCGCCTGGCCGCTGCCGGGGGGCGGGGAGCGATCGTCGGCCCGGAGGGACATGGCAAGACGACCCTGCTTTTCGAGTGGCGCGGCCGTTCGGTGGCGGCTGGCCGGAGTGCCGCCTGGGTGCGCCTGAGCCGCGGGCAGCGGCGGTTACACGATGCCCAGAAAAGCGAACTCGTCCATGCCGAAGCCGTTTTCGCCGACAGCGCGGAGCAGCTGGGCTGGGGCGGATGGAAGGAATTTGTCGCGCTCACCCGATCCGCCCGCTGCGTGGTCGTCACGACCCACCGTCCGGGACGGTTCGCCCCCGTGCACATCTGCCGCACCTCGCCCGGCCTTCTTCAGGAACTCGTCAACGAACTCCACGGATCCGCAAACGACTGCCTGTCCCTTTGGCAACGCCATCGCGGCAACCTGCGGAATGCCCTCCGCGACCTCTACGACATCGCGGCCGGCGGGGAGGATCTCGAAGTTTGACTTTTCGTGCAGCAGAAAATCAGACAACAAGCCGCTTTGAGCGGCTCCAATCACAAGCCTCCGGCTTTGCCATGAGGCTTCTGACCCGAATGGCGCTGGTAAGCCCCGAAGGGGCAGCAGCCCAGGGGAAGCGTCCGCGCCGCCCTGGGTCTTGCAAATATCCCATTCCAAGCCCAGGCACTTTATGAACGTTTGGGATTGGAGCGGGATATCGGACCTCAGCCGCAAATCCTCACCTATGAGCCATCTGAAGATTTTGCCCCGCAGTTTTACCGATGGTTTCGTGAAGCACGGCCCGACGTCGTTGTATCAACAAATATCCAGCCTTACTACTGGCTGACATCGGCCCACCACTACGACGGCAGGCAGCGGGACCGGAAAATCCCGGGCGATGTCGCCTACGTCTGCACCCGTAATAGCATCGATGCCCCGGAGGTTGCGCATATGGACTTGCGCGAGAAAGAGCAGGGCAGACAGGCCGTTGACCTCATCCACCAGCAACTCCAGCACGGAGCCATTGGAAAGCCGGAAATCCCCCTCCGTCTCCTCATCCCTCCCGCCTTCGTCGTCGGCCCAAGCCTTCTGGAAAAGCACGTCTTGCCAGCGTGCTCATGATCTGTCAGCGTGAAGGAAGTCAGCGACTCAAGAACCACATGGCACCGAACCAAATAGGCAAATGCGGTTCCGTTCACGTTGTAGGAGAGTTTAAGTTGTTTAAAGCAAGTGTTTTATACTGCCCTGTGGTGTAACGGTAACACAGCGGCCTTTGGAGCCGTTATTCATGGTTCGAATCCATGCGGGGCAGCCACTTGCGAAGGCGCGCGTGCCGGGTGGTGGTGGGTGCCGCACGGGGCGCATCTCCGAAAGTTGCATGCCTGTCAGGCGAGGGGCTTCCGGGTTCGGAGTTCCGCCTTTAGGCGGTGCCTTTTGGGCTGCCTCCTCACTCGCCAGCCGCCTCAAGGCGGAACTCCAAACAATATTCCTTCAGGCGCAGCCCGTTTTTGCAACTTTCGGAGATGCGCCCTACCGCACGGCCAAGCCTAACTCGGGCGTGACAAGCGGGCCGACGCGCGGCATGTTTCCCCCCGATTCATGACCACCCTGGCCTCCACTGTCCCCGCATCCGGCCCTGCCGCCCGGCCGAACAGCCCGCTCCGCCGCGTGGCCCGGCGGTTTTTCAGCGACCGCGTGGCGGTCGTCGCGGCCGCCACGATCGCCGGCTTTTTTTTGGTGGCGGCGGCGGCCGGCGTGTGTTCGTGGCTGGGGTGGCCGATGCCGATGGACCCGAACGCGACGAACCTCGAGCGGAAGCTCCTCCCGCCGAACGCGGCGAACTGGATGGGCACCGACAACCTTGGCCGGGACGTGCTTTCCCGGATGGTTGCCGGGTCGACGATTTCCCTGACCGTCGGGTTTGTCGCGATGGCCGTCTCGCTGGGAATCGGGGTCGCGGTCGGGGCCGTTTCCGGTTACTTTGGCGGGTGGGTTGACAACGTGATGATGCGCATCGTCGACGCCCTGCTCTGCTTCCCCTCCTTTTTTCTGATCCTCAGCGCGATCGCGATCCTGGGCCCGAACATCTGGATCATCATCGTCGTCATCGGCCTGGTCGGGTGGACCGGCACCGCCCGGCTCGTACGCGCGGAATTCCTCACCCTGCGCGAGAGCGAGTACGTCCGCGCGGCCCGCGCGATGGGCCAGAGCGGTCCGAAAATCATCTTCCGCCACATCCTCCCGAACGCGCTGGCCCCGATCCTTGTGACGGCGGTCGTGAGCATCCCGGACGCGATCCTTATCGAATCCGGGCTCAGCTTTCTGAGCTTCGGGGTCCCGCCGCCGCAGGCGACGTGGGGGAATATTATCGCCGATGGGAAAACCTACTTTTTGGACGCCTGGTGGTTGATCTGCTTTCCGGGCCTGGCTATCTTCGTGGCGGCGCTTTCCTTTTACCTGGCCGGCGACGCGCTCCGCCGCGCGGCGGCAACCCGACGATGAACCTGCTCGAACTGCACAACCTATCGATCCGATTCCGCACCGAGCATGGGGTGGTGAATGCGGTCAAGCGCGTCTCGCTCTCGATGAAGGAGGGCGACTCGCTCGCGATCGTCGGGGAAAGCGGCAGCGGAAAAAGCGTGACCGCGCTCGCGCTGACCGGCCTTCTCCCCTCCCCGCCCGCCGAATACGTGAGCGGGAAAATCCTGTTTCGCGGCAGGGACACCCTGAAGATGGCGCCCCGCGAGCTGCGATCGATCCGCGGCGGGGGAATCGCCTACATTTTTCAGGAGCCCGCCACCTCCCTGAACCCAGTTTACACCATCCGGAGCCAGATTGCGGAGGGGATCCACCTCCACCGCCCGGACGTGACCGACGTCACCGCCGAGGTGGTGAAATGGCTTGGGGCCGTCGGGATTGTCGATCCCGAGCGGCGCATGAACGACTACCCGCACCAGCTCAGCGGCGGCATGCAGCAGCGCGCCATGATTGCGATGGCCCTCAGCTGCCGCCCCCGGCTCCTCATCGCCGATGAGCCGACGACCGCGCTGGACGTGACGATTCAGGCCCAGATCCTTGCAGAGCTCCGGCGCCTGCGGGGCGAGTTCGGCATGGGGCTCATCCTGATCACCCACAACTTCGGGATCATCCGCGGACTTTGCGACCGCGTCGCCGTCATGTTCCGGGGCGAGGTCGTCGAGTACGGAGACACCGAAAGCCTGCTCAAAACCCCCCAGCATCCCTACACCAAGGCGCTGATCTCCTGCGTGCCAAGGTTGGGGGCCAGGCAGGCCCGCCTTCGCACGATCGAGGATTCCTGGACTTCCGGGCCGGAGAGCCTCGCCACCCTATGATCGGCCCGGGCCATGCGGGAGTGGTCCTCTTTCTTTGCACCGGAAACTTCTACCGAAGCCGCGTCGCAGAGGCCCTGTTCCGCTCGCTCGCGCCGTCCGGCTGGACCGCGACATCCCGCGGCCTCTCCGTCACCGGGGCGCTCCGCGGCCTTGCCCCGGAGGGCAGCTATTTTCTCGAGGCTCAGGGCATTCCCATTGACCCCCGCGACCCCATGCCGCTGCTCGTGGACGAATTGATCGCAGCCGGTCATATCGTCCTCCTGAACCACGCGGAGCATGAGCCAATGATCACCCGCGACTTCGGAGCCGTCTATCGCAAACTTCTCGCCCGCAATGCCGTAACCCGCTGGAATATTTTTGACCTTCCACCCCATAAGGTGCCTTGGGGCAGGGAAATACCTCCTTCACAGCCTGCCGTCAGCGCCCTCGAGCATATCCGGTTTGCCGTCGAGTGCCTGGCGCGGCAGCTCCCCGCGAAGCCCGGATCACCCAACGAAAAAGAAACCAGTTGCACTCATTAAAAAGGATCCCTATAAAAAATGGGGTCTTGGGGAAGAAAGCCTGTAGGCTTTTGCGAGGCTGTTAGGTACGATAAAACACATGTCCGTTCGCTTTAAAATCTTCATCTGTTTAGCTGGCGTGGCCTTGGTCTTGTGGGGGTCGTCCGCCTACATGGCGACGCAGGTCTTTCTGGAGCGTTTTGACCAGTTGGATTCGCAGCGTGTCGGGCGGACGCTTGGCCGGGTGAACGAGGGGTTGCGGGACCGGGAGCGGCAGATGCTTGCGGCGATCAGCCTGTGGCTGCGGGACAACCAGGGGTTGGATCGGGAGCGCTCCGGCGCGGAGTTTTTAAACGAGTTCGACATGAACGCGCTGGCGGTGGTGAGTGCCTCCGGACGGGTTGAGACGGTTGTTCTCCGGCGCGCCCCGGGCGGCGAGTCGCGCCTGACCTCGACCGATGAGGCGGTGCTGGCGGATCTTCTGCAGGTCAAGTCATCGAAGGGATCGGGGCTGGTCATGACGAGCCTGGGGCCGATGCTGTATGCGGTCTCGCGCGACGGCTCCGGCCTTTCTGCCATCGCCGGGACGTTTGTGGGCGGCGAGTACGAGCAGTACCTCCGGAACTCCCTGCTCTCAGAGCTCAGCATCCTGCCGGCAAGCGGGTCCTTGATGGAGCTCTTCCGCGGCCGCTCCGAGGAGAACCAGATGTCGGTGATTCCCGTGCCGAAATCCGGCAGCAACCAGGTCGACGCCTTCTCGCTCCTCCGCGATGCGAAAGGCGAACCGATCCTGATCCTCAAGGTGACCGAGGCGCGGCACTCCTTCCTCGACGGCTCGGCGAACCTCCGGTTTTTTCTCGGCCTGTCGGCCGCGGTTGCCGTGGTGACCGTCATTGTGGCCACGTTCCTGGTCGAGGCTCTCGTGACGGGCAGGATCCGACGCCTGACGAACAGCGCGCGGCGGGCGGACATCAACAGCATGGATGATCTGCCGGACAGCTTCATCCACGGGAAGGACGAGATTTCGACCCTGGCCCGCGTGACCAAGGGGATGGTCGACCGGCTGAAAAATTCCCAGCTCCTCTACCGGGCCGTCGTCGAGACCCAGCGGGAGCTGATCGTCCGCTTCAAGCCGGATGGAGAAATCACGCTCGCCAACGAGGCGTTCGCAAAGTTTTTCGGCCGCCACCTGCGGAGCGTGGTGGGAAAAAACCTTCGGGAATTCTTCACTCCGGCCACGCTTGGCGGGGCGGACATTCTGGCGACGCTGCCGAGCGATGCGCAGCGGTCGAACTCTCGGGATTTCCGGGTGGTTCTTGACAACGGCACCGAATACTGGCTGCAGTGGAGCCAGCGGGCGCTGGTTGACGACGATCGCACGGTGACCGAGATCCAGGCAGCCGGCCACGACATCACGCTGCGCCTCGACTACGAGAACAAGCTGCGCGATGCCAAGGAGGCCGCCGAGTCCGCCAACCGGGCGAAGGGCGAGTTCCTCACGGTCATGAGCCATGAGACGCGGACGCCGCTGACGAGCATCCTCGGGTTCATCTCGATCCTGGAGAGCACTCCGCTGAATGACGAGCAGTCGGAATACCTCGACCTGATTCGCTCGAGCGGCAACAGCCTCCTCCTCCTGCTCCACGACCTTTTGGATTACAGCAATGTGGCGGCGGGGCGGATCGAGCTCAACCCGAAAACGATCCAGTTGGCCGCGATCACAAGGGAAATCGTGGCGACCCAGACGCCGGAGGCCCGCGCCCGGCACCTCGACCTCGATCTTGACATCGAGCTTGAGACTCCGGCGCATATCGAGGTCGATCCGGGGCGCCTGCGCCAGGCCCTTCACAACGTCGTTTCGAACGCGATCAAATTTACCGAGCGGGGGTTTGTGCGACTTTCGGTCAAGCCAGGAAAGGACGGCATGGTCGACTTCCTGGTCCAGGATACCGGGATCGGGATCCCGCAGGAAGCCTTGCCCCGCCTCTTCCAGGCATTCGGAACAGCCGATGGAAGCAACTCGCGCGGACATGGTGGGGCCGGCATCGGGCTGGCGGTGACCCGCAAAGTTCTCGAGGCCATGGGAGGGAACATTTCCGTGCGAAGCCAGCCCGGAATCGGAAGCCTCTTCACGATCTCGGTGCCCATTGGAAACCCCTCGATCGAGGCGACGGAGCCCTCGTTCTCATGGTCGCCGCATACCAAGGGGGCGGCCGAGCGGGCGGACTTCTCGCATGACGACCTCCGCGTCCTCGTTGTCGACGACAACAATGTGAACCAGAAAGTTCTCTCCCGGATCCTGCGCATGGTCGGGATCTCTGCGGATTCTGCCTCCAGCGGGCGCCAGTGCCTGGAGATGACGGTAAAAAACCCGTACGACATCATATTCATGGACATCCAGATGCCCGACATGGACGGCTACGAGACGGTCGCCAAGCTCCGCGAGCGGGAAGCCGAGGGGGACGAAACCAAAAAGCTTCACATCATCGCCTGCACGGCGTTCTCGCTGCCCGGCGATCGCGAAAAGTGCCTCCGCTCGGGGATGGATGATTATGTGAGCAAGCCGGTGCGCGTGGACACCATCGTGTCAGCAATCCGGGCCTGGACCGACCGCGTTCCCTTGCAGGTGGCGGTGCCGGCCTGAGCCCCGCAGGAAGGCTTGCCCCGGATGCGGCAGTCGATCTAGTCTCGCGGTCATGCAAGCGAAGATCAAAGTACGCCCATCGGACGGGAACCCGTTTGAAGTGGAGGTCGGAAACACGGCGACGATCGGCCGGGGCCTCGACAACACAGTGAGCCTGCATATGAGCCCGCACGTTTCGCGCCAGCATGCGATCATCCGCTGCCACAACGCCTGGCAGTACCAGATCATGGACCTTGGCAGCCGGAACGGGACATTTGTGAACGGCCGCCGCGTGATCACGCCGGTCGTGCTCGAAAATGGCGCGCTCATCCGGATCACAAACAACGAACTCGTTTTCGAGCAGACCGAGGCGGCCTCGGCCGACTCGATCTACGACGTGACGCTCGCCGCCGGGACGGATGCCAGCCAGGACGAGGCGGCGACCGTGGCGATCATGGTGTGCGATATCCGCGGGTTCTCGACGATGTCGGAGATTTTGCCGGAGGACAGCCTGGCGCGCTCGCTGGGGGATTGGTTCCGCGAGGCGGGGAACCTGGTTCAGCAGAGCGGCGGGACGATCGACAAGTTTATCGGGGACGCGGTGCTCGCGTACTGGATTCAGGGCAAGGATACCGGGGCCGAGGTGCGCAGCGCGTTTGCCACCGGGTGCAGCCTGCTCGAAAAAGCTGCAGCGCGGGTCTGGCCGGACCACCCGGAAACACCATTTCGTATCGCGGTGGCCCTCCACCATGGTCCGGTCACCTGCGGGAACATCGGCCTCGTGGCGCAGCGGGATGCCACGATCATCGGCGATTCGGTCAACACCGTCTTCCGCATGGAGGGGGTCATGAAGCCGCTCGGCCAGCGCCTCACCGCCTCGGCAGAGTTTGTCTCGTTCCTGCCCGCCGACTCCCAGGCCGCCTTCGACGACCTCGGCGAGCACCAGCTCAAAGGGAAAAACCAGCTCGTGCGGCTCATGGGCCTCAAGGCAGACTCCTAAAGTTCTGTCCGATCTGCGGGGCGCATCTCTGCGTGGCACGTCTGTCAGGCGGAAGGCTTCCGGGTTCGGAGTTCCGCCTTCAGGCGGCTGGCGGGCGACGCAGCAGCAAAAAAGCACCGCCTGAAGGCGGAACTCCAAACAAGCTTGCTCGAGGCACAGCCCGTTTTTGCAACTTTCGTGCCCCCGATTTCTGCATCAACGCAAATTCCGGGCGACCCGGCTGCCCGATCCTGTTAGAATCCCGCCATGCTGGAGTCCGGGCTGATTCAAAATCTGGGGTGGATGGTCTTCGGGGCAGCGTGCCTGGGGGTCCTGGCGCGCCTGATCCAGATGCCCTCGATCCTGGCCTACCTGGCGGCCGGCCTCCTCCTGGGCCCCCTGACCGGCGTCATCCGGATATCACCTGCCATCGAAGAAATCTCCGAGATCGGGATCGTGCTCCTGCTCTTTTTGGTCGGGCTTGAGGTGAGCTTCGCGCGGATCCGGGAGGTCGGGAAGCTGGCTATTGTTGGCGGGCTCGGCCAGGTCGTCTTCACGATGGCGGCCGCGTTCGGGATTGCCCGCCTGCTCGGGTTCGGGCCGGTCGAGGCCGTCTTCCTGGGGTTTGCGATGGCTATCAGCAGCACGGTGGTCCTGGTGAAGCTGCTTTCGGATCAAGACCAGATGGACTCGCTGCACGGACGGATTGCCGTCGGATTTTCCCTGGTTCAGGACATCGTGGTTGTGGTGGCGCTCACGGTGCTCGCGGGGTTTAGCAAAGGCACCGGGATGGATGCCGGATCGGTCGGCCAGGGTCTGCTTTCGGCCTTTGGCGGGATGGCGATCCTGCTCGGCGGCGTGCTGGCGGCTTCGCGGCTCCTGCTGCCCCGCCCGTTCGAATGGGCCTCCTCATCTCCTCCGACGCTCTTTATCTGGAGCCTGGGATGGTGCTTCCTGGTTGTGGCGGCGGCGCACACGTTCCACCTCTCCATCGAAATGGGGGCGTTCATCGCCGGGCTGAGCCTCGCCCAGCTTCCGTACACCCACGATCTCCAGCACCGGATCAAGCCGCTCATGAACCTCTTCGTGGCGGTCTTCTTCGTCCTGCTCGGTGTCAAGATGGAGCCGGGCAGCCTCGCTGTGGCCTGGCTCCCCGCGCTGGCGCTGATCCCGCTCGTCCTCGTCGGCAAGACGCTGGTCACGATGTTTGCCGTGGGCCGGTTCGGGTACGGCGCGCGCACCAGCTTTCTGGCCGGCCTGACGATGTCCCAGATCAGCGAATTCTCGTTTCTCTTTGTTGCCATGGGGGCCGCGGCCGGGCTCGTAGACGAGCGGGTCGTTTCGGTGATCGCAGTGGTCGGGGTGGTCACGATGGCGGCGTCATCGTACGCCATCCTTGCCGGCGACCGGCTCTGCGCGCTGCTGAAGGGAGGCCTCCTCTTCCGGATCCTCCGCGTGCCCGCCGGCGAGGCGGAACCTCCCCGCGAAGCCCTCTCCGGGCATGTCATCGTGATCGGGATGAACACGCTCGGCCGCCGGATCGCGTGCGCCCTGCACCGGCGCGGGGAGACAGTGCTGGCCATCGACACCGATCCCCGCAAGCTCAAGGGACTGCCCTGCCGGACGCTGCACGGGAATATCGAGTTCCGCGCGGTGCTGGAGGAGCAGGGGCTTCTGCGCGCGAAGCTTCTGGTGAGCGCCCTCCAGATCGAGGACACCAACGACCTCCTGGCCTACCGCTGCAAAGAGGCTGGCGTGCCGTGCTGCATCCATGCGGTCGACCTCTCGGTGATGGAAAACCTTCTCGCGCACGACGTCGCCTACTTCATGCTTCCGAAGGTGGATGTCGTGAAATATCAGTCCGCCCTGCTCGCCCAGAAGGGGCTTCTGCGGAAGGAGGCCGCGTGATCGGGCTCGCCGTCCTGCTCGGATCGGCAGCCGCCGGATACGGGCTGGCGCAGCGGTTCCGCCTCCCGGTCATTCCCCTCCTGCTTATCCTGGGCTTTGCCGCCTCGCTCACCGGGCTCGCGCCCGAGCAGGAGGCGTCGAAGTTCCTGCTGGATTTCGGGCTGGCCTTCCTCGTCTTCACCGCAGGGATCGAGCTGAATCCCCGCCGATTTCTCCGTCAGACCCGGCCGGTGCTCTGGGTGGCGATCGGCCAGTTTCTTCTGGTCGGCCTCGCCGGCTACGGTCTGGCGAGCTGGATCGGCTTCGAGATGGTTGCCTCGCTGTACATGGGGTTTGCCACGGCGGCGAGCTCCACGCTCGTCGTCGTTCGCCAGCTGAAATCGCAGCAGCAGATGTTCGAGCCGTTCGGGCGCCTCGTGACCGGCGTCCTGCTCATCCAGGATCTGATATTGATTTTCCTCATCGTGGTGCTCGGGCGCATCGGCGATGGGGCCCCGGCCATCGCGCAGGCGGTCGCGAGCGTCGTTGCGCTCGCGGGAGTCGCGGCAGCTCTCCACGTGTGGGTTTTCCCGTGGATGGAGCGAGCGCTGCGGCCGGACGAGGAGACGCTGCTCATGATCTCGCTCGCCCTGCTCTTCGCGTTTCTTGCCGCGGCAGGAGCCCTCGGGCTGCCGCTCATTGCCGGGGCGTTCCTGGCCGGGTTTGTGCTCTCGACCTTTCCGATCAACGGGCTCGTCCGCGGGCTGCTCGGCTCGCTCACAGAATTTTTTCAGGCGATCTTTTTTGCGGCGCTCGGCTCGCTGGTGGTCTTTTCGTCGCCGTGGATCGTCCCGCAGGCGCTGGCCTTTGCGCTCATCGTGCTGGTGATCACGCCGCCGGCCGTGACGTTTTTGGCGGAATGGCAGGGGCTCTCCTCGAGGAGCGCGATCGAGAGCGGACTTCTTCTGGCGCAAACCAGCGAGCTCTCGCTGGTGCTCGGCCTCGTCGGGGTGAGCACCGGGCACCTCGGGATCGAGAGCTTCTCGGTCATCGCGCTGACGTGCGCTCTGACAATGGTCCTCACCCCGTTTGTCGCCACCGACCGGTTCACCTGGAAGCTCCTTCATTGGCACCCCGGACGCCAGTCCAGCGACGGCTTTTTCGGGTTCCAAAACCATGCCGTCATCATCGGCTTCGGCAGTTCGGGAATGTGGGTGGTCAAGGAGCTCCAGGATGCCGGGCACCGGGTGCTGGTGATCGACGACGACGCGAGCGTCATCGCCGGATGCGAGCGCAGCCGGATCGCCTGCCTGCGCGGGGATGGCTGCGACCCCCGGCTTCTGCGCCGGGCGGGGCTGGCCGAGGCCCGGCTCGTCGTGGCCACGCTCCCGCGCTCGGCGGACGTCATCAAGATCATCAAGCTAGCTGCCGATGTGCCGGTCGTCGCAAGGGTTTTTGAAGAGGAGGACGCCCGCGCGGTCGAGCAGGCCGGCGGGTTCCCGGTCCTCAGCTCGGAAGCCGCCCTCGAAAAATTTTTGGAGTGGTTCGACCGGGGTGGGGCGGCGCGGGTGGGTTAGGCGATCAGGGCACGAACGGGCGGAGGATATCGAGGACGCTTTTGGCGCCTTCGACTGCGGACCCGGGCACCTGCTCGATGAGCTTCCCCCCCTGCTCGAGGACGGCCTGACCCATCGCGCTAAGCAGCCGCCCGGAGAGGTCCTCCCGGGGAGTTTCGACCGTTCCGCCGAGCGTGAGGTGCGCCCACAGGTAGCCGTCTTTTGCCGAGGTGAAGACCTTTTCGCGGGAGCCGGGAATCCATTGCAGCGTCTGGGTGGTGACACCCACTTCGAGCTGTCCCTCGAGCGATCCGTCGTCCCCGACGAGCGCGGTTCCTTCCAGGCGGAGGAGGCCCTTGGACTCGGCGCGAAATTCCGTGATCCGCCAGCCACTCCCCTCGCGCACAAATTTTGCCGTCACCTCCTGGAGGGGCATGCGGCGGAAGGCCGGGTTCTGCGTGAAGTCGGCGATCGTCGCCAGAAGGGGAATATTCTCGAGGCGCCCCTCCTTGAGCTCGACCGTGCCGCTCGCGCTGCCCGGGCCGGCCAGGTCCAGCGTCCCGGAGAGGATCCCCTGGAGCCGCTTGAGCCAGCCCCCGCGGAGAATATCGGACGTGGAGACCCCGTCCCAGGAAACCTGAAGCTTGCCGCCGGAGGCGGACTCGCCGGAGACAGCGATTTTTCCATTCGCACCGAGCCGGAGGCGGCCCTGCGTGAGGAAGATGTCCCCCCCCTGAGTGCGCGCGCGGAAGTCGCTGATCTCGAGGGTCGGCGTCCAGGGGGACAGGTAGCTGCCGCCCTTGCCTTGGAATGTCCAGCCCGCGCCATCCGGCCTCACAGTGAGCGAGGTCGCCTCGATTTCGGATCCTCCAAACGAGAGGTTCGCAGAGGCCACGCTTAACGTCCCCAGCTCGAATTTTCGCGGCAGGAGCGCCGCCACGAGCGCCGGCGGTGACGGGAGGGTGCGGAGGCCGCCCCCCGCTTCGGGCTCGCCCGGCCGCTGCCACGATGCATCCAACTGGGTGATCGTGATGTCCTCGACCCGCCAGGCCCCGGAAAACAGCGCCCTCCAATTGACATCCGCCCGGACCTGGCTGGCCGAGAGGGTTTTGATTGCTGCGTCCGGCCGCCCGACCAAACGGGCGGATTCGGAGTAGGCGGAGGACCCGCTCCAGCGGAGCGGGGCGAGCTCGGCCTCCGAACGAAGCGCCGATCCTGTCGCCTCGGCAACCAGCGCTCGAAACGGGTCGCTCCCCACATAGGAGCCAAACCAGAGAGACCCTCCGACCAGGGCAGCCAGCAGGCTGACGATCAAAACCCCGAGCAAAATGATAAAGATTTTCATGCAAAAACCAGCAGAAGGCTTAGCCGCAGACTAAAAGGATTTCCACAGATTACATGCAAAAATCCCGGCTCCCGCGCATGCCTGAATGTGCGCTGAACATCGAACATCGAACATCGAACATCGAACATCGAACATTCAACATCGAACATTCAACATCGAGCCCCCGGCCAAGCTGGACCAATTGCTCGTCGAATGCGACGAGTTGATCCGCCTTTTTGTCACCAGCCTCCGAGCCTCCGAACTTCTGGATCACGCCCGCTCCCACAATGACCCCATTCAAACTTCGATGTTCAATGTTCGATGTTCCTTCCGAATGCCCGGTGTTACGGCGCTCTAGCTAAACGAGAGCTTGGTGACGCCGGCGACCGAGGCCGCGTTGAGCACGTCCATCACCCGCTCGTGCTTGGTCTGCGGGTCGGGGCGGATGATCACCGGATCCTTGTCTCCAAATTTGGCGATCGTTTCCTTGAGCCATGTCTTCAGCTCGGGAAGCTCCTTGCTGGTCGGGGTATCATAGACTTTGTTGTTCATCTGGACCTTCCCGTCCGGCATGATGTCGATGATGATCGGGGTCGTGGGCACCGCATTGGGAGTGTTTGCCCGCCCGCTTGGCAGGCTGATATTCAGCTCCTTCTCGATCACCTGCGAACCGGCCGACGCCATGAAAAACAGGAGGAGGACGAACACGACGTCCACCATCGGCGCGATTTGAAACCCGACATCTCCGTCTTCTGATACTCCACCACCGGCCATAGATTTTTAGTAAGTTGAGGTTGCCTGCGAAGCGGTCACGAGGGCTTGCCCCCGCCGGCTTCCTTGTCCACCACAGAAAATGTCACGTTGCCCACGCCCGACTGCCCGACCGCCTCGAGAAGCTGGCGCGTAAACTCGTATTTGACCTCTTTGTCCGCCCGGATTTTTACCCGGATCAGCGGGTTGGCAGCGACCTTGGCCTTCAGAAATCCGACGAGCTCACCAGGGGATGCATATTTTTTTTGATCCACCTCGATTGCGGTGAGGCTGTTGAGCGGGACGTACGTGACGTTGATGATGACCTGGCCCTTTTCGGTGTCCTTGGCCTCCTTGGCCTCCTTGGCGATCGGGAGGTTGACCTCCTGGTTCGTCTGCAGCACCTCGGTCGAGCTGATCGACATGAAAAACACCAGCAGCACGAGAAGGATGTCGATCATCGGCGCGATCTGGAACTCCGGATCGACCTCGGCCTCCGCCTTCCGGTGCTTCTTCTTTCCGTGCTTGTGGGCGGCTTCGGACATAGGTTATGCCCAGTCCAGCGTGGCTCCGCAGTGCGGGCAGGGGGTCTGGCCGGCCTGGATCGCCCCGTTGCAGATCGGGCAGTTGGTCGTCAGCGCCATCGAAACTTTGCGCGAGCTGCGCTCGCCGGTCGGCGCCCCGGCCCCGGCTTCGAAGTTCTCCCCGACCCGCACGCCGGAGAGCTCCTCGAACGGGATGTCCTCGACGAGCCGGTTCAGCTTGTCGTCGGCGTTGACGAGGACGATCGTCGCGCGGTTGCGGAAATAGTAGTAAAAGATGAACGCCGGGATCGCGATGAAGAGTCCGCTCGCCGTCGCCATGAGCACCTCACCGATTCGAAGGGCGAGGCTGCGCGGGTCCGCCACGCCGGAAGAGCCGAGGACCGCGAACGCCCCCATCATCCCGATAACCGTTCCCAGCAGCCCGATCATCGGCGCGATAACCCCGATGACAGAAAGGTAGCTGTTTTTGGTTTTGAGGATCTGGGCCTCGCGGATGCCGTGCTCGATGAGCGCGGTTTCGACCGCGTCCTTGCCGCGGCCCAGCCGCTCGAGCGCCCCTTTGAGGACGAGGGCGATGTAGGCTTTGTTCGCGCGGCAGATTTCCCAGGCCTCCTGGTAGTTCCCGGCCTGGATCGTATTCGCCAGGGAGGCCACGAGCTCGGAGGGCGCCAGCTGCTCATCGCGCAGGACGATGAAGAGCTGGATGATAAACGTGAGCATGACCATCGACGTCCCGAGAATACAAAGCCAGATCATGACGATCAGCGGCCCGCCGTGCAGGATCGTCTGGATGATGTTCATGTTCTCCGGAATGGCCCCCTCTTCCGCCATCGCCAGAGGGCTGGAAAGGGCAAGGAGCAAAAGAGAGAACAGGGAGGTGAGGAGTCGGGTGGATTTCATGGTTGGTGAATAGTCGAAGATAGGGGCTGGTTACGGAACAATCACGTTTTTTTCCGCAAGGATTTGTGCGCGCTCGGCGGCCTTCTTGGTGACCGCCTCGTCCTCGTGGAAGAGCGCGACGGCAAGCAGATAGTTTTCCAGGGCCTCGGAATTCTCCGCAGAGGATTCCTGGACCTGACCGAGCAGGAAGAGCGCCTGACCGAACACTGCGCTCTCGCCGGTCCCGGGAAGCTTCGTCGCCTTCGCCGCCTCAACGATCGGGACCAGCTTCGCCCGCGCGGTCGTCAAATCCTTTTTCTCGATCGCAAGCCGGGCGAGCCCGACCTCTGCGGTCGAGGCCGCGCCGGGGTAAAACTTTTGAAATTCTCCAAACGCGGTCTCCGCGAGGTCGATTTTTCCGGCGGCAAGGTACGCCTCGCCGAGGAGGGCGCTGGCGCGCTCGGCCCACTTCGTGGGCAGGCCGTTAAAGTTTGCGACGAGCGGGGCGAGCAGGGAGAGGGTTTTATTGGCATCGCCGGCCTTCCAGGCGGCCAGGGTCTCGTCGAACGCCTTCGGGGCGGCCATCGCAACCGAGGCGACGCTGGCCATCGGGATCCCTGTCTCGGCGGGCCCGACCTTGATCCGCAGGACATCCGCCTTCACGCCGGTGATCTGGCCCTCCCGCCGCTGGCCATCCTTCTGAACAACAACGTCCTGTGCTCCGGCCACCCATGCCAGGCACGGGAGGGTCAGAAGCACAAAAATGGCGGCCGCCGGGGAGACGCTTGCTTTCATCGTGCAAACGCTTTAATCACTTTCACCCCGCAAATCAACAGTTTCTCCGCAAAATTCATGATTAACCTCTTTAGAAAAAACCAGCGCGTGCTCATGCTCGTGGTCGCCGTCCTCACGATCGTCGCATTTATTTTCCTCTATAACACGGCGCAGCTCGACGAGTTGGCGGCAACCCGGAACCCGACCATCTACGGCCAGACGCTCACCCCGGGGGCGATCGACCGGCAGATAAAAAACTACCAGCTCACGCTGGCTCTCGGCCAGTACGACCTTGTGAGCAAGCTCGGCGGCGGGGGGGCCGACCAATCGATGGCGCTCACCGACTTCGTCTGGAACCTTCTTGTCCTCCAGCACCAGTCGCGCGCGCTCGGGGTGCAGCCGACGGATGCAGACGTCGCGGCCCGGATCAAAGGGCTGCCTGTCTTCCAGACCGAGGGCCAGTTCGACCCCACAAAATATGGGGCGTTCGTGAGCGAGCAGCTCGCCCCGCGCGGGTTCACCGAGCGCCAGCTCGAGGAGGTGATGCGCGACGCGCTGCGCCTCGACCGGGTGTCGGCCATCGTCGAGTCGCCGGCCGCGGTCGGAGACCTCGAGGTCCGCGATGCGGCGCGCGTCCTCCAGCCGGTCACGGGCGGGTTCGTGCGCTTTGACGCGGAGGCCGCCGCCGCCGCAGTGAAGATCGAGCCGTCCGACATCTCCACATTTTATGACCTCAACAAGGAGAACCTGAACACGCGGGAGACCCGCTCGGTCCGGTTTGTCGCGTTTGAGCTGCCAAAAGATTCGAAGCTGGAAGGCCGCGCGAAGGTGGATGCCCTCCAAAAGCTGGCGGCAACGGCCATCGCGTTTTCCGACGCGCTTGCGTCCACTCCGTTTGACCAAGCGGCTGCGGCGGCCGGACTGACCGTCAAATCGACCCCGGCATTTGATCGCAAGGGCGCCCCCGTGAGCCCTCCGCAGGAAGCCGGGCAAGAGGCGGTCATCACCGCGCTGGCTCCTCCGGCGTTCCTCCTTCCGGCCGTCGGCAAGGCGAGCGACGTGGTTGAATCCGGTGACGGGCTCTATGTGGCCGAGCTCGCCGAGCTGAACCCGGCGCGCCCGCTGACGCTCGAGGAGGCGACCCCCCCGATCGAGGCGCGCCTCCGCCAGGCCAAGTCCGCAGAGCTGCTCCAGTCGCTGGCCGCCACAAAGATCCAGGCGCTGCGCGAGGCGCTTGCGTCGGGCAAATCGTTTTCCGAGGCGGCGGCGGCTGCGGGCCTCCAGGCCGAGCCGCTCGACAAGGTCGCTCCGATGAACGAGGCGCTCACCCCCGAGCAGCGCCGGGCCCTCGTGCCCACGCTCTCGCTCAAGGACGGAGAGATCTCGGGCTTCGAGCCGGCCCCGTGGGGCGGGTTCGCCGTTTACCTCCAGTCCCGCGCACCGCTGGCCGACGCCGAGCTTGCCGAAAAAAAGGCAGAGATCGAGGCGAGCCTGCTCGACAACAAGCGGGGCCTTCTTTTTGCCGAGTGGCTGCGCGCGAGCCGCGAGGCGGCGAAGATCTCGATGCCCGGGGGCCCGCAGGGGGGATGAGCCCGGAGGAGATCTTCGACGAGGCCACCGGGGATATCGCGCTGGGCGAACTCGACGCCGCCGTCGAAAAATTTCGCGAATGTGTGCGCCGGGACCCGGGCTATTTTGATGCCTGGCATGCCCTGGGCATGTCGTTGATGAAGAGCGGGCATCTTGCGGAGGCGATCGAGGCCGGGCTGGAGTCGGTCCGCCTGCGTCCGGACGACCTTCTGGCGTGGTCGAGCCTCTCGCTTTATTACGTTCGCAACAACCAGATCGCCGAAGCCGAGGCCGCCGGAGCCAAAGCCAAAATCATTTCCTGGGGGGGGAAGGTCGATCCCAACGCGATCCCGCCCCGCCGGTCCGAAGAAACCACATGACCTATTTCATCACCACCGCGATCGACTACACCAACGGGGCCCCCCACATCGGGCACGCGTACGAAAAGGTTCTGACCGACGCGATCGCCCGCTACCAGCGGATGAAAGGCCGCGACGTCTTCTTCCTCACCGGCGTGGACCAGCACGGGCAGAAGGTCCAGCAGTCCGCGCAGAAGCAGGGGGTCGCCCCGGAGGATTTTGTGGCCGGGCTCACGGCGCAGTTCCTCGCGCTGTGGAAGAAGCTCGATATCAGCAACGACGCCTGGGCCGCGACGACTGAACCCGTGCACAAGCACTGCGTGCAGGCGATGCTCCAGCTCCTCTGGAACAAGGGGGCGTTCTACAAGGCGAAGCAGACCGGCCACTACAGCGTCCGCCAGGAGCAGTTCGTGACGGACAAGGAGCGCGGGCCGGACGGCACGTTCGGGCCAGAGTGGGGCGAGGTTGTCGTCATCGAGGAGGAAAACTACTACTTCAAGCTCGCGGAGCACCGCCAGTGGCTGCTCGGCCTGATCGATGCGCGCACGGCGGCCGGGCGACCGATCGTGCGGCCCGACTTCCGGGTCTCCGAGCTTCGCAACGCGGTCGAGAAGCTGACCGGCGACCTCTGCATCTCGCGTCCAAAATCCCGCCTCGCGTGGGGGATCGAGCTGCCGTTTGACAAAGATTTTGTGACTTACGTCTGGTTCGATGCGCTGTCGAACTACGTGAGCTTCGCCGGCTACGATCCGACCCCCGGGGCCGACCAGGGGCTCTTCCGCTCGCGCTGGCCGGCGGTTCATGTGATCGGGAAGGACATCCTGATCCCGCCGCACGGGATCTACTGGCCGATCATGCTCCACGCGTGCGGGTTTTCCGACGACGGGATCCCGGAGCTGCTCGTCCACGGGTGGTGGAATATCGGCGGGGCGAAGATGAGCAAGAGCCTCGGGAATATTGTGGATCCGGACGTGCTTGCGGACACGTACGGGATCGCCGCGACACGGTACTACCTCCTGAGCGATATCGCGACCGGGCGGGATGCGGACTTCAGCGAGGAGCGCCTCGTACAGCGCTACAACACGGACCTCGCGAACAGCCTCGGCAACCTTGTCAACCGCTCGCTCAGCATGGCCAAGCGCTACCGCGCCGGCATCGTCCGCCAGCAGGCCGCATCGCCGCTCGCCGGCTTCGTGGCAGAAAAGGTGGCGGAATTCGCCCGGCGCATGGACGCCTGCGAGACGCACGCCGCGATCGAGGTGGCCTGGGAGGTCATCGTCCGCTGCAACGCCTATGTTGAGGAATCCGCGCCGTGGAAGCTCGCCAAGGATCCCGATTCCGCCGCCCGCCTCGACGAGGTCCTCTACACCCTCGCCGAAGCCCTGCGCATCGTCTCGCTGCTCATCTCCCCGTTCCTCCCGGCCCCGGCGGCCGAGATCCGCTCCCAGCTTCGGTGGGAAGGAAACCTACGGTTCGACGAGTGCGCGTGGGGCGGGCTTGCCGACGGACACCAACTGGGCGATCCGACCCCGGTCTTCCCCCGGATCGAGACCCCATGAGCGCCCCGGGCCTGCGCGACAAGCTGGAATATTTCGGCCTGCGCGCCGGCGCCGCATGCGTCGCCCATCTCCCGTTCCGCGCGATTCCCCCGCTCGCGGCCATCCTCGGATCGCTCGTCTACTGGCTCGACCCGCGCGGCCGCCGGGTCGCGCTCGCCAATATCGAAGCCGCGTTCCCGAAGAAATTTTCCCGCTCCAAAAAATCCGCCATCGCGCGCGGATCGTACGTCACGTTTGCCCGCACGATGTTCGAGCTCTTCTGGGCTCCCAACATGAATGAGGCCTTTGTCGATTCGCATGTGATCTTCGAGGGATGGGAACACGACTACTGCAGGAAAAACCCGAAAAAGCCCGCGATCTACGCGTGCTTTCATTTCACGAATTTTGAATGGCTCGGGCTGGCCGGAGCGTACTCGATCCACCCCGGCCCTGTCATCGCCCAGCGGTTCAAAAACCCTCTCCTCGGACCGGTGTTCGACGCCCTGCGCGCCAGCACCGGAAACCACGTCATCCCGCAGGAACGCGCGATGATCCGGATGCTCAAATTCCTGAAGGGTGGCGGCAAGTTCGGCATGCTCTGCGACCTGAACCTCGATCCGCGCGAGGGCAGCGTCCTCATCACCTGCTTCGGCGGACTCCTTGCCAGCGTCACCCAAACCCACGCCGCCCTGGCTCAGCGGACCGGTGCCGCGATCGTCCCGGTCGAATGCCGCCCAGACCCCTCCGGCAAGTACCGGATCATCCACCATCCCCCGATCGAGTGCCCGCCGGACGCCGACGTGCAGGCGATCGTCCAGCGCTGCTGGGATGCCCTTGAGCCGGGCGTCCACGCGCATCCGGAATGCTGGCTCTGGCCGTACAAGCACTGGCGCTACAAGCCCGCCAACGCGCCGGACCGCTACCCGTTCTACGCGAACCCGTCGAAACGGTTTCAGAAGCTTGTCGACGCCCGCTCCGGTTTGTCCGCCTGACCGTCGGCATGGAGGGACGACCTCCGTGTCGTCCGGCTTTGTCTGCCCCGCAAACCCATGAGTGGGCGCTGACAGAGCATCGCCCTCCAATGAGAACGAACGCGCCGGCGTGGAGGGACGACCTCCGTGTCGTCCGACTTCGTCTGCCCCACAAACCAACAAGTGGGCGCTGACGGAGCATCGCCCTCCAATGAGAACGAACGCGCCGGCGTGTGGGGACGATTTCCGTTTGATTCTTTTTACGCCCTCTGGACCAGAATGCGAAACGCCTCGCCTGCCTCACGCAGGGCGGGGGAAAGCGGGACCGATTGCATCCACTCCGCCAGGCGGGCACTGGAAATCGTTTTCCAGCCGAGGCCTTCCCCCCAGGCGCGGAGGTCGGAAAAATTGACGTCTGCGGTGATGTCGCGCTTCCCGAATCCGGAGGTGATTTCTTTTCCCGTGAGCCGCTGCTGGTGCGCGTAAGCGCGGATGCTTCCTCCGGGCCGCCGGCGGTAGAGCGCCGGCATCTCATCTCCGTAATCGACCGTGAGCATGCGGCCGGACGTCCATCCGGAAGCCCACGATTGCAGCCACGATCTGTAGGATTCATGAACCTCCACGCGGGACCCCTCCGGAGGGGACCCCTCCAGGGATGACGAGCAGGGGAGGCTGCTCGTGCGAATTGCCGCTGCGTCAAGCCCCACCGGGGCTTCATCCTCCAGCCCAGGGCAAGCGTCAGCGCCGCCCTGGGTCTTGGATAGAAAGCGATTCTGCCCTGTATGGGCAGCATCCGAAAAGTGGCTTGAGCCATCAGCATTCGGGACGGGCCGGAGCGTCTCGTGTGCCGAGCCGCCTTCGACCCGGATGGCCAACTCGCTCCAGGAATCACCGGCGCGCACAAAAACCCGGCAGGGAAATGCGTCGGGCAGCTCGTTCGAATAGATGTCGGCCACCCCCCCGCAGGCCTGCAGCGCCTCCGCCATGGTTGCGTGCCAGCAGACCCGCTGCCCGCGCAGCGTCCGCAGCTGCTGCGCGCGAAGGACCGGCGAGACCTCCACGATGTGGAGTGTCGTGCGCCAGCGCCTCCGCCAGCCGAGGCCCCGAAGCACATCCGCAGCGAGGCGCCCGGTCCCTGCCCCCACCTCGATCACATGCCGCCCCGGCTGCTCCGCCAGCCAGCCGGCAATCCCCAGCGCCAGCGAGCCGTCGAGCGAGGGCCATGTCGAAAAATCTCCGCGCGCTCCCACCGTCCGGATGTTTTTTGTGTAGTAGCCGAAGTCCGGGTGGTAGAGGGCGGCGGCCATGAAACGGTCGAACGGGATGCATCCCCCGCACTCCTCCTGGATCGCGGACAGGAACTCCGCCGTCACGGCTTCGTGAGCGCCTCGTCCTCGCGGACCAGTTCCTGCCAGACATCCTTGTAGTCCGGCTCGTACCTCTGGTCCTGAAAATCCATCATCTGCTCGCGGTGGCGCACGATTTTTTCGATGCGGGGGATCTCGGCCAGATAGACCTCGCGGAGCAGGCGCAGGGCGCCGGGCTCGCGGTCCCAGAGCACGGCGTAGGACTCGACAAACTCGGCGGCATAGTTCGGCTCCGCCCGGTCGTTCGGGTACCAGATGGCGCGCGGCGGCTCGTCGAGCTCGAGCAGCATCGGCGCCATGTAAATATTTTTGAGGATCCCCTCGGAATATTTTTCTCGCGCCTCCGACTCGCGGCCCTCGAGCGAGAGGCTGAGCGCCCAGCCGAAGACGAACGAGGGCTCGGAAAAGTCGCGCGGGTAGGATTCGGAATATTTTGCGAAGCCGGCTGCCGCGCGCTCGGGCGCCTCCTCGAGGAGGTGGAGCATCGGGATGAGAAACCGCGCCCCCTGATGGTCTTTCGGATTCATGGCCAGGAGATCGGCCAGCGTCGCCGCGGCGGGGGCATACCGGCCGAGGTGCCACTGGGTCATCGCCCTCCCATAAAGCGCGCGAAGGTAGGGCCTCGTCTCGCGGTCGATCCACCAGGCCGCCCGCTTTCCTGCCCACCTCGAGGACTCGCGCTCAGTGACGTCCTCGTAGGCGGCCAGGCAGGCCTTGAATTGGCCGGCTTGAAAATCGGCATCCGCCTGCTCGATCCGTGCGGCGCCGCAGTCGGGATCCTGGGCCAGCGCCAGCTTCAGGAGGGCCGCCTTCTTTCCGGGCGACCTCATGCGCAAAGCCGTGCGCACCAGCCCGCGGGCGACCTCGCGCGCGTGCATCGGGCCCTGCTTCTCGCGGCCGACCCGCATGACGAGCGTCTTCGTCAGCGCGCGGAGGTCCTCCGGCGTGTGGCGGTCGAAATTCTGCAGCCGGATGTCGAGCTTGCAGTCGGCGGAAAAGCTCTGCCATGCCTCGGAATCCCAGTCGTCGCTCGCCGCGACCGACAGCCGGTCCGGCGTGCCGAGCTGGTCGAACGTCTTGTACAAAAAGTTTTCGACCCGCGTCTGGTCGAGCTCCTCGAGGATTTCCGGCGGGGCAACCGGGGTGCCCGAGTCGTCGCAGACGATCACGATCGTCGGGAGAAACCAGTCCTGGCCGGACGGCAGGGGCTCCTCGAGATCGACCCAGTAGAGGAACCAATTATTTTTGGGGGATTTGAGCGGCTGGATCATGCGCTCCAGCGGATATCGAGGCGCTGCTTGCGGCCGAAGCGGTCGCTGAAGAACAGCTCGTTATGGGCCTGGCCGTATTCATGGACGAGCTTCGTGACCTTCACGTCAAAGCAGCAGTACTCGGCGATCTCCATCACCTTGCCCTCGCGCCACCAGCGGATCGCGTCCAGGCCCTCCGCCACCTTGCCGACGCCCAGCGTGCCCTGGGCGACATCCTCGAGCTTCAGACGATGCCCGGCCGCCTTCTCGATATCCACCAGAAGGTCGAGCGTGCGCAGCCGGTCGGGCAGCGAGAGGATCGTGTACGCCATGAGGACCTCGTAGTCGAAGCGGACCACGTTGTACCCGACGACCAGGTCCGCCCGCTCCAAGCGCGTGATGAGGTCCTGAACCCGGCTTTCCGGAAAAATCTCATACCGCGCATCCGCCGTGCTGTACGTCACGCCCACCGACATCCCCATCTCGTGCTTTTTGTCCCAGCCGCCGACGTCGTTCGCCGTCCGCTGGGTCTCCAGATCGAAATAGACAATATCCATGGGCGGGCCAGCATGGCCGGATTCCCCGCGGTTCTCAATCGAAACCGCAGGGGATTTTTCCGGCCGGCAGACGAGTCTACGGCTTGAGCTCGTCGCCGGTCACAGCGTTGGTGATGACGTATTTTTCGTGGTGGAACGTCGGGTCCGAGCGGAACGAAAGCCGTCCGGCGTAGCGGCGCTCGATCTCGACCAGGTGGTCCTCATCATCCGTGCGCAGGCGGTTCAGGAGGTCCGGGTGGACGGTGACTTTCACCTCGTGGACGGTCTCCTGGTGCTTGCGCATCACGGAGTGGAGGTCGCGCTGGAGCTCGACGCTCATCGTCATCGGGCTCTTGATCAGGCCCTTACCGTTGCAGTGCGGGCAGGGGGTGAAGATTGCGCTGGCGAGGCTCTCGTTCGCCCGCTGGCGGGTCATCTCCATGAGCCCGAGCTGGGAGATCGGGAGGACGTGCGTGCGCGCCTTGTCGCGCTTCAGGCGTTCCTTCACGCGCTGGTAAACCGCCTGCTGGTCGCGGCGGCTCTTCATGTCGATGAAGTCGCCGACGATCAGGCCGCCGATGTTGCGCAGCCGGAGCTGGCGGGTGATCTCATCCGCCGCCTCCAGGTTCGTCTGAAGGATAGTTTTTTCCATATCCCGGGCGCCTTTGTTCCGCCCGGTATTGACGTCGATGGCGATCATCGCCTCGGTCTCGTCGATGACGATGTAGCCGCCGCACGGCAGCCAGACCTGGCGGTGGAACGCGGCGTCGATCTGCGCCTGGACCCCGAAGCAGTCGAAGATCGGCTGGGCGCCGGTGTAGTGCTGGATGGATTTTTTCGCGCGCTTCGAGACCTGCCCGACGAGCGTCTGCATCCGCTCGACCGACTTGGCATCATCGACGATCACCGCGTCCACCTCGTCGGTCAGGAAATCCCGGACCGTGCGGTCGATCAGGTCGGGCTCCTCAAACAGGCACGCAGGAGACTTTTTTTCTTCGAGGCCCGCCTGGACCGCCGCCCACTGCTCGAGCAGGATGCTCAGGTCCCGGACAAAGTACCGCGCGCGCTGGCCGGCCCCCACGGTGCGCATGATCACGCCCATGCTCTCCGGCACGTCGAGCTCGCGGAGGATCTTCCTCAGGCGCTCGCGCTCCTTCGGGTCATCGATTTTCCGCGAGATCCCGAACTGGTCGTTGAACGGCATCAGGACGAGGTAGCGGCCCGCCAGGCTGATGTCGGTCGTGATGCGGGGTCCCTTGTTGCTGATCGGGCCCTTCTTCACCTGAACCAGGATGTCCGAGCCGACGGGGTAGATGTTCGGGACGTCCTTGTGCGTGATGCGCGGGCCCTTTTTTTTCTTCTGCTCGCCGCCCCGGCTCACGGTCTCGATCCCGCTGTCCAGCGCCGCCGGGATCGCATCCCAGAATTGCAGAAAGGCATTTTTTTCGAACCCGATGTCGACGAACATCGCCTTGATTCCGGGCTCGATGTTCCGGACCTTTCCCTTGTAGATCCCGCCGACGATATTCCGGTCGGTCTCCCGCTCGATCGTGTATTCCTCGAGCTTGTTATTCTCCAGGAGCGCGACCCGCTTCTCCAGCTTTTCACAGCTGACAATCAACTTGATCCCGGTGGATTTTTTCCGGATTCCCAAAATGCGTTTGACGGTTTCTATCATGATGTTTTTTGAAGGTTGCGGGCGCGTCGCCGCGCCCCGGGTGATGGTGTTCAACGGCGGGGGTTCGGAGGCTTCTGCGGACGGGATCCGCTTTCTTTGTTTTCCTTCTTTCCGCCGAGGAAATTAAAAAATTTCTGGAGGGCATTCGATTTGCCGCTCTGGTTTTTGACGCGCCCGCGCTCGTCGGCATCCTGGCGGACGTTCGGCTGGGCGGCCGGCCGGTTTTCCTGGGTCGCCGAGGTGGCGGCGGCGGCGGCGTCCGACGTTTCGCCGTCATCGCCGACGGTGGTGGCGGCCGGGATTTCGCGTCCGAAGTCGACGCTTTCGACAAACCGGAAGTTCCCCTTGGCCGGCTCGAGGGCTGCGAGCGCGATCTCGGCTTTTTCCTCGTTCATCTTTTTGATGTCCTCGAGGATCTTGGCCGCGATCGGGGCGGAGACGCCGCCGCCGGATTTGGCGCCCTGCACAAACGTCACGACCACGTACTCCGGCTTCTCATACGGGGCAAACGCGATGAACCACGTGTGGTTGTCCTTCACGCCGGACCGCCAGAACTGGGCGGTTCCGGTCTTGCCGGCAACCTCCATGCCCTTGATCCGCGCGCGGCCGGCCGTCCCCCCGCCCTCGTTGACGACCTTCCACATCCCCCGGCGGACCTTTTCGACCTGCTCGGCATTCAGGCCGACGTCGTCGATCAGGTTCGCCCGCACGCGGGCGGGGTCCTGGGCGATGACCGTGCCATCCTGGGCAACGATGCGGTCGATCAGGCGGGGGTAATAAACCGTGCCGCCATTGGCGACGGCGCCGGCGACGACCGCCATCTGAAGCGGGGAGGCGAGGACGTCGCCCTGACCGATCGCGGTATTCGCGGTGAGGCCGGCCGACCAACGGGCGCGGGGGTTGATCTGCGCCAGCCACTCGGGGCCCGGAAGCACGCCGGGCGCCTCGCCCGAGAGCGGGATCCCGGACTTCTGGCCGAGGCCGAGCATGTTTCCGGTCGCCACGATCTGGTCGATGCCGGCCGCGTTTCCGTACTGGTAAAAAAATGCGTTGCAAGAGACCTTGATCGCCTCGGAGAGGTTGATTGTGCCGTGCGAACCATTTTTTTCGGCGATCCAGCACTTCATGAATTTGTCGCCGTAGGTGACGCCGCCCGAGCAGTTGAACGTGCGCGCGCCCACGCCGGCGCGCAGGCCTGCCAGGCTGATCGGGATCTTGTACGTCGATCCCGGGGCGTACGCGCTGATCGCGCGGTTCAGCAGCGGGTTTGTCTCGTCCTTCGTGAGCAGGCTCCAGTCCTTCGCAGCGATGGCAGGAATGAAGACGTTCGGGTCATACGACGGCACCGATGCCATCGCGAGGATGTCGCCGTTGTTCGGGTTCAGCACGACCGCCGCCCCCCGGCCGACCGCCCGCAGCGCCTGCTCCGCAAAGTACTGGATCCTCGCGTCGATCGTGAGGAAGACGTTGCTGCCCTGCACCGGTTCCTTGCGGCTGACCTCCCCCTCGATGATTCCCTTCACGTTTCTCTGGAGGATGCGGACCCCGGGCTCGCCTTTCAGGGAATCGTTGAGGAAGAGCTCGATCTGGGCCTTCCCCTCCATGTCCGGCTCGTAGAAGTTGAAGTCCCGGATATCGGCCAGCTTGTCGAGGTCGTTCGGCATCCCGACATACCCGAGCAGGTGGGCGGCCAGTGACCCGTACACATACCAGCGCACTGGCTTCACGGTGACGTTCACCCCGGGGAGACCGAGGTTTTTTTCGGAGAAGACCGCCATCTGCTCGAAGTCGAGGTCTTGGCGATAGCTGTACGGGACCTCCCGGTTGTTGCGGTAGTGGATCTGGAGCGCGTTGGAGTTAAAATCCTCCGCCACCCCGAGCTCCTCGAGCCGGGGGATGACCTCCTCGGAGACGATTTTGACGACGTCCGCCTCCTTGAGGTCGCGGGGCATGTTGTGGACCCGGCCGCGGTAGGTCGTCATCGGGGTCGCGCCCTTGGAATCCCGGTACGCCCGCACCATGTCGGGCAGGTAAAAATCCACCTCGAAGCTCGCGCGGTTTTCGACGAGCTTGATCCCGTTGCGGTCGAGGATCTCGCCTCGCACGGCGGGAATCCGGACCGAGACCTGCGAGCGGTTGCCGATGCGGGCGGTGTACTCCGCCCCGCGGGCGATCTGGACATACCAGAGCCGCAGCGTGATGCCGCCGAGGGCGACGACCATCAGAAGGCCGAGGAAGAGGATGCGGGTGGTGGACCGGGTGCGCTTCATTTAGTACCCCCTCCCCATCTCCGGCCTGGAAGGAAAAAGCGCCGCAAAGGGCCGGACCACAAAGTACAGGAAAGGGGCCAGGCCGGCGGCCAGAGCCCCTGGAGCCAGGATCCTCCACGCCACGGCGGGCTCAAGCTCCAGGCTCTCCCGCCGGAGCGAGATCATCGCAAACTGCATCAGGAGAAACCCGGAGGTCCCGACCGCCGACATCGGGATCAGCGGCCACCAGCGGCCGTTTTGGAGCGAGGGACGAAATCCGTTGGAGAGGCAGCCGAGAATCACGAAGTAGATAATAGAGCAACCCAGCGCAATTTCAACCCGCCCCCCAGCCACGTGGAGGTACGCGAGGTCACAAAAGAATCCGGTCACGAGCGCCGCCGCGAGCATGGCGGGAAATGGCAGGCTCATGGCCGCCAGGCAAAAGATCGTCGGCACAACGACCCAGCGGGCCCCGCCCAACGAGACGATCGACGGCAGGGCTTGCTGGATCAGCAGGGCGACAAAAACCCCGAGGAACGTCGCGAGGAGCCCGGCCGCGACCTTCATTTTGCCCCCACCACCACAAACACGTCTTCCGTCTGGGAGAGGTCGAGGGCCGGATCGACCAAAGCCTGCCCGTCCAGCGGACGCGTTCGAAATTCTTTCACCGTTCCCAAGAGGATGCCCGACGGGAAGACCCCGTTGCTCACGCCTGCGGTGTAAACCTTCTGCCCCGGCACAAGCGAGGCGTTCTTCGTCAAAAAGTTGAGCTGGAGCTCGCCGGCGGTCCCGCTTTCCTGGATCCGGTTCCCCGAGAGGATCCCCTGCTCGCGGGTGCCCTCGATCTTCGCGGCCACCCGGCACGTCTCGTCGGTGATCAGGACGACGATCGACTCGTTTTTGGAGGCCGTCGTCACCTTGCCGACCAGCCCGATCTCGGTGAGCACCGGCTGGTCGGTTTCGACGCCATCCTCAAACCCGCGGTTGATTTTTACCGTGTTCCACCACGTCGAGGAATCGCGGGCAATGATCCGCGCGGGGAGGAGCTTAAACACCGAGCGCTCGCGGTATTCAAGCGCCAGGCGGAGCTTGTTGTTTTCGGCCTCGATGTCGCGGAGCAGGTTGTTCGTCGCGAGGAGTTCCCGGTTCTGCTCGAGAAGCTTACGGTTTTCCACCTCCAGCTCATCGAGCGTCTTGAGGCCCTTCCCCATATTTCCCAGCTGCTCCTGAACCGCGCTGCCCGTGCGCAGGAAGGGCGCGACCACGGAAAGCGATTTTCCCTGAAGCCACTGCATCGCCCCGGGCGAAAGCACGGAGAGGTACACCGCGATCGCGACCACAACCACCAGCAGGACAATGTTGAGCTTCTTCATTCGGGTTCAAGGGCGACGAGGGGCCCCCCGGATGGCGATCAGGGATGCGGGCGCTCGGAGGAGACGGCCCGGAGAAACTTCAGCTCGGAGAGCGCGCGGCCTGTGCCCTCGGCGACCGCGCTGAGGGGATCCTCCGCCACATGGACCGGCAGCCCGGTCTCCTCGGCGAGCAGCTTGTCGAGGCCGCGCAGAAGCGCCCCCCCGCCGGCCAGCACCAGCCCCCGGTCCACCAGATCGGCGGAGAGCTCGGGAGGGCAGCGCTCGAGCGTGATCCGCACGGAATCCACAATCGTGGAGAGCGGCTCGAGCAGGGCCTCGCGGACCTCCTGGGAGGTGATCGAAATGGTCTTCGGGAGCCCGGCCACCAGATCCCGGCCCTTCACCTCCATTGAGGTTTCCTTCTCCATCTTGTAGGCGGACCCGATCTTGATCTTGATCTCCTCGGCCGTGCGCTCGCCGATCATCAGGTTGTACGCCCGCTTCATGTAGTTTGTGATCGCCTCGTCGAGCTCGTCGCCCGCCACCCGCACGCTCCGGCTGAAGACGATCCCCGAGAGCGAGATCAGAGCGACCTCGGTCGTGCCTCCGCCGATGTCGATGATCATGTTGCCGGCCGCGTCCTGGACAGGAAGCCCGACCCCGATCGCCGCCGCCATCGGCTCCTCGATCAGGTAAACCTCGCGGGCCCCCGCATGCGTGGCCGAATCCTTCACTGCCCGCTTCTCGACCTCCGTGATCCCGCTCGGCACCGCAATGACCACCCGCGGACGCACCATCCGCCGCCGGTTGTGCACCTTGCTGATAAAGTGCCGCAGCATCGCCTCGGTCACCTCAAAATCCGCGATCACCCCGTCCTTCAACGGGCGGATCGCAACGATGTTGCCCGGCGTGCGCCCGAGCATCCGCTTCGCCTCATCGCCCACCGCCAAAACGCGGTTGGTCCCCTGCTGCACGGCAACGACCGAGGGCTCCCGCAAGACAATCCCGTGGTCTTTCACATACACGAGCGTGTTTGCCGTCCCTAGATCAATGCCGATGTCGTTTGAAAAAAACCCAAGTAGATTGTCGAACATCAGTTGATAGTGGTTTGGTAAAAAGTTGACTGTCTCCAAGCTGCCTGTGCCCCCGTCGCCAAGCGGTCGCAGGCCTTGCCCAAACAATCAGCTTGGTTTTCCCAAGCCGGTGCGTCAAGGCTATCCTTGTTTTTTATCGCGTGGGCCCCGCTGGAAACTGGGGGGCAGGTACTGGCGATCCGCGTGCAACCAGCCCCATTGCCATCCCCAGTCCAAAGCTCCCAAGTCGGGCACATCAGCCTCCGCAGGCGCTGAGAAAAAATCCCTTCGGCTCCGGCTTGCCTGGCCACAGTCCACAAACCCTCCAGAGCACAGATTATCTGTGCGGCCGCACAGATAATCTGTAATTCTCGTGCCCGGCTTTTTTGGTGCTCTGGTCTCCTTTATGACATGAGGACATGGGGCAACGCGGGGCAAGATAGGGACTCCCCGGAACACGCAACCGGTCGCTGGTTTTTTCTTTACCCTTGCGGATCCGGAGCGCTTAGGCCTTTGAGTCGAGGAATTCGCGGACGAGTTCGTCGATGACCGTCTGGGGCATCGGGCGCACCTCGCCGAGCGGGCGGCTATTGATGACAGCCTCGGCGGTGGATTCGAGCACCTCGAGGCGGTCAAAGGCGTCGAGGAGGGTCGTGCCGAGGACCATGACCCCATCATTTTCCAGGAGGCTGATGGGGAACTCGGGGTTGCAGCGCGCGGCGAAGGCGGTGGGGTCGCCGTAGGCGGATTCGAAGGGGATGCGGCCGACGTCGCGGAGGAAGATGTAGCTCTCCGGGATCGTGCGTGTGTCGAGATGCGCGCGCGTCACGGCAAAGGCGGTGGCATTCACCGGGGTTGCCATGGCGATCGCCTGGACGGCGGGGTGGGCGCGGTAGATCGCGGCATGGAGCGGGAGAGCGCGGCTCGGGAGCTTGCCACGCTCGATTCCCTGCGGGCCCGCCAGCACGAGGTCGCCGGGTTCGATGACCGCGCGGTCGGATCCGGCCGGGGTCATCAGGAATTCGTCGCCCGCGACGCGGGTGGAAAACGTGCCCTGGCTGCTGATGAGCAGGCGCTGCTTGTACCCGCGCCGCACGAACTCGCAGAGCTCGCGGCGCAGCTCGCGCTCGCGCGAGGTGGCGGCCGGCGGATCAAATGCGACCGCCGGAGCCCGCCGGTTTTCGGCCAGTTTGAGGCGGTCCTCATCGAGCAAAGCGACCTGCCCGAGGGCCGCCGCCTTGATCAGGGTTTTGGCCGTGAACTCGAGGGTTTCAAAGCGCGTGAAGGCCAGCTCGAAGGAATCTGCTCCGACCACGACCCCGTGGTTTTCGAGCATCACGCAATTTGGCCCCCTGGCAAAAACTTCGGCGATCCGGTCGCCAAGGAGGCGGCTGCCGGGAAGGGCATATGGGGCAAAACCGACCTCGCCGCAGATCGCGTGCGACTTCGGAAAAAGCCGGGTGTCGGGCGAGCGTCCGCAGATGCTGAACGCGACCAGCGCCACCGGATGGGCGTGCACGATCGCCCTCAGGTCCGGACGGACCCGGTAGATCCCAAGGTGGAACGGCAGCTCGGAAGACGGCTTGTGGCGCCCGCAGAACGAGCCATCTGGCAGCACGGCCACGATATCCTCCCGCCGGAGCGCCCCCTTGTCCACGCGGGCCGGGGTGATCCAGACCGTCCCGTCACCGTCCCGGATCGAAAGGTTGCCGCCCGATGTGGTCGTCATCCGGTAGCCGTAAATCCGCTCCATCGCGGCCACGAGCCGGTCGGCGGGATGGAGGGTGTCGCGTTTGTCCATGCGCCACTGTGGTGCCTGGCGGGAAAAAAGTAAAAACGGAAATCGACGCGCGCCCGGCCGGGATGTAGGGAATCGACGTGAGCACGTCTTCCGGAGTGGTTTTGCAAGCAGAACTCAAGAGCCTTGCGGAGGCCGCCCACCGCGACCTCGCGGCGCTCCCGGATCGCGCCGGTGGGCGGGTCCACGACATCCGGGTCGGCATGAAAAGATTCCGGGCCATCCTGCGCCTGGCGGGTGCCGTGATCCGGCCGGCCAAACTCGCCAGCTGCGACCGCCTGGCCAAGAAGATCAAGGCCTCGCTTGGCCTCCAGCGGGACCACGATGTCCAGGTCGAGCTGCTGCGCGAGCTGATCGGCAAGCGCATGGCAGATGCCGCGCTCGACGCCGAGCCGTTCGAGCCCGTGGAGATCACCGCCCCGGCATCTTCGGAACTCGGGGCGAAGCTGGTGCGGCTGACTGCCGGACTCGACCTCTCCGACCTCAACGGGCAACAGCTGCTCTCCGCCTGGGCCGCCACCTACCGCACGGCTCGCCGCACGATGAATGCGTGCCAGGACGACCGGGCCGACGACTTCCTCTTTCACGAATGGCGAAAATGCGTGAAGCAGTTCCTCTATCAGGCCGCAATCCTGGGGCCGGCCGCCGCCGTCCGGGTGCCCGCCGCTCAGGAGCTCTCGACCGCCCTCGGGCGTCAGCACGACCTCGCGATCCTCTGCCAAAACGTCCACCGCTACGGCCCGGATGCCGAGCTCGTTGCCTTTTCTAGAAAGCGCCGCGCCGTGCGCGAAGCCCTCCGGATCGGCCGCACGGTTTTCCGCGACAAACCGGCCGATCTCGTCAAAAATTACCGGAACCATGGATGACCCCGATATCGAAGTCCGCACGTATTTTGCCCGCGGCCGCAATGCCCTTGTCGCCCGCGCCTCGTTTTCCGAGCTCTTTGCCGCCTGGTACCTGCACCGGATGGATTGCGGCCTGCAGCTTCCGCCCGAATGCGACCCGTTCGGCCGCGACGCCCTCGCCGCCATCACCCTGCACTGCGCCAGCCGTCCGTGGAAGGAGACCTGCGCGTGGACTGTGCATTTCCCGCACCCGCGGGTCAATGTCTTCGCCAGCGGGGACAACGCCACCGGATCGGTCGTCACCAACATCTTCCACGAGGGCGTGCGCGGAATCGACCAGGGCATCTTTTATGCCGATGTCATCGAGGATGGAAAGTCCCCGCGCCGGAGCACGATCGAGTTCGCCGGCAGCGACTTCCTCCTTGCCGTCGAACAGTACTACCAGAAGAGCGAGCAGCGCCGCGCCCGGTTCTTCCGCTACGGCGACGAGGACCTCGTGATGGTCAGCGCCCAGCCGGACTGCGACCTCGCCTGGCTCGAGGCCCTCGACGGCCCCGCGATCAAATCCCTCGATGCCGATGTCGAGCTCTCGCTCCTCGAATCCCGTTCGTTCCGGTTCCGCTGCGGGTGCACGCACGAAAAGATGCTCGACTTCCTCGCCCCGGTTTTCCTGCGCCAGGGCGAGGACCTCTTCGGCGGCGAGGAAACGATCCGCATCCACTGCCCGCGCTGCGGAGCCAAACACACAATCACCCGCGAAGCCCTCGAAGCGCATTCCGCCACCGGCTGAAATGCTCACCAGGTGCCGGTGACCGGTGGACACGGGCCCTGACGGTTGCTAGCTTGCGGCATGATTTTTCAGCGACAGCGATTGCCGGCGGTTCAGGTGATCATCGGGGTCAACGTGGCCATCTTCCTTCTGCAATCTCTGCTGCCTCCCTCCGGCCAGGCCTGGTCCGACGGAATCTTTGGGCTCAGCGCCCGGGGGGCTGCCCAGGGGATGCTCTGGCAGTTTGTGACCCACCAATTCCTGCACGGCAGCCTCTTCCACCTCGCGGTCAACATGCTCGGGCTTTGGTTCGCGGGCAGGGTGCTTGAAAACCTTCTGGGACCCGCGCGCTTTGTCTGGTTCTACCTCGCCTGCGGGGTGGCAGGCGGGGTGCTCCAGCTCGTCCTCAGCCCGGGCCCGGTCCTCATCGGGGCTTCGGGAGCGGTCTGCGGCGTCGTGGCCGCATTCTCAGCGCTCTACGCAGAAATGCCGATCACCGCGCTCATCTTTTTCGTGGTTCCGGTCCGGATGCGCGCGAAATGGCTCGGGAGGATGATCGTGATCGTCTCGATTGTCCTGCTCGTCACCGGGCTGGGCGGCAACATCGGAAATGCCGCGCACCTCGGCGGAGCGCTGGCCGGATATGCCATCGTGCGCCTCGGACGCCGGCCTTTCGGAAGCTTCAGGGTTCCCCGGTTTTGATCCACGAACGCAGTGCGGCGGCCACCGGGTTTTGCAGGTCCACCAGCTCGGACTTCGGCTTTTCCAAGGCCATCAGGATGTGCGGCAGCCACCAGGCAAAACCGAGCGCGAGCAGGAGCGGCGCCCATCGCCGGAATTTCATAAACGAGACCTCCCACCGGATTGCCGGACGTCCGGTTGCCGCCTCAAGCGAAAGGATGCAAATGAGGAGGAGGCCGAGGGCCGCAGCCGGGAAGGCAAGCGGATTCAGGTAGGCCGCCAGCTCCCACTGCCCGTGTCCGAGCGCCCGCACCGCCCGTGTTCCTCCGCAAAAAAGGCAGGGGAGACCGGTGAGGAAATGAAACCCGCAGGGCCACGCCAACGAGGGGGATTTCGGCAGCGAGGGCAGCGCGATCACGAGCGCAAAGACGGCAGCCAACCCGGCCGCGAGCCCCGCGCGAACCCAACGCGCCCCGTGCTGCAGCTCAGTCTTCGTCGGCATGCGCTCGGCGCTCAGCTGCCGCGATCAGGAGCGTGATCTCCCCCTTCGGCGGATGCGCGAGAAAGTGCGCCAGCACCTCGGCGGGAACCCCGCGGCGGTAATCTTCAAACGTCTTTGTGAGCTCGCGGGCGACGCAGACCTGGCGGTTCGGACAGCATTCCTGGAGCGCCTCGAGCGTTCGGACCAACCGGTGCGGGGATTCAAAATAGATGCTCGTCTCCGGCCGCCCGCCGGCACGTGCGATCTCCGCGGCGCGACGTCCGCTTTTCACCGGAAGAAATCCGCCAAAATAAAACCGGTCGGCCGGGAATCCGGACCCGACCAGGGCGGTGAGCACGGCCGACGGACCGGGCAGGACGGTGAGCGGAACCCCCCGCTCGATGGCGGCCCGGATGAGCCGGTGTCCGGGATCGGAGATCCCTGGCATCCCCGCATCGGTGATCAGGGCAATGTGGGCGCCGGCCAGCATCCGGTCGACCAGATCGTTGGCCCGAGCGGCCTCGTTGTGCTCGTGAAGGCTCACGAACGGCTTTTTGATCCCCAGATGCTGGAGGAGCATCCCGCTGTGGCGGGTGTCCTCGGCGGCGACCACGTCGGCGGCCTGCAGGGTGGCGACCGCGCGCAGCGTGATGTCCTGGCGGTTTCCGATCGGGGTGGGAACGACGCTCAGCACGGGAGATCCCCCCGCATCTTACCAGCCCTCGGTGACCTCGATGGCGATCTTGCCGGCGAGATCGGCCGCCGCGTCGGAGAGCGCCTGACGCTCGATCGTCTGGAGGTCGTTGCCGCTGAAAAATGTCGTGCTGCCATGCACCGTGTTTTTCATCAGGGTCGCCCCCGTGACGCGGTCCTCGACCTCGTACTGCGCGGTGACGCGAAGCCCGAATTCGCTCGTCGCGAGCACGTTGTTGATGACCGAACGGACCGAGCGCCGCTCGACCCGCATGATCGTGCAGTTCAGGATCGCATCCGCCTTGTCGTCGCTCACGATCTGATACGTGCCGTCCTGCTGGAGCCGCTTGATCAGCGTGTCCGCGTACAGGACCTCGGTGCGCACCTCGAACGTCCTGTTCTTAAAGTTCGGCACCGCCAGCGTGCGGACCGCCCGCATCGGGGTCGGCCGGATCTCGCCGGCATGGTACCCGCAACCGCTCACGAGAACCGAGAGGACCAGAATGGCAATAGGGAAAATTTTCATTGGGTCGGGAGGGCCGGTTCGACGGACGGGAGCGGGCGCACATCGCGCACGTCGGTGCGCAGCTTCGGCTTGCTGACAACCGGCAGCTCGTCGGCGACGAGATCTCCCCTCGGCGGGCCGTTGAAGTCGGCCAGCGCGGACGTCTCGACCTGGGCCTGCAGGCGGCGGCGGAGGGCGACTTTCTCGCCGGTTTCCGCACGCTCGGGACCGGTCCGCAGGGCGTCGTCCCCGATGTCGCTCCGCAGCGCCTGGATCCGGTCGCGCGCGAACTCGGCGTTCGACGTTCCCGGCTGGCGTCGGATCACGTCGTTGTAATAAATCGCGGCGGAACGGTAGTTTTTGTAGCGGTCATAAAACTTCGCGATCGCGAGGAGGTCGCCGGATTCCCGGCTACCGATCGAGGCCAGATTGTCGCGCGCCTGGGCGGCCTTTTCGCTGTTCGGGTACTGAAGAAGAAAATCCTCAAACGTGTTTTTTGCCTGAACGAGGGCCGAGAGGTCCTGGGAGCGACCGGTGGCGCCAATCTGCATGTAGATGTAACCGATCTGATAGAGCGCATCGTCGGCAATCGAGCTTGTCGGGTACTTGTCGAGAACCGCCTGGTAGGCAGCTGAAGCCTCGTTCACCTTGCCCTGCTTCTCATACGTCAGCCCGAGGTTGAATTGTGCGATCGGCGCATTTTTGCTGAACGGCGCATTTTTCAGGATTGCGGCAAACATCTGCTCGGCCCGGTCGGTTGCCGGAACGATCTCCATGCCTAAAAATTGCAGCTTCCGGCCGGCCAGGTATTCGTTTGCGATGAGGACCTGCTTCGAAACCGCTTTTTCGAATTCCGGCGTGTCCGGGTATCGGGTCAAGAGCGTCTCATAGGCATCGAAGGCCTTGCTCAGGTTGCCCTCGGACTCCAGCAGCTCGGCGATCCGGTACTGGGCCTGCGAGGCGAGCGGGGAGACCGGGGAGTTCTTGATAAACTGGCGGTAGGCGGCGATCGCCTGCTGGGTGGCTCCGGATTCATCGTAGCCCCTCGCGAGGTCAAACCCGGCCTGCTCCTCCAGAGAGGCGGGCTCCGGAGCGTCCGGATTCGAGCGCCCCTGCTGGCTCGGATTCTGTCCGAAAAGCGGAAGGACGGCCGCAACGAGAACGGCGGCGCAGAGCGTGGAAGATCGGAGTGACATCAGAACCGGTGATCTTTAGGGGACTCCGCCCTGTGCGTCAAGTGCCACGGAACGATTCCGCTTGGTTTCGCCCCCCCGCCCGTCGCACTCTCGGCGCACCATGCGACTCCTCCTCGTTGACGGCCATTATTACCTCTACCGATCGTTCTACGCCATCCGGGGCCTGAAAAACTCCCGCGGCGAGCCGACGAATGCCATCTACGGCTACATCAAGGCGCTTCGCCGGATGATCGCCGACCTCCGCCCGGACCGAGCGGCGGTCATCTGGGACGCCGGGCTGCCGGCCCGCCGGACCACCCTCCAGCCGGAGTACAAACAAAACCGGACCTCCATGCCCGACGAACTTCGGCCGCAGGAGGATTGGCTCCAGGAACATCTTCCCCTCCTCGGCCCGGCCAGCCTTTCCGCCCCGGATACCGAAGCCGACGACCTGATCGCCTCGTACGCGCTCGAGGCCCAGCGCGCCGGAGCCGAGGTCATCATCGCCACGAACGACAAGGACATCCTGCAGCTTGTCTCCCCCGCGATCCGGATCTACTCGACAGCAAAAACCGATGTCGCCCCCGGCGGCTACATCCTGCTCGGCGAGGCCGAGGTCGAGGCCAAATGGGGGGTCCCCGCCGCCCGCATCGCCGATGTTCTCGCCCTCACCGGCGATGCCTCGGACAATATCCCCGGCGTCCCCGGGATCGGCTCGAAAACCGCCGTCGCCCTCGTGCGCGAGCACGGCCCGGTCTCGGATTGGCTCGAAAACCCGGATCGGATCACAAACCCGAAACTCCGCGAAAAAATTCTGGCCCACAGCCATGCCATCCGGGCGAACCGCGAGATGGTCCGCCTCGACGACGACCTCCCGCTCCCCACCCCCTGGGAGTCGCTCACCATCCACCCCAGCTACCCCGCCCTCCTCGAAGCCCTCCGCCCCTGCGAATTCAAGAGCCTCACCGCAGAGATCGAGGCCGAGGCCGCCAAAGCCATCCCCGCCGCCCAGCAGGAACTCTTCTGAAGCGCCATGAGCGACCACCCCACCAACTCCCAGTTCCTGATTTACCAAACCGAAGACGGCCGGATCAAACTGGATGTGCGGTTTGAAGGCGAGACGGTGTGGCTGACGCAGCAGCTTATGGCGGAGCTGTTCCAGACGACCAAGCAGAACATCGGCCAGCACCTGAAAAGCATCTTTGCCGAGGGGGAACTGGTTCAAGATTCAGTTGTAAAGGATTTCTTTACTACTGCCGCCGACGGCAAGAACTACGCAACCCACTTCTACAATCTGGATGCCATCATCTCCGTCGGCTATCGGGTCAAGAGCGCAGTGGCCACGCAGTTCCGCATCTGGGCGACGCAGCGCCTGCGGGAATTTATCGTTAAGGGATTCGTGCTCGATGACGAGCGGCTGAAAAACCCCGACCTCCCCTTCGACTACTTCGAAGAGCTGCTGCGCCGGATTCAGGACATCCGCACCTCGGAGCGGAGGTTTTACCAGAAGATCACGGATATTTACGCCACGAGCATCGACTACGATCCCACGGACGACGCCAGCATCACGTTCTTCAAAACGGTGCAGAACAAGCTGCACTGGGCGATTACCGGGCAGACGGCAGCGGAAATCATCGTCAGCCGCGCGGACAGCGCCCGGCTGCACATGGGACTGACGACATGGCGCGGGGCAAAGGTGAGGAAGGAAGACACGGTCATCGCCAAGAACTATCTGGCGGAAGACGAACTGGCCGCCCTGAACAACTTGGTCGAGCAGTACCTCGTCTTCGCCACCGGCCAGGCCATGCGCCGCATCCCAATGAAGATGGCGGACTGGATCAGCAAGCTGGACGGCTTCCTCACCATCAACGACCGCGATATCCTCACCCATACCGGCCGCATTTCCCATGAGCTCGCGCAAACCCATGCGGAGCGGCAATACGATACCTTCAACCGCCACCGCCTCGCCGACGCGGCCGCCAAGCCGGATGACTTCGAGAGCGCCGTGAAGCAACTGCCGCCGCCGAAGAGACAAAGGAGCTTGGAAAAATGAGCGCAGCACAACTTGACACTCTCACGCAGAACTGGACACCCATCTCTTCGCTGGTTTGTGTCCCCCGCACGGATGCGGAATGCTCCCGACTTGTGTCTCTCCTCGACGAGATCACCGACGAGGTTGGGGAAGACGAAGACCTCCCGCTCGCTTCCTTCATGGACGTGCTTGGATCCATCGTCCACAGCTACGAGGCGCATTCCGTTCCCGAACTGGTGTAGCCAGCAATTCCATGCCAGTTCGAAAGGAGATGGAATTGGCACGCGATTCAGTTATCCGGAAATTCCGGATGACTGCCGCCGGAGGCAACTGTTAAGAATTTCTTAATGGTTCGCAATCAGGAAGCACGTCCGTCTTGACAAAACAAAGCCATAGTAGCATCATCATGCTATGAAATCCCACATCAGTGCTACGATTGATGAACGGCTGCTGGAAAACGTGAATCGCTTCGGGCGGGAGGAAAGGCGGACGCGGAGCCAAATCATCGAGCTGGCTTTGGAGCAGTTCTTGAAAGAGCGAGGTCGTCAGGAGGAGGAGATTGTGACCTCGTCAGGTTGCTTCGCGGGTCGGTTCAACCGGGAAGAAACCTATGCCCGTTAAGGCTCTGACTGGCCGCGTGCTGGTGGACACCAACGTGCTCATTTACGCCACGCTCTCCGCAGACCAGCGCCACGAAAAGGCGCAGCAGGTGCTCGCGCAGCGGCATCGCCCTGAAGTGACAATGTTTGTCTCCGTGCAAAACCTGGCCGAGATGTATCCGAATCTCACCGGTCCCAAAAACCAGCCGCCAGACAGCCCGGAGCTGGCGCGGGAGAAGATCCGGTCGCTGGCCCGATTGCGCGGATTGACCGTTCTGCCGCTCACGCTGGAGACCGCCCACCTCGCGCTGGACTTGTGCGTCACGGCGGGCGTGACCCGGCAGGGCTACTTCGACCTGCAGCTCGCCGCATTGATGATCCGCGAAAACATCCCGGTCATCCTCACCGAAAATGTGGCCGACTTCACGGCCATCAAGGGCATCACACCGGTCAATCCCTTTGCATGATCATTCCATGGGTGCCGACAAAAAAACCTCTGCCTTCTACCGGGACAATGCCCGAAGTTTGGCTGCGCGGTCCAGCGGAGTGCTGAATCGCACGGGGGACCGGCTGGAGAGAACTTTTGAAGGATGTCGTAAAATCCTCGATCTTGGCTGTGGGACGGGGCGGGACCTCGCGTATTTGCTTCGAAAGGGAAAAGATGCCTTTGGAGTGGATGCCTCAAAGGATATGCTCGCTGCGGCCCATGAAACCCTGGCTGCAGCTGGATTGTTGTCGAGGCGTTTGAAGTGACGGCACACCAGCGGGGAGCCGGACGGTGGGAGGTTCGACGACCGGAAGTGTCTGCATCGCCCGTTTTACGCCCTGCGCCCTCGCAGGTTCGCTATCCGGAGGCAGAGGAAAAAATGTGCTATGGCGAAGAGGCCGCACAATCTGCGGCAGCGAACATCATCCCTTTCGCTGAAGTCGGCTCCGGCGCCTTCAAAACCCACCTTCCGCTTGTCGGCTCACTTGCCGCGGGAAGCCCGTTCCACGGGCTCGAAACCGGCTCACTCGATGCCTGCGAGGACCTGGATTGGGTAAGAGTTTCCGAGCGCCTTGCAAAGCCTGGACGCTTCGTCGTCCGGGTTGCTGGCGACTCGATGGAACCCACCCTTCGGATCGGCGATCTCGTCGTATTCGCCTACCCATCCAAAGGCTGGCGATCCCCTCCTCACGAAGGGACTCGAGCATCATGGCCCCATGTTCTTTTTTGAAATACAGGACGGCGATTTCGTTGAGCGGGGTGCCATTCGCTTGCCATTTGCGGATGCATTGAGTGGCATAACGAACCTCCTCCTCAACACTTGAGTGGTAACGAAAAGCCGGCCGATGTCCTGAGACGCCCGCTGCCTCGGGACGGACGAGCGGGATATGGCCCTCGTCGACCATGACGGCTCCGTACTGTGCCCGTGGAATGCGACCCCGCTCGACTCCTTGGATCACAGACTCAACCTGTCTGTCGTAAATCGGAGCATCGGATGCGATCAGGTCAAAATGATAGGTGGTGAGCTGGACTTTGCACCACTCGTGAAAGTGGTACACTTGGACTTTGTCTGCGATGCCTTTCTCCGTGATGAAAGATCGGAGCCGCGCTGCCAGAGTGATGTTGAAACAAAGCACCAGAATCGGCTTGTGCGATAACCCCGCAAGGTGGAGGCAGCGATAACCGAGAATCAGAGTTTTGCCCGAACCTGCGACCCCATGGATGACCCGGTGCCCGCTGCCCAAGCTTCGCGCGAGTTGTTCCTGTGCAAGATCCATTACATGCACAATCTCGGGCACCGTCTCCTCCGCATCGGGTTTTGGAGAGTTGCTGAAAAATTCCTGCTGCACGGAGGAAATCCGGATCTCCGGAAACAAATGCCAGCGAATGCGCTCGATCTGCGGCAGCGTGAGGGGACTCCCAAAATGATAGTGGAACATTCCCCACAGGCGTTCTTGGAACTTGTCTTCCGGCACCCCCTCGGCCATCTCATCCTTGCAGATAATCAGGATGAAGAAGGACAAAGTCCGGATGCTGGCGGGCCGGGCCGATCGGAACGTCATGCCAACAAAGATAATCCTCCTCCAAGAGAGTCCGTAGCCGCTCGCCAAACCGACGCTCACCAGGGGTCACCGCCTGCCCTCCGCTCCCAATGGAATTTATAAATCTAGCCATCAAAAATTATCGGAGTTGCATGTGGGTGAAGGATACCACTCGATCTCGAAGGAGACAATTCGGCTTTTCCGGTATTCCCCAAGCGTCACGTAAGGTGCCACGAATCGCATATTTCACCCCATACTCGAAAGGGCCGATCAGTTCGGTTTCCAGGGGGAGCAATTGATCTATTGTCTGAGAACGACTGCTTTGGTGGGAGTGCCGAAGAGGGGGGTTTTCCAATCGTCGACAAATTCAAGCGGCAAGTGCCGCCTCGTGTGAAAGGACAAGAAACTCATGGCGGCACAGTTCCGCAAAACCAATGGTATTTCCCACAATGTCGCAGAACTCCACTTCAAAAACATCGGGTGCCAGCACTTCCACGATGATGCCCACCTGGCCGGCAACGACATCAAGCAACTTGGCCGGAGATGTTTTCACTGGAGCTTCTCCAATCGAATCGCTCAGGCAGCCGCGTGCTCGCGGGAGCGGATACAATAAACCTCACCGGTCCGGAGTGGCTCAACGGTATTTGCCGGAATGAACTGGACATCAATGATGTTCCCAAAAAAGTCAAAATCCTCCACGGCATGGCCGCGGGATCCGTCGGCAGCATCGAGATCATCGATGAGCTTCACGATATCGCCTTTGCGGAGACCATATTCCGGCAGGTCCACGCTCATGACTGCTTCTTTGTAGAGTTCGAGTGTCATTTGCGGTTTTCGTTTGGAATCAAGCCTTGGACTTGCGAGCGGGCGGTCTATGCCTTGCGACATTGACGATGAGCGGTAGTCCGAGGCGCTTGTTCTCTGCGGCAACCTGACGGGAGACGCGGAGCACCGCAGCATTCGCTTGTTGCAGAAATTGATCTTTTGACGGGTGTTTAACGGTTGCGGATGGATTCATAATCAGCAGGTGAGTGGACATTCAGTTTGCCGTTTCTCCAAGCTGCCACCAAGGGCGGCGGTTGCAAGGTGAAGTTGTAAAGCAGAGCCTCGTTAGACAGTGGGAGGTAGAGATCAAAGAAATGGTGCAGGCTGGGCAGAAACCGGCGTTTCAAGTCGGAAACGGGAACATCGTGCCCACCTTTCTTCACTCGTTCGCGCACGCGCCGGATCGAATGCTGAACGGTTTCCAGATACAAGTAGGAGAGGTGCAGACGATACCCCTGTGCCTTCGCCGAGCGGATCATCGTCGCATATGTGCGACCGCTGAGTGTGGATTCGAACGCGAAACTTTGCCTTCCATCAACAAGCTCCCTCCATCGCGACAGGAGTAGTCGCGCCGCTCGCGTTCCTGGTGTCCGCCTTGGATGAATGGGGTGAACGGAGTTTTGCGTCGCACGAACAATGCTCCGACACCTTTCGGCGCACCGATCTTGTGGCCGGTGAGCGACAGGTAATCGATGGGAATATTTTTCAGATCGACGGGTGTTTTTCCCGCTGCCTGAACGGCGTCGCAGTGGAAGAGAATTCCCCGCGCACGGCACAGCGTGGCGATTTGCTCAACAGGAAAAAGAATGCCTGTTTCGTTGTTCGCCCACATGAGCGAGACGCCTGCCGTCTCCGGCGTGATGGCATTTTCCAGGTCGCTGATCGAGAGCAGTCCGTCCCGGTCCAATGGCAGGTAGGTGACCCGGAAGCCCGTCTTCTCCAATTCCCGGCAGAATGTGAGGACGGCCGAGTGATCGACCGCCGAAGTGATGACGTGCCGCTTGGCCGGGTCCGCGCGAACCACCGCGTGGAGCGCTGTGTTGTCGCTCTCTGTCCCTCCGCTTGTGAAGACGATCTCCAGCGGATGAGCGCCGACCAGCTCCGCAACCTGTTCGCGGGCGGTCTCGATGACCTTCTTGAGCCGTGATCCGAAGCGGTAAGAGCTGGAGGGATTCCCCCATTCCTCGCGAAAGTAAGGAAGCATCGATTCAAGCACGTCTGGCAAAACCGGGGTCGTGGCATTGTGGTCGAGGTAAATCATCGAAGGCGAGCCTATCAGCCCACATGGCGCGATTCCACATTCGACAACCGGTTTTTTCTGGGGAAAGGGTTCGTTGGATGTTTTTTACGGGTGCATTTCGGACAATTCTTTCCGTGCTCCAGAGGAATTGCCTGCTCCCAGCGACTCCCGAAGAAGGGCGTTTGATGGGGAATCGCTCAGGCAGCAGCGTGCTCGCGGGAGCGGGCGATGAGAAGTTCGTCTTTGCGAAGAGGTTCGATTTGAGACTCGCGAACGGTGACGACGGCGAAGGTGTCGCCCACGGCGTTGAAGACCTCCAGTTCGTAGCCTGGTTCCTGGCCGGGGCGGCCTTCGTAGTATTCCACGATGGTTGCGACAACGCCATGACGAAGGCCCTCCTGCGGGACATCCTCGGCGAGCGCGACGCGGGTGAAGAGCGGATAATTCACGATCCGTTAGGCCGCTGCGGGCTGGCGGCGGCGGATGCTGAATACTTCGTTTTCTTGAAGCGGCTCGAGAGAAGATTCGGGAATACTAGTGACCGCGACGGTGGCGCCGAGCGCGTTGAAAACCTCGATGGAGTATCCATCCTCGCCGCCAGGCACCGCGTGGTAGTCGATGACCTTAACGACATCGCCTGCGCGGAGATCATACTCCGCAATATCGCGGGTCAAAACGGCATCAGCGTAGAGTTGGAAAGTCATCAGCGGGTTTTGTCTGGAACCAATGCCCTTCAGCACGCAAAACTCAACCATATTCGACCGAAAATTGCACGCTGAAAATACGCTCTGTAAGGCGCGCAATCCTGGATATGTCGGCGTCCTTCCCTCAGGCGCGGGGGTCGAAGGCGTCGCGGAGGGCGTCGCCGAGGAAGTTGAGCGAGAGCAGGGTGAGCGACATGCAGGCGGCGGGGAAGACAAGGAGCCACCAGAAGCTTTTGAGCGGGTTGATCGCGCCGGCCCCGTCGGCGAGCAGCGACCCCCAGCTTGCCTGCGGAGCCTGGATACCGAGCCCGAGGAAGCTCAAAAATGATTCGTCGATGATCACGGCGGGGATCGTAAGCGTGAGGTAGATGAGGATGATACCGCCGAGGTTCGGCAGGAGGTGGCGGACGAGGATCGCCACATGCGATTGTCCGAGGACCTTGGCGGCGGTGATGAACTGGCGGGATTTTAAGGCGAGGACCTGGCCGCGCACGATCCGGGCCATCGTGAGCCACTCGATGACGCCCAGCGTGATGATGAGGATCGCGATGCGCGACGACTGGACGAGCCATTCCCAGCCGAGCCCGGAGGCAAACCGCTGGAGCTGCACGTTGAACGCATTGATCGCGATGAGGATAAAAATCAGGCGGGGCACGGAGTAGAGGACATCGACGATGCGCATCATCACGGCGTCGGTCCGCCCGCCCGCATAGCCCGCGATCAGCCCCCAGGCGGTGCCGATGAAAAGGCTCACCGCCGCGCCGCAGAGCCCGACGATGAGGGAGATCCTGCCGCCGGTGAGCACGCGGTAGAGCTGGTCGCGGCCGTTGAGGTCGGTGCCGAACGGATGCTGCCACGAGGGCGACGCATATTGGTTGGGCGAGGGGTTGCCGAGGGACGCCGGAAGAAAGAACGGCCCGACCACGCACGACCCCACGATAATAATCAGGATGGCCGCCGAGACCCATGCGGTCGGGTTTCGAAGGATCCGGTGGATCGCGCGCGGGTCAGCCACGGATCCTCCGATCAAGGACCCCGTAGGTCAGGTCCACCGCCAGGTTAAAGAGAACCAGCAGCACGCAATATACGATCACCATTCCACCGAGCAGGAAGCCGTCGCGGTTCAGGATCGAATGCACAAAGAAACCGCCCGCCCCCGGGATATGGAAGATCGTCTCGACAACGATCGATCCGGTGAGGAGGTGGGCGGCCAGCGGTCCGAGGTACGAGACGACCGGGAGGACGGCGATGCGCAGCGCATGGCGGTACACAACGGCGCTCTCGCGCAGACCTTTCGCGCGTGCGGTCCTCACAAAATCCTGCTGAAGCGTCTCGACCATGCTGCCGCGCATGAGCCGGGCGATCGAAGCCATCGCCGGGGCGGCCAGGGTGATCGCAGGCAGGATCAGGTTCTGCCAGCTCCCCCACCCGCCGACCGGAAGCCATCCGAGATCGAGGCCGAAGACCAAAATGAGCAGCGGCCCGACGATGTACGAGGGGAGCGAGATCGCCGCCAGGGCGAGCAGCATCGCCCCCGCATCGCGCCACGTATGCTGGTGCATCGCCGCCAGCGTCCCCAGCCAGATCCCGCCGACGGTCGCCACGAGGAATGCCAGCCCGCCGAGCGCGAGCGTCACGGGCAGCGTCTGGGCCAGGATCTCGTTGACCGAGCGGTTGCGATATTTTGTCGAGAGCCGCAGGTCCCCGCGCACGAGGTCGCCAAGGTAGCCGGAGTATTGCTCCCAAAGGCTTCCGTCCAGCTTGTACTTCGCCAAAAGCTCGCGCTCGATTGCCTCGGGAATTTTCCGCTCCCCATCAAATGGTCCGCCGGGCGAGAGCCGGATCAGCAGGAAAGTCATCGAGACGACGCAGAAGAGCACAACCCCCATCCCCCCCAGCCGCTTGATCAAGGATGCAATCATCGACGGCTGCCACCACCCGGGACCGGTGCATGTGCAAAACACACAGGACGGAACTTTCCGTTGCGAGGTGACGTTTGGAGTTCCGCGTTTCCGCGGGTCCTACCGCTCGGCAGGTGGAAAAAAAGGGGCTGCCTGAATGGGGAGGGCGCATCTCCGAACGTTGCAAAAATGGGCTCCGCCTTGAGGAATCTTGTTTGGAGTTCCGCATTTATGCGGTGGATTTTTGCATAGCCGCGCAGGCTGCCGCCGCCTGAAGGCGGAACTCCAAACCCGGAAGCCCTCCGCCAGACAGGCGTGCAACTTTCGGAGATGCGCCCGAAAGCGAAGCATCCAACGATCCGGGATGCTGCCCCTACCGGGCAGGAACGCATTTTACCCAAGACCCGGGGCGGCGCTGACGCTTGCCCTGGGCTAATGGATTCAGCCCCGTTGGAGCCCAGGTCAGCGGCACTCATGGCATCTGCGAATCTGTGAAAATCTGCGTTCATCTACGGATTCAAGGATCATGTAAAAGTCATCGGTGCGCCCCTGTCCTCCGCGAAGCGGCCGACACGAACTCCGATTAACTGCCCGGATTTTCCAGTCATGTCAATTCGTGCGGGGGGATCCGAAAAAATCGTGAGCGCCGCGAAAATATCCGGTTATCGTGGGCGGATGCCATCCGCTTCGCCCGACCTCTCCCCTGCCCTGGGTGCCGCTGCGGGGTGGAATTTTGACAACTCGTACGCCCGGCTTCCGGAGGCGCTTTTCCGCCGGGCGCTTCCGGTGGCGGTGGCGGCTCCCCGGATCGCGATCTTGAACCGTCCGCTGGCCCGCGACCTCGGGTTGGATCCGGACCTCCTGGAGTCGGCGGAGGGCGCGCGCGCCCTGGCCGGCAATGCGATCCCCGCCGGAGCCGACCCGCTGGCGCAAGCGTATGCCGGACACCAGTTCGGAAATTTCACAATGCTCGGCGACGGCCGCGCCATCCTGCTTGGCGAGCAGATCACGCCGGGCGGCACGCGCCTCGACATCCAGCTCAAGGGATCCGGGCCGACGCCGTTTTCGCGACGGGGTGACGGACGGGCCGCGCTCGGGCCGATGCTGCGCGAGTTTATCATCAGCGAGGCGATGCATGCGCTCGGGATCCCGACGACCCGCAGCCTTGCGGCGGCCACAACCGGGGAGATGGTATTTCGTGAGGAGCCACTGCCCGGAGCCGTGCTCACGCGCATCGCCGCGAGCCACATCCGTGTGGGCACGTTTGAATTTGCCGCCGCCACGGGCGATCCAGACCTTCTGCGGGCGCTGGCCGAATATTCCATCCAGCGCCACTTCCCGCATCTTGCGGGCTCCCCGGCCCCTTTCCTCGGCTTTCTCCGGGAGGTCGTCGGGCGCCAGGCGGACCTCGTCGCGCGATGGCTGCATGTCGGGTTCGTTCACGGGGTCATGAACACCGATAACATGGCGATCTCCGGGGAGACGATCGACTACGGCCCCTGCGCGTTCATCGACGCTTACGATCCAGAAGCGGTTTTCAGCTCGATCGATCGGAACGGCCGCTACGCCTATGGCAGCCAGCCTTCGATCGCCCACTGGAACCTGACCTGCCTCGCAGAGGCTTTGCTTCCGCTCCTCTCGCCCGATGAAACGGCCGCGGCCGACCTCGCCAAAGACGTCCTGGCGACATTCGCGACCCGGTTCCAGCACCACTGGATTTCCGGCATGCGCGCGAAGCTCGGCCTCCTGAACGAGGAGCCGGAGGACGGCTCGTTGATCACAGATTTCCTGAATGCCCTCCACCAGACCGGATCGGATTTCACCAATTCCTGGCGCTCGCTGTCGGCGTCACCTGCCGGCGCGGGGCCCTTCTCCCTGCCGGAGTTCTCCGCCTGGCAGGCCCGTTGGCGGCAGCGCATCTCCCGCCAGCCTCATCCGCCGGGGGAGGTCGAAAACCACATGCGTGCCACCAACCCGGCGATCATCCCGCGCAACCACCTCGTCGAGGAGGCGATCAACGCGGCGGTCGTCGGAGAGGATTTTTCTGTGATGCAGCGGCTTCTCGAAGCCCTGTCTGATCCTTACTCCGAAGGACCCGTCCACGAACGGTTCCACCTGCCACCGCCGCCAGGAAACCCGCCCTACCAAACCTTCTGCGGCACCTAGATTTCCCGACAGGCTTGCGCCTACCAGATTTTCCACCAGGGGCGCATTTGCTCGGCTCCGTTCTCACTTTTTTTCGGGGTCGGCTCTGGCGTGGCGCTGCTTTCCGGCGTGGCGCTTGGGGATGCGCTGGGCGATGCGCTCGGGGAGGGTGTTGGTGCCGGGGCCATTTCCGTCTGGCGCCGGGCATCCAGCTTCTTGGAAATATTGCCGTTCACGTCCACAAACCAGAGCCCGTGCCCGTCGGCGCGGAGCACCCCGCGCAGGAGCCGGGTTTTCCCCTCCTCGGCCTGGGCTGTTCCATAGCGCCGGATCAGGTCGTCCCCGGCGTTGAGCGGAACCGCGACCGGAATGTCACCCCCTGCCATATTTTTTCCGTCGTCGCGGGTGACCGCGTGGAAAAAGCGCACGTCGGGGAGATCGCTCTTGTAGGAATACGGTTTGACGAAGGCAACTTTAAGCGAGATCTCCTGGCCTTCGTAAAGGTCGTAGGCTCCCTTGTAGTAGTCGGCAGTAAACTTGGAGAACTTGGCATCCGCCCAGGCGGTCGAGCTGAGGGCGGCGGACAGAAGGATGATCGGTAGAAGTTTCATGGGTGAGGAATGGTTCACCTAAGACAAACACCGGCAACCCATCAAAGTTGCGGGAAAATTTTGCAGTTAATTTGAGAGCCAGCGAATCCCGCCCAGTTCAAAGAGCCCGGCGAGCAGGGAAAGTTTGCCATCGACGATCGTGGCGCGGGCCCCGAGCGGCATGTGGCATCCGCCACCCAGGCTTTTGAGGAGGTTGCGCTCGGCCGCGACGCAGCGGGCTGTCGGCTCATGGTGGATCGCCGCGAGCAGGGCGAGGGCCGCTGCGTCCCCGGCGCGGCATTCGACCGCCACCGCACCCTGCCCGGGGGCCGGGAGCATCTCCTCAATCACGGAAACCTCAAGCCCGTCGGGCACAACGGAATGCCCGAGCCGGTCGAGGGCCGCGCTCGCCACGACCAGCGCGTCGAGCTCCGGGTTCTCAAGAATTTTGCGAAGCCGGGTCGGAACGTTGCCCCGGATCTCGTGGACCGTGAGGTCCGGGCGCAGGAGGAGGAGCTGGTTCTTGCGGCGGAGGCTCGAGGTTGCCACGGCCGCGCCCTCCGGCAGGCCGCGCCAGCCCCCGCTGTGCTTGGAAGCGAGGGAATCGGAGTGGTCTGCCCGCTCGAGAATCGCGCCCAGGACAAGGCCCTCAGGCTGCTCTGTGGGCAGGTCCTTCAAGCTGTGCACGGCGGCATCGATCCCGCCTCCCAGCAGCGCCTCCTCCAGCTCCTTGGTGAAAAGTCCTTTCTCCAGCGAGCCGGGCTCGGAGAGCCGCACGTCCAGCCGCCGGTCCCCGGTCGTCTTGATGATTTTTTCCCCGAGAGCGAGGCCCGGATGGGCGGCCGCCAGACGGGCGGCGACATCCCGGGCCTGCACCAGCGCCAGCGCGCTCCCCCGGGTTCCTAGAATGAGAGAGGTCATGACAGGTGGTCGTTGTGGGTGCGCATCCACGAGACAAAATCGCGGACGTGGTGGTCGATCATTTTTTCGCAGCGCACGACCTCCGCCCGGCGGACGTCGAGCGACTGGCGTACGATGTGCTCGAGCGAGTCGATATCGTAGAGGTACACACTTTCGAGGTCATTGAGCGCCGGGTCGGCATCGCGCGGAACCGCAAGGTCGATGATGAAGAGCGGCCTCCCGTTCCGCTGCGCGAGGAGGGGCTCCAGCTTCTCGCGGGTCACGATCGGGTGGGGGGCAGCGGTCGAGCAGATCAGGATATCCACCCCCTCAAACGCCTGGGGCCAGTTATCAAAATGCACGGCCATCCCCCCGATTTCCTCGGCCAGCCTGGCGGCCCGGTCGAACGTGCGGTTCGCCACGATGACGGTCCTCACTCCCCGCGAAACCAGGCTGCGGGCGGTCCGCTCACTCGTATCCCCCGCCCCCAGGATCATGACCCTCCGGCCGCTCAGGTCGCCGAAGATTTTCCCGGCGAGGTCGACGGCGACCGCGCCGACCGAGGTCGAGCCGCGGGTGATCTGGGTTTCGCTGCGAACCTGCTTGGCGACGCGGAAGGCGTTTTGGAAGAGCTTGTTCAGGTGCCGGGTGGTGGCCCCGCAGCCGCTGGCAGCTGCGTAGGCCTGCTTGAGCTGGCCGAGGATTTCGGTCTCCCCGATGACCATCGAGTCCAGCCCGCTGGCCACCCGGAACAGGTGGCGGATGCTCGCCGGCGAGTCGTGCGTGTACAGCCGGGCGAGCTGGGTCGCCCCGCGTTCCTCCAAAAACCCCCGGAGCCCGTCGAGAACCCGGATCGGGCACACGCTTGCCGTGTAGTACTCGACCCGGTTGCACGTCGAGACGATGACCGCCCCCGCCAGCCCGTCGATCTTACGGACCTGCTCGAGCGTCGCCTCCATCTCGTGCGGGCCGACCGCGAAGGTTTCCCGGATATCGACGGCGGCATTCCGGTGGCTCACGCCTGCGCAGACGATGTTCATTTTGGCGAGGAGAGGTACTGGATCGCCGGGAGCGAGAGCAGGACGACCCCGAAGACGAGCATCGAGGCGGCTGCCGTGCGGCGGGGAGGCAGGCGTCGGGCACGCCGCAGGAGCAGAATCAGGCCGTAGCAGGCCCAGATCGCCGCGGACGCGAGAAATTTGGCGCCATGGACCTGCATACCGCTGATGAAGCCCGCGGCAAAGCCGGCCGAGAGGAGGCAGAACCCCAGCCAGAGAAGCCGGGCGTTTGCGATGCCGAGATCGGTGATCGGCGGCAGGTTGTAGAGCAGCGCCCCGGCATGCCGCCGCTTGAGCTCGCGGTCCTGCACCCAGTACATGAGCCCGGCGACCGCCGCGAGCGCAAAGGCCCCATACGCAATGAGCGTCAGTGACGCGTGCAGCTCGATCCATGGGTCGCGGGTGAATCGACCGGTTGCGGAAGGCCCGACCGGACCGAGCTGGGCAACCAGGAGGACCAAAAAAACCAGCGGCGAGGTAAATGCCCCCAGCAGCGAGAGGTGGTAGGCTGGGCCCACGAGCAGGTAGATCAGCAGGATCGACCAGCTCATGAATACCAGCACATCGAACAGGGAGTTGATCGGGCACGACCCCTGCACCTGCCCGCGCTGCCAGAGGTCGGCGGTCAGAAGCGCAAACCCCATCAAAATGGCTGTCAAATTGACCAGACCAGGGCGGAACTTTCCAGCCCCGAGGGTGAACAGCGTGGAACCGAAGCTCACCAAGAGGCAGAATGTTGCACCGGCTAGAAGAAGTCCATCCATGCGATCTGCCACTATGCCGGATTTGTTGGCTTCATCAACACGCAAGCTTGGGGAGGGGCGCGTTTTCCGCCCGACATCTTGACAGCCAGCACCGCGATGGGTGAGATACAAGCAATGTCGCGGAAAATCTTTGCGCTTTCGGCGGTGGCTTTGGTCCTCCTGGGGCAGGACGTGCTCCCGGCCCCCTCCCCGGTCGTTGTTTCCCAGACCGCGCCCTCGGTCATCATCCCTCTTCGTGCGCGCGAGCTGGGGCTTTGCGATGAGATCCTCGTCAAAATCGGCGACAAGGTCTCGGCCCAGCAGATCGTGGCGAGGCTCGACCACTTCCGACAGCTCCATGCCTTCCAAACCGCCAGGCGGCGGCTGCAAAACCGCGGAATGCTCACCATCGCAGAGGCTGACCTCAAAGAGAAATCCTCCGCCTTGGAGGAGGCGCAGCTGAAGCACCGCCGGCGCCAGATCAGCGACGCCGAGTTCACCCGCGCCAGCGTGCAGCATGAGGTCGCCCTCGCCCGCCTGAGCCTTGCCCGGGATTCCATGGAGCAGGCCCAGTCGGATTGCGACCTTGCCGAGCAGGCCCTCCAGGAGCGGTTCATCCGCAGCCCCGTGGCGGGCAGGGTCATGCAGATTCACAAGACCCTGGGCGAGCGGGCGCAGGCCGGGGACCCGGTCATCAGCATCGGTGACTATTCCCAGCTGACCGCCGAGCAGATCTTCACGAAAGAGGCCGCTGCGAAGCTGGTCACAGGAGCGCTCATTCCCATTAAAACCGCCGCCGGGGGACCGCTCATCGAGGCCCGCGTCGCGGCAATTGCCGCGGCCCCCAAAGCCGCCAACGGCGAAAAAATCCTAACCCTGATCTTCGACAACCCGGAATCCCAGCTTGCCGGCCCGGAGGACGAGCCGGAGGCCCCCCCGCTTCTTCCTCCGCCCCTTCCGGCTCCCGGAAAAAGGTAGCCCGGATCAATCAGCGGGCCAACGGCGCGCAAAACGTTTTCAGAATCGGGCTTGATTCCTGGCGGGGTGATCTGCCATGGTCGGCCATGGAACCCATTTCGACATCCTCACCGGCGGGATTGGACCGGATGTTCTATCGCTCCTCGGACGATTTTTTTCCTCTCCACTCCTCGGTGGCGCTCACGTACGACGACGTTTCGCTGGCGACCTTGTATTCCGAGATTCTTCCCCGCGATGCGGACATCGCGACGGGATTGGCTCCGGGGCTGGCTCTCCAGCTGCCGATTGTTTCGGCCGACATGGATACGGTGACCGAGTCGCGCATGGCGATTGCGCTGGCGCTGAGCGGCGGGCTGGGGCTAATCCACTACAACATGCCGCATCGGCAGCAGCTCTCCGAGGTCTCGCGGGTGAAAAACCATGTGCACGGGCTGATTCGCGAGCCAATCAAGGTTTCCCCGCAGCAGGAGATCGGAGATGTCCTCGCCCTCATCGAGGATAAGAAATTTTCTTTCAGCACGTTTCCCGTGGTCGACGACGCGGGCGTCCTGCTCGGGCTGCTGCCCGGCCACTGCGTGCGCCCCCGGTTTGCTCCGCGGGGGGTGTTGGAGGCGATGGTCCCAAGGGGGTCGGTGCTGACCGTGCGGGAGGACGAGCTCGGGGATGATCCGATCGCCAGGGCGGACCGGTTTTTTACGGAAAACATCGGGATCCACAAGCTCCTGGTCGTGGACGCGGAGGACCGGCTCCGCGGGCTTTTTACGCTGAGCGACATCGAGCGGATCACGCAGGAGCGGCTGTTGCGGACGAAACCGGCGCGCGACGAAAAATTCCGGCTGCTCTGCGGGGCGGCGGTGAGCGCCCCGAGGGACGCAGCTGGCGAGCTCGACCGGGCGGCGCTGCTCGAGCACGTCGGGGCGCTGGTCGAGCGCGGGACCGACGCCGTCGCGGTCTCGACCGCTCACGGGCACACGCGGGGGGTCGGCGATGCGGTCCGCGCGATCCGCGACGCCTTCGCCGGGCTGCCGATCATCGCGGGAAATGTGACGAGCGCAGCCGGCGTCGAGTTCCTGGCGTCGTGCGGCGCAAACACGGTGAAGGTCGGCCAGGGGCCGGGCTCGATCTGCACGACGCGGGTCGTGGCGGGCGTCGGAATCCCCCAGCTCACCGCCCTCTACGTCTGCTCGAAGGCGGCGGAACTCTGCGGGGTCAGAATTTTGGCCGACGGGGGGATCACAAAATCCGGTGACATCGTGAAGGCGCTGACCCTCGCGGATGCGGTGATCTGCGGGAGCCTCCTCGCGGGATGCCCGGAAGCTCCGGGCCAGATCATGGAGATCAACGGAAAATTTTATAAGCAATACCGGGGGATGGGAAGCCATGCGGCGATGAAGGCCGGGAGCGCGGCACGCTACGGGCACTCGAAGGATGCCGCACAGAAGACCGCAGCGGAGGGGGTCGAGGCGCTCAAGGAGGTGTCCGCCGGCGCGGATAGCGTGCTGGCCCAGCTGGCGGGCGGCCTGCAGAGCGGGATGGGATACCTCGGGGCTCCCACGCTGGGCGACCTTCGCCGGAATGCCCGATACACCCGGGTGACCGCAGCCGGCATGCGGGAGAGCGCCCCGCACGACATCATCGAGGTGAAGACCGGCAACGGATGAGATCTGACCACGGCCGGGCCCACGACTACGAGCACCTGATCCGGCGCTGGAAGCGGGTGGCGGCGCGCTGCCGGCTCGACATGCAGCCTTACTCGGAGAGCGGAGGGTTCCCGATCTACCGGCTCGCCTCCGTGCGCCGCGATCCGTCCGCCCCCGCGATCTATTTTTCTGCGGGGATCCATGGCGACGAGGCGGCGGCCACCGAGGGGCTCGTCGCGTGGGCGGAGCAAAATTCCGACGCCCTCCGCCGGATGCGTGCTCTGATTTTTCCGTGTCTGAACCCGTGGGGCCTGGCAAACAACTGCCGGTTCGATGCGGCCGGCCGGGACCTCAACCGGAGGTTCGGCAAGCGCCGGGCTCCGCAGATCAGCCATCAGATCCGGGCCATCGGAAAGACGTCGTTTGATGTCGCTCTCACCCTGCATGAGGATTACGACGGGCAAGGGATCTACATCTATGAGGTGGCATCCCGGAAACCGTTTTGGGCGGAGCACCTGCTGGAGGCCGCGGCACCCCATCTTTCCCCCGATCCCCGGCGGACGATCGAGGGTCGGCCGGCGCGGGGCGGAATCGTACGGCGAAAAATCACCCCCGACCTGATGCCCGATTGGCCGGAGGCATTTGCCCTCCACTTCTCGTACGCCCGACGAACGTTCACGATCGAGACGCCGTCCGAGTTTGATATCGCGGCCCGGGTCGCCGCCCAGGTCGCAGTGATTGGCCGGGCCGTTGAACTCGCCGGCTGATCGCCTGCTCGCGAAGATTTGCATTTCCGGCCGGTTCTGATTGGATTGGAGGGATGGAACGCAAGGCGACAGTTGAAAGGACGACCTCGGAGACCGCGATCCGGCTTGGCTTGGTCGTGGACGGCTTAGGAAAATCGACGCTCTCCACGGGGATCGCCTTTTTTGATCACATGCTGACCCTCTTTGCAAGGCACGGGCTTTTTGACCTCGACCTCGAGGCGAAGGGCGACCTCGAAGTTGATTTCCACCACACCGTCGAAGATACCGGGATCACCCTCGGGCAGGCGCTCACAAAGGCGCTCGGCAACAAGGCCGGGATCCGGCGGTACGGGTTTTCCTATGTCCCGATGGACGAGGCGCTGGTCCGCGTGGTCCTGGATTTGAGCGGGCGTCCGTTTCTCGCTTACAACGCGCCGGCGGACGTCGAGCCGATCGGCGGAACATTCTCGTTCCAGCTCGTCGAGGAATTTTTGCGCGCGCTCTCCGTCCACGGGGGGATGAACCTCCATGTCGACATTTTGGCCGGGCGGGACGCCCACCACATGGCGGAAGGCGTCTTTAAGGCGCTCGCGCGGGCGCTCGACCAGGCGACACAGCTGGATCCCCGCGTCGAGGGGGTGCCAAGCACCAAGGGCTCGCTGTGAGCTCCGCACGGGTCGGCGTGGTGGATTACGGGCGGGGCAACCTCCGCAGCGTTTCCAAGGCGCTCGAGGCGTCCGGCGCGCGGACGGCGCTCGTCACCGGGCCGGCCGAAATCGCCGGTCTGGATGCGCTTGTCGTCCCGGGCGTCGGCTGCTTCGGTGACTGTGCCGCCAATCTTCAGGCCACCGGGCTCTGGGCGCCGCTTCGGGAATGGATCGCCTCCGGCCGGCCGTACCTCGGCATCTGCCTCGGATACCAATTGCTCTTCGAGGGCAGCGAGGAATCCCCCGGGGTTCCCGGGCTCGGGGTGATCCCGGGCCAGGTTGTCAGGTTTTCCAGCGGGGCCGGGCGGAAGGTTCCGCACATGGGATGGAACCAGCTCTGCGACCTCCGCGGGCCGCTCTACGACAGGATTCCCGAGGCGACCGCTGCGTATTTTGTCCACTCGTACTACCCGCAGCCGGCCGACCCGGAGCTCGCCAGCGCGACGTGCGAATACGGTGGTCTGTTTGCCGCCAGCGTCTCCCGCGACGCCCTGCACGCAACCCAGTTCCACCCGGAAAAAAGCCAGGCGGCCGGGCTCGCAATCCTTCGGAATTTTTTAAAAATCCTATGAATTTACTTCCTGCGATTGATCTGATGGATGGCGACGTCGTGCGGCTGAAGCGCGGCCGGGCCACGGACAAGACCGTGTATTCGAACGATCCGGTGGCGTTTGCCAAGAAGTGGGAGGCGGCCGGAGCCGACTGGCTTCATCTGGTCGATCTGGACGCCGCCTTTTGCGGGGAGCCCCGGAACCTGGGGGCCATCGAAAAGATCTGCTCGGCGGTGAACATCCCCTGCGAGCTTGGCGGGGGGATGCGGAACTACGCGAACGTGAGCGCGGCATTCAGCGCGGGGGTCAGCCGCGTGATCCTCGGGACGAAGGCGTGCGAGTCGCCGGAGGAGATCGCCGCGATGTGCACCGAATTCGGCGGGGACCGGATTGCCGTCGGCATCGATGCCAACCGCGGAAAAGTGGCCGTGAAGGGATGGACCGAGACCACGGAGACCTCTGCCGCGGACCTCGCAATCATGGCCCAGGTGGCCGGGGCCGGCACGGTCATCTACACCGACATCGCGACCGATGGCATGCTCGAAGGCCCGAATTTTTCCGAGCTCGAAAACCTTCTAAAGCTGCTGGACTGCAACCTCATCGCCAGCGGGGGCGTATCCAGCGGCGACGACCTGCGCCGGCTTGCCAAGATGCGCGGCCTGCACGGGGCGATCATCGGCAAGGCCCTCTACGACGGCCAGATCACCGGGAACCTCCGCGAGATCATCTCCTGAGGGGCCTCTACTTTGGCAGCGTCCCGGTAGCGGCACCTGCCGCAGCGGCCGTGACGACCGCAAGCGCAAAGACAGCTCCGCAACACAGCAGCCCCACCAGCAAAAGCGCAACGATCGGCCGCCAGAGGTCGGTCGAGTGGGATTCCTTGAGAGCTATCACCGAGTAGACCAGCCAGGCGAGGGACGAGACCCACCCCCCGCAAAGCGGGACGAGCTGAATCACCGAGGTTGCGCCGCCCGCGTAGCAGAGCGCGCGAAGGGTCACCTCAAACGGCTTGCGCGCGCCGCCAACCATCAGCAGCGCCCCGTGCACGAGGGCGGCCGAAAAAAAGACGCCCACCAGTAGGAGCAACGGCATGAGCACGATGGCTCCAGCGAAGATCGACAGGAGCACCGCCTGCGACAGGTTCGTTCCTTGAGGGCCCGAAAACAGAGCGGGGTTGATGGCCGCTGCCACCATCTGGTACATCACCGCGACCGCGCTCGTGAGCCAGGTCACCAGGATATAAAATTTCAGCGGCTTCGCAAAGCCGCCGCTGCCCGGCATCCGGCGGAACGTCTCCGCCGGGGTGCTCAAAATCTCTTTGGCGGATGCCCAGGCCGCCGGAAAAAACGGGCCCGGCTCGGGGGCCTCCCAGGTCGGGAGCACGTCGGTTGCAGGTGCCTTCGGGATCTCCGCATGGGAGACGTCCGGCAAATCGCTGAATGACGAGAGCGGCTGCCACGCATCCATCCCCTCCTGCCACGCGAGATCCGAAGGAAGGAACCGCCCGGATTTGAGGCCCTCGGCGACTTCCTCATCGGAAAACTGCCCGAGCGATTGGCGATTGCGGTTGATATGCATGGGGGGATTCCTACACGACCGCCCCGAGCCCGGTCAACGATGGCTTGCCGAAGCGTCCGCTCTCGGGTATGCGGGTCGGGTCATGCGCGATACCGTTCTAGTGGTGGAGGATGAGGCCGACGTGGTGGACTTGCTCCGCTACAGCCTGGAGCGAGCGGATTTCGACGTCATGATTGCCATGGCTGGCGATGAGGGGCTGACCCTGGCGCGCGAGAAGAGGCCGGACATTATCCTCCTGGATCTGATGCTCCCCGGGCTGAATGGGTATGAGGTCTGCCGTGCGCTCAAGGGGGACCCGAACACCGAACTGATTCCCGTGCTCATGCTCACCGCGCGCGGGGAGCCGCACGAGCGCGTGCAGGGGCTCGAGCTGGGCGCCGACGATTATGTCACCAAACCCTTCAGCCCCCGCGAGCTCGTCCTGCGCATCCAGGCCCTCCTCAAGCGCCACCGCGTTGTCCCCCGCGCCGGCCTCATCGAGGTCGAAGGGATCTACCTGAACAAAACGAATTTTGAGGCCCGCCTCGACGGGAAGCGGTTCGAGCTGACGACGACCGAATTTAAGCTGCTCAGCCTGATGCTGGAGCGCCGGGGGCGCACGATGACCCGCGAAGTCTTGCTGAGCGATGTCTGGGGGTATCAGAATACCGCCCTGGATACCCGGACGGTTGACACCCACATGCGGCGCCTCCGGGAGAAGCTCGGAAAATATTCCGGCCGGCTCGAGACCATTCGTGGCGAGGGCTACCGCTTCAGCGCGGTGGCGGAGGCTTGAGCGCGGCCTCGGGGATTGCGGCGGCGATCGTCCTCGCCGTCCTGGCCCTATTCCTCTATTTCGAGGTCTGGCGGCCGGTCGCACAAATCCGGAAGTCTCTCGCCCGCCTCGCCCTCAAGGATTTTTCGTCAGGCCCGCTGCCTTCGGCTCCCGGCCTCTTACAAGGTTCGCTGCGCGACCTCCGAAAGGTTGCGGAGATGCTGCAGGCGTTTGACCGGCAAATTGTGGACGAGGGGTTCAGCCTTCGGGCGATCCTCTCCAGCATGGTGGAGGGAGTTCTTATCGCCGACCGCTCCCAGAGGATCCGGCTTGCGAACGAGGCGCTGGTCAACCTGCTCGGGCTCCAGGAATCGCCACTCAACCGTCCGGTGATCGAGGTCTTCCGCCGGCACGAGCTCCAGCGCGCCCTCGAGGCTGCGCTCGACGACGGATCACCCCAGCAGATCAGCATGACCCTCGAGATTCCTTCCTCCGGCAGCGGCTACCGAACCAGACACTTGGACGTGCATATCGCCGGGCTCATGCCCCGCCCGCAGTCCCGGCCGACCGCCGCACTGGTCGTCTTCCACGACGTCACCGCGATCCGGCAACTCGAAGCCACGAGGCGGGAGTTCCTTGGCAATGTGTCGCACGAATTCCGCACCCCGCTGGCGATCATCAATGGCTACCTCGAAACCCTGCTCGACGGGGCCTTGGACGACCGGGAGATGGCAGAAAAGTCGCTCCGCGCGATGCACAAAAACGGCCGCCGCCTGTCCCTGCTGATCGAGGATCTGCTCGCGATCTCGCGCCTGGAGGCCCGCTCCCGTCTGCTCGATTTTCTTCCGGTGGATTTGCATGAGGTCCTCGGCCATGTCATCGAACACCTGGAGCCGAACATCGCCGAGAGGAAGGCGCGCATCGAGATCTCCTGGCCCCCCGAAGCCCGCCCGGCCGAAGCCGACGGCCGGCGGATCGAGCAGGTTTTCTCAAATCTCCTCGGCAACGCCCTGCGCTACGGCGATGTCACCGACCCGGTGATCCGCATCACCGCCCGACGGGCAGGGCCGGACGTCCAGATCATCTTTGCCGACAATGGGCCCGGGATCCCGCTCGGCGACCAGCCGCACATTTTTGAGAGGTTCTACCGCGTGCACAAAGACCGGTCCCGCGATGCGGGAGGAACCGGGCTCGGGCTCTCGATCGTCAAGGGCGTCGTGCTCGCCCACGGAGGCCACATCTCGCTCGAAAGCACCCCCGGCAAGGGGGCTGCATTCACGGTCACGATCCCGGCCTCCCAGACTTCACCCGGCTGAAATCTTGCCCTCGTAAAAAAAGATTTCCCGCAACCTGCGGGCGGCCGGCGTGTTGGATCAGATAGAAAATCTATGAAAACCCGATTCCTCATCCCTGTGCTTGCCGCGATCGCCCCGCTCCTCCAAGCCGAACCGCCCGCCGGAACCTCGCCGGACCGCCCGTCCAGCGCCCAGCCGGAGGGAGAAAATATACGGGACAAGATGCGGGATAAAATGATGTCGCACCTTCCGCCCGAGCTGCGCGAGCGGTTCGAGGCAGCCCGCGAAAAAGCCATGAAGGATCCGGCGATCCAGGAGCTGCGCAAAAAGGCGGACACCGCCGCCGAGGATTTCCGCACGGCGATGCGCGAGGCCATGATGAAGGCCGATCCCGGGCTCGCCGAGGTCCTGAAAGATCGCATGGGGGGAAAGCCGCCTGGCGGAAAAGACGGCAAGCACGAGGCAGGCCCAGGGTTTGCCAACCTCAGTGAGGGCGATCGGCAGAAGCTGATGGCGGCCCGCGAGAAAGCCAAGTCCGACCCGGCTGTCCAAGCGGCCGAGGCAAAAAAGCAGGCGGCCAAGTCGCCGGAGGAACGCCGCGTGGCCGGTGAGGAATTTCACAAGGCCATGAAGGAGGCGCTGCTGAAAGCCGACCCCTCCCTCGGGCCGGTGATCGACCAACTCAAACCGCCGCAAGGTCCCCCGAAACCTCCCGTGGGCCCCGCCATGCCAGGCATGCCTCCGGGCGGGGAATAGGGAACCAACGCGCTAGCTTGGAGGGACGACCTCCGTGTCGTCCGATTTTTTATAGTTGCGCCAACTACCCGAGGGCGAGAAAAACCGCGAGCGTGGCTGCGATCAGGCCGGCGATGATCGCGCATCCGGCGAGCTCGCCGCGCCAGGAAAAATCCGGGGCCGGCCGCAGCCAGAAGTTCATCAGGCGCGAGTAGGCTGGCATCACCACATACGTCAGGAAGGCGAGGTCAAGCGATAGGAGGATCAAAAAGGCGACCGGCATCGGCAGCAGCTGGAAGATTGGCGACAGCAGCTGGCGCATTACCATGATCACCGGGAACAGGGCGGAGAGGATGACAAGCGCCTGGCGCCAGCGGGCCGGCGGCGCGGTGATCGCTGAGGTGTCGAACCACCCTTCGAACCCGCTGCCGATCCGGCGCAAAGTGAGGCGGTGAACATACGCGCGGACCTCCCGGATGAGCTCCTTGCGAACCTTTGCATTCAGCCAGCCGTCGAGGTGTTCGCGGCTGTCGAACCGCACAACCACGATAAACTCGCCCCCCTCCGGCGCATCGAAAGATTCCGTGCCCAGAAATCCGTCCCACTTCCGGGCCTGCTCCAGGATCCTCCCGCGCCAATCCAGGAACTCCGCCTTCCGGTCGGCCCGGATGTGATGCGCAAAAACCGATGAGGCCGAACCGGCAGGCTGCCGGCTGTGGGCAAAAAAGAATTCGACCGCCGGCTCGGCGAGGAGCCCGCCGATCTCGCCAAGCAATTCCTGACGCCGGGGTTTGGCCAGCCACTCCCTGAGACACGTCCCCCGGCTGAACCGGTAAAGCACGACATACGCATCCTGAAGGCCCGGGATCGGCGGAAAGATCTCCGAGCCCAGGTAGCCCTCGGCCTGGCGCGAGAGCATCATGAGCTCGCGCATCACCGCCTCCGCCGCAGCCTCCTTGCCAGGAAGCACGCGCCTCCAGACGATCCCGGTCACCCCCGCCGCATCAAACGCTTCCATGGGGGGAACTCAACCCTCCCGCGCTAAGAAAGAAAAGCGCGAATCTTCCGGGACGAGGCGGCCGTGTAGAGTCTAAAGTTGCAAAAGCGGATTCCGTCTTGAGCAACCTTGTTTGGAGTCCGCCTTCAGGCGGTGCTTTTTGGTTTCCCTCATCACTCGCCAGCCGCCTAAGGGCGGGACTCCGAACCCGGAAGCCCTTTGCCTGACAGACATGCAAAATGGGGGGCCCAGGAGGCGGGTTCGCGAAACGACGCAGGCTACCAGTCGGCGTTTGATCCGCGGGTGTCGAGGTGGGTGAAGCCGGGATACCGGCCGACCCCGCCTTGGAAAAGACCGGCCTTGCGCAGGTCGCGCGCCATCGCGGCCACCCGCTTCGGCGAGGAGTTGAAACGGACGTCGATCGCGTTGTTCCGGATGTGGTACGAGTTGCTCTTCGCCCCGGCACACTTCGCATTGTAGGCCGGGGAGCGGTACACCGAAAGCACCTCTCCAACGGGCTCCCCCAGCCGGTGGGCGACCTTGTCCATCGCCAGGAGGGTTTTGCGAATATTGTTCCATAGCTGGCGGGGAGGAAGCGTGTTGTGCACGTTCCCGCGGGCCTTCGCATGCGACTCGATGATCTTCTGCAGCGAGATCTTCCGAAGCCCAAGACGGTTGAGAAATTTTTTGTACGCCTCGACATTGCCCCCGATGACTCCGCGCAGGGACGGTGGCATCTCCGAGCGGGAGGCCGATGCGTCGCCGCCATCCAGCCCGCGGAGGACGTCCATGACGTTCCACATCGCGTCAGCCTTGCTCGCGCCCATGAGAAGCCCCGTGCCTGTGCATAAAATCAGGCCCATCAGGCGACGGCGCGGGATATGTAGTTCCGTGTGATCCATTCGCAGAAAGAAATAACAAACCACAGATTCTCGATCCGAAAAGTGGTTTTTTTAATATTTTGCAAGCACGTTTGATGCCAGAACACATGGCGGGGGCGGGTTTTTGGCACCGGGAAATTTGTGTGGGTCGGACACGTCAGACTCGTCGGACTCGTCGGACGGGAACCCAGCGATCCAAATTTCTTTGATGCCGCGCAAAAAAATGTCGCCCTTGTCGGGCGGATCAGATACCCGAGGGGAAGTGAATATTTTCCGGGCCATAGCGGGGGCGGTGCGCAAGGGCGGAAGTCTTGTGCTGGCTTGGGCTTTGGCGGCTCAGGCCCCGGCGCAGTCGACCGACGGAGGGATCATGCGTCCCGTGGCGGACATGTTCCAGCCGCTCTCGCGCCCGGCCGAGATGATCCACGAGTCGGCGGTGCTCGTCCTGATGATCACGGCAGCAATCTTTGTCGTTGTCACGGCGATGCTGGTTTTTGTGGTCTGGAAGTTCCGCCGAAAGGGTCCCGAGGACGATAGGGAAGAGCCCCCACAGATTTACGGAAGCACCCACATCGAGCTGGCCTGGACGGTTATTCCGATCCTGATCACGTTTGTGCTGATCTTGGTGACCAGCCGGACGATTGGAGAAATCCAGAATGCGAAAATGCCGGAGGATGCGCTGAAGATCCGCCTGGTTGGCCACCAGTGGTGGTGGGAGGTCCACTACCCGGACCTCGGCATCATCACGGCCAACGAAATCCATGTGCCGGTGAGCACTCGGACCGGGAAGCCGCGGCCAACGGAAATCATTCTGGAGTCGGCCGATGTGATCCACAGCTTCTGGGTTCCCCAGCTGGCCGGAAAGACCGACTTGGTCCCGAACAAGCGGAACCGGACGTGGATCGAGCCGTTTGCGACCGGAACGTTTTTTGGGAACTGCGCCGAGTACTGCGGGACCCAGCATGCGAACATGCTTATCCGCGTGATCGTTGAGGAGCCAGCGGATTTTGACAAGTGGGCCGCCAACATGCAGCGGGCACCCGGCGTGCCAGCGGAGGGCCTGGCCGCGCAGGGGCATCGTGACTTTTACGGCAACTCATGCGTAAGCTGCCACCGCGTCGACGGCACGGTCGCCGAGGGCGTCTTCGGACCGGACCTCACGAAGTTGATGACGCGCCAGACGATCGGGGCGGGCGTCGCCCCGCTCACGCCGGAAAACCTGCGCGCCTGGGTGCGGGATCCGCAGTCGCTCAAAACAGGCTGCCTCATGCCCGACATGAAGCTGCTTGACAGCGAAGTGGACTCGATCACCGCCTACCTCCTCACCCTAAAATGAACCCCGATACGTTCGATCCGAATTTTAAAATCCCGGCGCCCGAGCGGATCGGCGACGAGCGGGGCTCGCTCACCCGGCTCGTGCAGGAGATGGTCTTCACGGTCGACCACAAGCGGCTCGGCCTGATGTACATCGGCTCCGGGCTGCTCTTCTTCGTCATCGCCGGCATCATGGCTGCGATGATCCGGATCCAGCTGGCCGTCCCGCGGAACGACTTCCTCGAGCCCGATGTCTTCAACCGGCTGTTCACGATGCACGGGACGGCGATGGTCTTTCTCGTTGGGATGCCGATCATCTTCGGGTTTGCGAACTACCTGGTGCCCCTGATGATCGGGGCCCGCGACATGGCGTTCCCCCGGCTGAACGCGTTCGGGTTCTGGGTCTTCTTTTTCAGCGGGCTCCTGCTCTACTTCAGCTACCTGGGGGCGCCCGGGCTCTATGCGGCCGGGTCGGCACCGGACGTCGGCTGGTTCGCGTACTCCCCGCTGACGGCGAAGGCGTTCTCGCGCGGCCACAGCACCGACTACTGGACGCTGTCGCTGCTCATGGGCGGCATCGGCAGCCTCGTCACTTCGATCAACATCATCGTCACGACGCTGTGCCTGCGCTGCAAGGGGATGATCCTCGGCCGCATGCCGCTCTTTGTCTGGCTGTTCCTCGTCGTCGCGTTCCTCGTCATCATCGCAATCCCGCCGCTCTCCGCCTGCCAGATCATGCTGATCCTCGACCGCTACTTCGGCGCGAAGTTTTTTGACACCCAGGCCGGCGGCTCGGCCGTGCTCTGGCAGCACTTCTTCTGGATCTTCGGGCACCCGGAAGTTTATATCCTGATCCTTCCCGGGTTCGCGATCGCGTCCGAGGTGATCCCGGTCTTTTCCCGCAAGCCGATCTTTGGGTACCCGGTCATGGTCGCGGCCAGCGTGATGATCGCATTCATCAGCCTCGGGGTCTGGGCGCACCACATGTTCTCGGTCGGGATGACTTCGATCGGAAATACGTTTTTTGCGATCTCTACCCTGCTTGTGGCGATCCCGACCGGCATCAAGATCTTCAACTGGATCGGGACGATGTACGGCGGGAAGCTGCGCTTTGAGCTGCCAATGCTCTTCTGCATCGGGTTCCTCTTCCAGTTCCTGATCGCCGGCCTCACCGGGGTGATGCTCGCGATCGCCCCGTTTGACTGGCAGCTCACCGACTCGTACTTCGTCGTCGCCCACTTCCACTACGTCCTCATCGGCGGCCTCCTGTTCACGATTTTTGCCGGCATCTACTACTGGTACCCGAAGGCGCTCGGAAAGATGCCCGACTTCCGGCTCGGGCTCTGCCACTTCATCCTTTTCACCGTCGGATTCCACATCACGTTTTTCCCGCAACACATCGCCGGATTCCTTGGGATGCCCCGCCGCATCTATACGTATGATACCGGCCGCGGGTGGGATGCGTGGAACCTGATCTCTACGATCGGCGTCATCTTCCAGGCGGCGGGCATCCTGTTTTTTGTTGTCAACCTGATCTACTCCTACATCTGGGGGAAGAAGGCGGGCGACGATCCCTGGGATGCCTGGTCGCTCGAATGGTCGACGACCTCGCCTCCTCCCTCATACAATTTTGAAACGATCCCGGAGGTCCGCAGCCGCAGGCCGCTCTGGGATCTCAAGCACCCGGACGACCCGGACTGGAAATACGAATGAGCACTGCCGCCGCACCATCGACCGATTGGAAGTTGCCCTCGACCCGCAAGGTCGCGGTGATCTCGCTCATCCTGACCGAGTCAGCGCTCTTCACGATCTTCCTCGTCGCATACCTTTTTTACATGGGCAAGAGCCTGAACCCGCCGTACCCGGCGCAGGTCCTCGAGTTCCCGCTGCTCGCGACGATCGCCCTCCTCTCGAGCAGCATCACAATCGTGATTTCGGAGCGCGCGCTTCACGCGGGCAAAAAGGGGGCGTTCCACCTCTGGTGGGCGATCACCATCGCGCTCGGAGCGTACTTCCTCTGGTTTACCGCGATGGAGTGGAAGCACCTGATCTTTGAGCGGGACCTCACGCTGGCCACGAATGTCTTCGGGACCACGTTCTATTCGCTCGTCGGCCTCCACGCGAGCCACGTCATCATCGGACTCTTCCTGCTCACCCTCGTCCTGGTGCTCAGCCTCCTTGGGAAAGTGCCGGCCGACCACACCGAGCACCTCGAGATGATCTCGTGGTACTGGCACTTCGTCGATGTGATCTGGATCGTCGTGGTCACCGTCGTCTACATCATCAGCACCCGCATCACCTGACATGGAAGAGGATCCCAACAAAATTGAGCTGCCCGCCCCGACCGGGTGGCCGATCATGTCTGCGTTCGGCCTTGTCTTGGTTTTTGCCGGCCTCGTCACGAGCCCTGTGGTGAGCCTCGTCGGGTTGGCGACCGGCCTCTTCGGCGCGGTGGGCTGGTTCCGCGATGTCTTCCCGCATCCCAAGCACGAGGCCGTCGAGCTCGTCCCGGCCTCCGAGCGGGCGTCGACGATCAAGCGCTCGCAGCGCAAGGTGGAACACATGGCATTTGGCGAGGGCGGGCACCGGCTCCGCCTTCCTATCGCCGTGCACCCCTACCTTTCGGGCGTCAAGGGCGGTCTCGCAGGCGGAGCCGTCATGGCCGTCCTGGCCTGCCTCTGGGGGGCGTTCAAATACGGAAGCATCTGGTACCCGGTGAACCTGCTTGCGGCGGCGGGCGTTCCCAGCCTGGCATTGGCCGGGGTCGAGACGCTCAAGCAATTCAGCGCGCTCGGGCTCCTCGTCGGCTCGGTCACCCACCTTTCGGTTTCGGTTCTCATCGGCCTCCTCTACGTCGTCATCCTGCCAATGCTCCCCGCGCGCTTGGAATGGTTCTGGGGCGGGATCATGACCCCGATCATGTGGACCGGGCTCGTCGCCGCCTCGCTCCGCTTCGTGGACCCGGTTCTCGCCCAGCATGTCGACTGGCCGTGGTTTGTCATCTGCCAGATTGCATTCGGCATGGTCGGCGGGTACGTCGTGTTTAAATCCGAAAAAGTGGAAACCATCCAAAACCTCCCGCTCGCCGCCAAGCTTGGGGTCGAAGCCCAGCACGAAGAGCCATGAGACCCACGCTTCTCCTCCTCGCCCTTGTGGCAACCGCCGGCTGCGACAGGATTCCCGGACAGCCAAAGCCGGACTCGCGCTGGACGTCGCCGGCTGACATCACGGATTTCACAACCCTCTATCGGCAAAACTGCCTCGGATGCCATGGCTGGAACGGCGTCGTCTCCGGCTCGATCGCGATGGATGGCCCGACCTACCTTGCCCTGCTGCCGCGCGACGTCCTGCTGGCGGTGATCGAAAACGGGGTTCCGGGAACGGCCATGCCGGCCTCTTCGCAGGCCCATGGCGGGACGCTTTCGCAGAGCCAGATCGAGATCCTCGTCAACGGGATCCTTTCGAAAAAGCCGACCGGCTCCGCGCCGCTTCCCGCCTACGCCGCGCCGCTCGGCGACGTGGCGGCCGGAAAATCCGTCTTCGCCGTCGCCTGCGCCTCCTGCCATGGGGCGACTGGAGAAGGCGGCGGGAAGGCCGGGTCCGTCATCAACCCCGCCTACCTCGACCTCGTCACCGACCAGTACCTCCGCACGATTGTCATCGCCGGCCGCCCGGACCTCGGCTGCCCGGAATTTGCCGCCCGCATGCCCGGACGTCCGATGACCAGCACGGACGTCGCGGACGTCACCGCCTGGCTCGCCTCCCACCGGAAAAACGAGTTTGGCCAACCGCTCGCGTCGGGCGGAGCTCCCAAAGCCGCCCCCGGCGCCCCGCCCGCAGGATCCTCTCCAAACACGGGCACGATGCCTGCGCCGCATGTGCCAGCCAACCCAACGCCATCCCAGCCATGAATGACGAACCTTGCAAACCCTGCGACTGCGAGGGAAAGAAGCCGTCCCGCCGGGATTTTCTCCTGTGGATCGGGTTCGCGCTGAACGCCGTCGCCGGCGCGATGATCGGAATCCCGCTCCTCGGCTACGTGCTCTCCGCCTTCTTTAAGCCGAACCCGCTCACTTGGATTTCGCTCGGCCCGGTCGAACAGTTCCCCGAGGGAAAAACCCGGTTCGCCAGCTACGAAAACCCGCTCCGCCGCGAGTGGGATGGCGAGACCTCCAACATCCCGTGCTGGGTCCGCCGGATCAAAGGGGACGACTTTCAGGTCTTCGCGATCAACTGCACGCACCTCGGGTGCCCGGTCCGTTGGTTTGAGGAATCCAAGCTGTTCATGTGCCCGTGCCACGGCGGCGCATTTTATGAGGATGGCGGGCATGCCGCCGGCCCGCCACCGCGCGGGCTTTACACCTACGAGCTCAAGGTCGAAAGCGGCACGCTGTTCATCAAGGGGGGCGTTCTTCCGAACCTCTCGAACCAGAACATATGAACAAGCTTATTAACATCGCCCGCAGCGCCTTCCTCTGGGTGGATGACCGCCTGCATATCGCAAAGCTCTACGAGTCCACCGCCGGCCACCATGTCCCGCAGAGCTCGGGCAGTTGGTTCTATGTCTTCGGCAGCGCGACCCTGCTCTGCTTCATGATCCAGCTCGCCACCGGGATCATGCTCGCAATGGTCTACGTGCCGTCCGCCGCCGAGGCCTACACCACGCTGGAATACCTCACGTTCCAGCAGGAGCTCGGATGGTTTTTGCGCGCGGTCCACTTCTGGGGCTCCAACTTCATGGTCGGGATCATGCTCCTGCACATGACCCAGGTTTTTCTTTTCGGAGCCTACAAGTATCCGCGCGAGATCACGTGGATCACCGGGGTCATCCTGATGGTGCTCACGCTCGGGCTTGCGTTCACCGGCCAAGTGATGCGGTTCGACGAGGACGCGTACTGGGGGCTTGGCATCGGCGCGGCGATCATGGGACGTGTCCCGTTTGTCGGAGAGCAGATGGTCAACATGATGCTCGGCGGCCCGATCATCGCCTCCGAGACGCTGTCCAGGTTTTTTGCGCTCCATGTCTTTGTCCTGCCCGGCGGCGTCCTCGCGATCGTGAGCATCCACCTGCGGATGGTCCTCACCAAGGGCATCAACGAGTACCCGCAGCCGGGCATGCTCGTCCGCCGCGAAACCTACGATAAGGAGTATGCCGCCATCCTCAAAAAGGAGGGCGTCCCGTTCTTCCCGAAGGCGATCAGCAAGGACCTCGTCGCCGCATCGATCGTCATCTTCGGCATCCTCGCCTGCGCGATCCTCTTCGGACCCAATGGCCCGAGCGGGCCGCCGGATCCGGTCCAGATCAACACCCTCCCGCGCCCGGACTTTTTTTTCCTCTGGATCTTTGCCATCGCGGCGCTCATGCCGGATTGGATGGAGACCCCAGCCCTGCTCGGCGGGCCAGTGATCATCGGCATCATCCTCTTCGCGCTTCCGTTTTTTAACGGCACCGGGGAGAAGAGCTGGCGGCGGCGCCCGGTCGCCGTCATCACCGTGATCCTCACCTACGTCTCGCTCGGCCTGCTCAGCTACCTCGGGCATACCTCACCCTGGTCTCCGGACATGGATGCCTGGAAATCCGCCGAGACCCCGCTGGAGTTTGTCGAGGGCCGCTCGCCGCTGGAGCTCCAGGGACTGCTCGTCATCCAGTCGATGCAGTGCAGGAACTGCCATGCCATCGACGGGATCGGCGGCCACCGCGGGCCCGACCTCGCCGATGTTGGGTCCCGCCTGACCAAGGCCCAGCTGGTCCGCCAAGTCATCCAGGGCGGCGGCAACATGCCGGCCTACGGGAAAAATCTGACACCCGATCAGGTCGAGGCGGTCGTCGCCTACATGGTCTCGCTTCGCCCGCAGGGCGTGCCTCCCGCCCGGGATTCCTCCCAGCCGGGACAGGCCCCGATGGAATAAGGCCTGAATAATCAGGAGAGGCCCTAGAATAGCGGGTACAAACTAGGGGTCGGTAGTCAAATCTTGACAGTTTTGAGTGCGCCACAAAGGCCATTTCATGAAGGCAAGAAGTGCACGAATCGAAAATGCTGGATCATTCCAACGCGTGCTGGTTCGACGAAATCGTGAAGCACTGCGACAAAAAGTTGTCGCCAAACCTTTTGAGGGTTCCCGCGCAGCCAGGTGCTTCTTGTCAAGATTTGACTACCGACCCCTAGTTGCGGTTTTTCAGGGGCGGCCTTCCTGACGAAGGCGCTCGCGGATCGCTTCGAGCTCGAGCACGGCGTGAAGGTCGCGCGGGCGGTCCATTGCGCGCTTGGCATCGATGAGGGCATCGAGCGTGAGAACGCGGATCTCGGACCCATCGAGGTCGATGGGCTCGCTACGGGCAAAACATTGGGCATAGCCGCCAAGTCCTTTGATATCACCCAGGCAATCGAGCTGCCCCCAGTCGGTTGAAAGGTAAAGATTGTTGAGCCCTCCCTTCTCCGCCTGCCCGCGCGTGAATGGCAAGCGCTCCGGGGTCATGCGATGGACAGGGTGGAGGCTTTCGAGCGACTCAAACAGCCGCCGCAGGTTGTCCGGCTCCATCCGGCAGGCGACGTCGACATCCCGGGTCATCAATGCGCTGCCGTGCACCAGTGTCGCCAACCCCCCGGCGATCACAAACTCAACACGGAATTCAGCAAGCCGCTTGGTGATGAGCGTCAGTTGTTTCACGGGATTTTAAATAGGCGGCACGAAGAGATTGGGCCTCGTTGCACATGGCATCATTCCGGTCCATCCGCTCGGAGGGAGTGAGGCGGAGGTTGTCGTCGATCAACGAGATGTCGATTCCGTAGGCCGCCGCGCGCTCGACGGCCGTGCGGCCGTCATCGGTTCTCCAGAATTCTTCCAACTCTGGTGGCAGGGATTCTCTGACATCCATCCGTCCATCCTACCGCATCGGACCGGGCTGTCGAGCCGGGTCTTGAGGCGACTCTTCAGGCCCAAGCCGCGGAGATCTGGCGGATCAGGTTTGGCCCGCGATAGACAAAGCCCGTATAGATTTGGACCAGCGAGGCGCCGGCGAGGAGCTTTTCGGTGGCGGATTCGGCGCTCATCACACCGCCGGAGGCGATGATCGGCAGAGCGGTGTTCTGGCGGAGCAGGCGGAGCACCTCGGTCGAGCGGGTCCGGAGGGGCGATCCGCTCAGGCCCCCGGCCTGGTCGGACTCCTGCGGCACGGCCGAATGGTTGAGCGTCGTGTTGGTGGCGATGAGGCCGTCCAGGCGCTCCTCTTCGGCAAGCTGGGCCATTTCGCGAACCGCATCGTCCGTGAGGTCGGGCGCGATTTTTACCAGGAGCGGCTTCGTCGCATCGATCGCCTTCAGGGTGCGGACGATCCGGGCCAGCGCATCGCGGTCCTGGAGCTGGCGCAGGCCCGGCGTGTTCGGCGAGCTCACGTTGATCACAAAATAATCTCCGTACGGAAGCAGTTGGCGGAAGCTGGCTGCGTAGTCGGAGGCGGCGTCTTCGAGCGGGGTCACCTTGGATTTTCCGATGTTCATCCCGACCGGGATGCGCGGCCACCTGCCGGAGGCCCGGAGCGCGGCGAGCCGCCTGGCGACTGCTTTGGCCCCGTCGTTATTGAATCCCATCCGGTTGATCAGCGCGTGCTGGCGCGGGAATCGAAAGCAGCGCGGCTTGTCGTTACCGGGCTGCGCAAGCGCGGTCACCGTTCCGGCCTCAACGAATCCGAAGCCGAGCGATTCCCACGCGCAGAGCGCCCCGGCATTTTTATCCATTCCGGCAGCGAGCCCGACCGGGTTGGGAAACGTCAGCCCAAAGAGCTTGACCGGACGGCGGGCTCCGCGTCCGAACATCCCGCGCAGGATCGGGGTCGGGGTGAGGCGGAGCCCGGTCAGCGCCAGGTGGTGCGCGGTTTCCGCGTCAAAGCGAAAGAGGGTCGGACGAAGAATGTCGGTGTAAAGATCCACGGGAAGAGTTTGCTAGGCCCCAGCGAGCCTGGCGTAGGTGGCGAGGGCCAGGAGCGGGAAATGGTTTCGGTACATGTCGTATTTCAGATAGAAGACGCACGGAAATCCGGTGCCGGTCGTCTCATCCTCCGACCAAGAGCCGTCCGGGTTCTGCTGGCGCACGAGCCATGCGACCCCCTTGCGGATCGACTCGCGCGCCGGGTCGCCGCAGGCGCAGAGCCCCATGATCGCCCAGGCGGACTGGCTGGCTGTGCCCGGGCCGCGCCCTTTGAGCGCGGGGAAGTTATAGCTCTCGCAGGTCTCGCCCCATCCGCCATCATCGTTCTGGCAACTCTCGAGCCAGTCCCGCCCGCGGCGGATCCACTCCTGGTCCATGTTTGTGCCGATCGCGGCGAGCCCGCGCAGGGCCTGCCACGTGCCGTAAAGGTAGTTGACCCCCCAGCGCCCGTACCACGATCCATCGGCCTCCTGCGTGTTGCGGAGCATCGCCACTGCGCGGCGGACGGCCGGGCTTTTCGGATCGTGGCCGATCCCGCCGAGGAGCTCGAGCACCCGGGCGGTGAGGTCGCTGCACGTCGGATCGAGAATCGCGTTGTGGTCGGCAAACGGAACGTGCTCGAGCCAGGAGGAGGTCAGATCTTTGTCGAAGGCCGCCCACCCGCCGTCCTGGCACTGGAACGCCATGAGCCACGCGAGAGCCCGGTCGCACAGCGCCTGCCGCGCCGCCACATCCTCCGGCTCGACCTGGTTCAGCGCCATGAGAACCATCATCGTATCGTCGGTATCCGGATAATACTTGTTGGCATGCTCGAAGGCCCATCCGCTTGGCTCGAGCCACGGCATCCGCAGCGACCAGTCGCCGCGGAACCGCACCTCCCTGGCCTCGAGCCACGACGCCGCGCGCCGCAGAGCCGGATGGGCGGCCCCGACCCCGGACTCGCCGAGCGCAATCGTCGTGATCGCTGTGTCCCAAACCGGCGAGAGGCACGGCTGGATCCGGAAGTCATCGCCGTCGTCAACAAACAGCCCGCTGAAGTCGCTCCACGCCTTTTGCATCAGCGGGTGGTCCTCCGCATACCCCTGCACGCGGAGGGCCATCATCGCGTTGAGCATCGCCGGAAAAATAGCTGAGAGCCCTTCGCTGCCATCGCCCATGCGTTCGGTCATCCAGCGCTCCGCGACCTTAAGCGCCCGCTGGCGGAGCGGATGGAACGGGAACCGGTTGTAGAGCTTTAGAACGGAATCGCAGCGCAGGAAAAAATTCCGCCACGCCCAGAACCGCGGGTCCTTTTTGAGCGAGAGGTCGGTATTTTCCATCCCGGCCGGGTAGAGTTCGTGGAGGTGGAGGTGGGCGGGGAGCGTGCGGGTCGGCTTCGAGTGGTTGAGGATTGCGAGCGGGGCGATGATCGTCCGGCTCCACGAGGACATCTCGTAGACGTTAAAAAAGAACCAGCTCGGAAGCAGGAAGATTTCCGGCGGGATTGTCGGCACGTATTCCCACGGGAACTGGCCGAGGAGCGCAAGGTAGAGGCGCCCGTAGGTGTTCATTTGGGGGATTCCGCCGAGCCGGAGGATGTTCGCGCGGGCCTCGCGCATCCACGGCGCGGTCGGCGGGTCGCCGGCAAGCTTGAGCGCAAAATACGCCTTCACCGACGCATTGATCTCGGACGGGCCTCCGATAAAGATGTTCCAGCCGCCGTCCTCCATCTGGCGCCGGCGGATGTGGGCGGCGCACTTCGCCTCGAGCGCCGGCTCATCGCGCTCGCTCCAGTGCAGGTAGAGGATCGTGTCGCAGCAAAGCGTCGCGTCAACCGTGAGCTCGCCCTCCCAGCGGCCGTCCGGGCGCTGGAGCGAAAGCAGAAATTCCTGCGAGGCCCGGATCGCGCTGGCGAGCCCGTCGGAGGGAATTTGCGCCTCCGAGAACGGGATCACGATTTTGGCGGCCCCGGACATGGGTCAGAGCAGGATGTTGGCAGCCTGCTGCACGTCCTTGTCGCCGCGGCCGGAGAGGTTGGCGATGAGGATCTGGCTTGCCGGCAAAGCCGGGGCGAGCTTGGTGACATGCGCGATCGCGTGGGCCGACTCGAGCGCCGGAATGATCCCCTCCACCTCGGCCAGCATGCGGAAGGCAGCCAGCGCCTCGCTGTCGGTCGCAAAATCATAAACGATCCGGCCCTGGTCCCTGTAGTAGCTGTGCTCCGGCCCGATCGCGGCGTAGTCGAGGCCGGCGGAAACCGAGTGCGTGAGCTCGATCTGGCCATCGTCGTCGGCCAGCAGCCAGGTTTTTGTGCCTTGGAGCACGCCCAGTTTACCGCCTTGGAACCGGGCCGCATGCCGGCCGCAGGTGATCCCGTCCCCACCGGCCTCGACCCCGGTCATCCGGACCTGCTTGTCCCCGAGGAAGGCGTGGAAAAACCCAATCGCATTGCTTCCGCCGCCGACGCAGGCAATCAGCTCATCGGGGAGGCGGCCTTCCTTTTCCAGGATCTGACGCCGGGTTTCCTCGCCGATGATCCGGTGGAAATCCCGGACGATCATCGGGTACGGGTGGGAGCCGAGCGCGCTGCCGAGGATGTAGTGGGTTGTGCGCACGTTTGTCACCCAATCGCGCATCGCCTCGTTGATTGCCTCCTTGAGCGTCGCCTGCCCGGCCGTGACGGCAACCACCTTGGCACCCAGGAACCGCATTCGCGCGACGTTGAGAGCTTGGCGCTCCATGTCGACAGCCCCCATGTAGATCACGCACTCGAACCCGAACCGCGCCGCCGCGGTCGCCGTAGCGACCCCGTGCTGCCCGGCTCCGGTCTCGGCGATGATCCGCGTCTTCCCCATCCGCCGCGCCAGCAGGATCTGCCCGATCGCATTGTTGATCTTGTGCGCGCCCGTGTGCAGCAGGTCCTCCCGCTTCAAATAAATCTTCGCCCCCCCGAGCTTCCCGGTCATGCGCTCCGCAAAATAGAGCGGGGTCGGACGTCCACAAAAATCTCTGAGCAAGCCGTCGAGCTCCGCCTGGAATGCCGGGTCCGCCACGGCCAGGCGGTACGCGCGCTCCAAATCCTGGAGCGCCGTCATCAGGGTCTCAGGCACAAACATCCCCCCGTAGGGTCCAAAATGCCCCGAGGCGTCGGGCACAAGCGCGGCTTCAGCGGAACTCATCCGCACACAGTAGTAAGAATTCCCGCCGCGACAAGCCCAACACCCGCAGGAAATTCAGGCGGGGGTCTTTGGGGCGAGCGGCTTCTCATAGATCGCCCACCTCGATTCCGGCTCGCCGCCGACGATCTGGCAATTTTTGATGATCTCGGTGTTGGTGTCCTCCATCCAGCCGAGGACGACATCATCGAACCGTTCCATGGCCCGCACGAACTGCTCATAAATCAGCCAGGCATGCAGCCCTCGGTCGCGGTATTTCGGAACCACCCCGAGGACGGTCTGCCGGCCCGAGCGGATCCTGTGCGTCTTCATCAGGAAAAAGATGTGCGGCAGCCGGAGCCAATGCGGGGTCCGCTTCACACGCGCCAGGATCTCGTTAAAATTCGGCAGGGTGAGGGCGACCCCGGCATCCTCGCCGTCCATTTGGGCGATGAGAAGGAGGGCGGGATCGGCGGTCGCGCGGAGGTCGTCGGCTGCCGCCATGAGGTCATCCATGGTGATCGGGACAGACCCCCAGTTGCGCTCGAGGGTCGCATTGTAAACCCGGCGCACGATCTCCAACTCGTCCTCCAGCCGGGACATGTCGAAGGTCCGCATGGTCAGCTTGCTCCGCGAGGTGAGCCGCTCGACGATCCGCGCGAGCCGCTCGGGCTTCGGGAGCCGGTGCAGGGGCAAGTTCAGAGCTTGAAGCTCCCGCTGGCTCACAAACCCCTCGCCCTCCACAAGGCGGACGTAATACTCCGGGTTCCAGGTCAGCCCGATGCAGGAGGGGGAGCGGAAGTTGTCGATGCGGAGTCCGCACTCATCGTTGATGCTCGGATTGTACGGGCCGCGCACGCGGTCCATCCCGGCCTCTCTCAAAAACTCGTAAGCGCGGGAGAAAAGCGCGCGGGCCGTGCGCGGATCGTCCTCGCACTCAAAAAACCCGAAGAACCCGGTCTGATCTTCGTAGCGGGCGTTGTGCGGGCGGTTGATGATCGCGGCGATCCGGCCGACCGGGCGTCCCGCTCGCTCGGCCAGAAATGCGGTGATCGTGCCGTACCGGACGTGGAACGGGGATTCCGGCGCGAGGAATTTTGCGATGCTACCGGGAAACGGCGGTATGAAGGCCGGATCCGTTCCGTGAAGAAGCTCCGCTGTCCTCTCGAACCTCTTCCACTGCCGCGGTGACAGGCAGGCGGAAATCGAACACGTTTTTTCTTCGGGTGGGATTGGCGTAGGCGGGGTCATCGAATGTTCCGAGTTCGCGGGCAAGCTTTTCAAAGATTTCGAGCACGCGGTCGAGGTCGGAGTCGGTGTGCGTGGCCATGAAGCTAGTGCGGACGATGGCCTCGCCGTACCGCACGGCCGGATAGATGGCCGGGGTCGCAAAGATCCCCTCCTCGAAGAGCCGCTGCGTGAAGATGAACGCCCTTGCCTCGCTGCCGATCAGGATCGGGACGATCGGGGTTTGGCTTGCGCCGATCTTGAACCCGATCCGACTGAACCCCTCGTGCATCTTCCGGGTATTTTTCCAGAGCCGGTCGATTCGCTCCGGCTCCTGCTGCATGAGCTCAAGGGCTTTGAGGACCGCCCCGGCAACGGCGGGGGCGAGGGCGGCGGTGAAGATCAGGCAGCGCGCGCGATGTTTCAGGAACTCGATCATCTGCGCATCCCCGGCGATGAATCCGCCCATCGACCCGAGGGATTTCGAGAAAGTGCCCATCACGACATCCACCTCATCGTTCAAGCCAAAGTGGTGGACCGTGCCCCGTCCCTGAGGCCCAAGCACGCCAAGCGAGTGGGCTTCGTCCACATAAACAAAGGCATCGTGTTCTTTGGCGGCCTCGATTAGCGGAGGCAGGTCGGCGATGTCTCCGGACATGCTGAAGACCCCGTCCATCACGACAAGGCGGCCGGCATCCTCCGGCAGGCGCTTGAGGCGGTTGCGCAGGGAGGACGGCGAGTTGTGGCGGTAGGGGATCAGCTTGGCCGGGGCAAATTGGCAGCCGTCGATGATGCTCGCGTGGTTTTCGCGGTCGCAGAGGATCGCGTCCCCCTCCTCGGTGAGCGAGGCGAGCGCGCCCTGATTGGCGAAGAAGCCGGTCGAGAACAGGACGACCGAGTCGCGCTGCAGGAAGGTGGCGAGCGCCTCCTCGAGCTCGACGTGGAGCTTGATTGTTCCATTGAGGAGCCGGGAGCCGGTGCAGCCTGCCCCGTAGCGCCGCGTCGCCTCGCAGGCGGCCTCGATGACCCGGGGGTCTTGGGCGAGGCCAAGGTAGTTGTTCGAGCCGATCATCACCTTCCGCTCGCCCTCGCAGACAACGTAGTTGCCATGCGGTTCTTCGATGCAGCGGAAATAAGGGTAAAACCCTTGTGCGCGCGCATCAGCGCTGTCCCGGTATTCCCGGCATTTTTGGTATAAGTCTCGTGCCACGGCAGACGGGTTTGGTTAAACCGTAAAGTTCGCAGGATCAATCCCAAAGTAAAATGATTTTTCCGTTCAGGCGGTTCTTTCGGCAACACGCGGTTGCTGGTCGCATCGGATTGCGAGGGTCTCTACCGTCGGATTCATGCTGAGGGCTGGCCGCCATCTCCTGCCGCGCAGGCGAGAGCCAGGAGCGCCTCCGGATCCTCGACCAGGTAGTCGGGCGCGCAGATGACCAACGCCCGCCGGCTGTTATAGCCCCAGGTGACAGCGGCCATGTGGACCCCGGTTTCCTGGGCCGCCTCAATATCCCGCACCTCATCGCCGATCAGCAGGATATCCTTCGGATCCAGGTGCAGGGATTTTAAGATCCGCCGGATCACGCGCCCTTTGCCGGCGAGCTTCGACGCGGTCTGAACAAACTCAAAAACCTCTACGTCGAACCGCTTCAGAAAGGCGGCGACGTTTTTTTCGGAGTTTGAGGTGAGGATCGCGAGCCGGAACCCCTCTGCGCTCAAGCGCCGGAGCAGGTCGATCATTCCCGGCAGCGGCGCGATCTCATCCATCCGCTTGCTGAGCTCCTCCTTCCCCCGGCGGGAGATCCGCGACATCCGGGTGGCCGGGATGCCGAGGAACTTCATGAGCTCGCCGGTGCGCATGTCACGGGCACCCGCCACGTCCTCGTCGCGGAGCGGGCGGTAGCCGAACTCCGGAGCCATCAGGTTCAGGATCTCCACGCCGCTTTGGAACGTGTCCGCGATCGTCCCGTCAAAGTCGAAGAGGAGAAGCTTGGGGCGCGCCGAAAGGCAGCCGGCCGCACCGGCGCGCCGGCGTCCGCCGCGCATCACAAACCGCGCAAATCGCTTCACGCGGGAAGTTCGTCCAGCACCATGGTCCCTTTGAATTTTCCCTCCTCCGGTTCGAGTCCAAAATGGCTGGCTATGAGCCCCTGGATGCGGTCGAGCTCGGCGGGCGTGAGCGCCGGGGTGTCGGGGGCGGCGGAAAATTCGCGAAGCTGCTCTTCGTTGTAGATGTTCGGCAGAGTCGAGGCGGTACGCTCGTCCGCCAGCAGCCACTGCAGGGCGGCCTGGCCGAGCGTGCGGTCGGCGCGCTCCAGAAACCGGAGCTGCCCGATCTTTTTTACGCCGTTGACCAGCCAGCTGCGGGGGCGGTGGTTCCGGTGGTCGTTCGGAGGAAATACCGTGTCCTCCGTGTACTTCCCCTCCAGCATGCCGGAGGAATGCGGGACGCGGATCAGGAACATCGTATCTGCTCCGCAGGCCGCCGCCTCGGCCTGGATCGTGCGGCCCGGATGCTGCTCCAGAAGGTTGAAGATGTGCTGGAGCACGGTCGGCTTCCGCCGGCGAACCGCACGCACTCCCTCGCCGAGCCAGCCGATCGCCGGGCCGAGCGCCACCCCGTAATGGCGGATCTTCCCCTCGGCGCGAAGGTCCTCGAGCGTCTCCCAGACCGCGTCGTCGTCGACCTGCTCCATGCGGATGTTGTGGAGCTGCATCAGGTCAACCCGCCCGGTCTTCAGGCGCGCCAACGCGGCGTCGGTCGCCCGCCGGAGCGCGGCCGGGGAAAAATCCTGCGGGATCTCGCGCTGGCCGCGGCGGGCATCGCCATGGTTCACAAAGTCGTAGCCGATTTTTGTCGCGATCACGATGTCGTCGCGCTTCCCGTCAAACGCTTTCGCGATCAGCTCCTCACTGCGCCCGTTGCCATACGTGTCGGCCGCGTCAAACAGCGTGACTCCCAGATCGCGCGCCAGCCGCATCAGGCGGACGGCCTCGTCGTCGGAGTACGTCCCCCACCAGCCGGTGGATAGCGTCCAAAGCCCAAACCCCACCTCGCTCACACTGAGATCGGTCCCGCGAAAATTTCGATACTTCATGCGTCGGGAACCTACACAACTTCCCCGCAGCGAGCCAACCATTATCCCGCCTGATAAAAAATGCGGGGCGCAGGCCGGAAAGTGGCTCGTCTGTCAGGGCAAGGGAATCCGGGTTTGGAGTTCCGCCTTAAGGCGGCAGCGGGCGGCGCGGCTACGCGAAAAGACGACAGCCTAAATGCAGAACTCCAAACGTGCAAATTCCGGGGTTCGGAGTTCCGCCTTTAGGCGGCAGCGGACTGCGCGACCACGCGAAAAGCCGACCGCATAAATGCGGAACTCCAAACGTGCGAATTCCGGGTCCGGAGTTCCACCCTGCCCCGCAGGCCGCAAGTCCGCCTCAGTTTGGGTCGCGCTGGTAGTCGCGGACGTAGTTGTAACGGGTGTTCCAGCCGAGCTCGGGCGGGAATTCCTGATAGCCGGAGTTGATCCAGGGAATGTCGCTGCGGTAAGGCGGGTAGTAGGTTCCCCGCTGCGTCGGGAACGGGAAGAGGGCCACCTCATAGACCCCGTACCCTAGACGCGCAAAAAACCTTCCGACCCCGCGAACAACGCCGTAGCTCCAAGCGGCCGAGTTGCCTTCGTCGTAGTTGACAGAAAAAATGGCGTCGGGGATCTCGGTGATTCCAAATGCAATATTCGAAATCCCACGCCCGAGCTTCCGCGTCGGCCCTTGGTCGGAGGCGGGAGGGGCTTGGATGTCTGCCTGGGCGGTCAGAACAGCCGTCAGCGTGATCAGGAGGGTGGCAAAAGCTTTCATAACGAGGCGCATGCTAAACAAATTGTCGCGCGGGTTGCAAGAGGAAATCCGGAAACAAAAAACCCCGCATGGTTTCCATGCGGGGTTTTTTGGAAATGCCTGTTAATTAGTTCAGGAGCGCAGGGTTTACTCCCCCGGGGATTCCCAGGGTGTTGGTGTTGGTCATAAACCGGCTTTGGAGGATTTGAGCATCGCCGCCCTTACGCATGATAATGACGCCCTTGTTGCCAAAGGGTTTCGCCGTGGCCTCAGGGAGGGTCGTCGGGGTGACGGCATTCCAGTTGCGCGAGCTGATGAAGATCGTGCCGCTCTCCTCGCTGTTGCCAACTTGATAAACATTGAAAGCGGTATCATTCATTGTAGCGGTCATTGCATTCGAAACAGCAATCCCAGGAGCAGAAAATAGTTTCGCAAGATCCGAAGACGAAAGAACATTGGTGAGAAGGTCTCTCCACTGAATAAAGGTCACGTTGGACGCCGGCCAAGCGCCTGGCTGGCCAGCCGCCTCATTTTCCAAATTGACATTGAAGGTAGCGAGCTGAAGCTGGCGGGCGTTGTTCATGGTCCCTGTCATCTGGCCTTTGACTAGCGCCCCGGCCACGGCCGGGATTGCGAGGGACGCCAGGATTCCGATGATGGAAATAACGACAAGGAGTTCGATGAGAGTAAAGGCGGAGGAACGTTTCATAAATTGACGAGTCAACGTGCCCCGAAGGGCGGTCGCTGTCAATCGCATTTGCAGGGAAATTTTTACGGCGAACGGATCCTGGCGGGAAGGCGCATAGCCAAAAGTTGCACTTCTGGCTGGCGGAGGCCTTGCGGGTTCGGAGTTCCGCGTTGACTCCCTCGCTCCCGCTCGTGTCGCCCCTTTGGGGTCTTGCTTCGCAAGATCTCCCCGGGCCGCTCCCACGGCCACGTGGTCAGGCGGCAGCGGGCTGCGCGGCCACGCGAAAGCATGACCGCATAAATGCGGGACTCCAAACGTACGCCTTCCGGGTTCGGAGTTCCGCCTTTAGGCGGCAGCGGGCTGCGCGGCCACGCGAAAGCATGACCGCATAATGCGGGACTCCAAACGTGCGCCTTCCGGGTTCGGAGTTCCGCCTTTAGGCGGCAGCGGGCTGCGCGGCCACGCGAAAGCATGACCGCATAAATGAGGAACTCCAAACGTGCGCCTTCCGAGTTCGGAGTTCCGCCTTTAGGCGGCAGCGGACTGCGCGGCCACGCGAAAGCATGACCGCATAAATGCGGAACTCCAAACGTGCGCCTTCCGAGTTCGGAGTTCCGCCTTTAGGCGGCAGCGGGCTGCGCGGCCACGCGAAAGCATGACCGCATAAATGCGGAACTCCAAACGTGCGCCTTCCGAGTTCGGAGTTCCGCCTTTAGGCGGCAGCGGACTGCGCGGCCACGCGAAAACATGACCGCATAAATGCGGGACTCCAAACAAGACTCCTTGATGCGGAGCTCTTTTTTGCCACTTTCGGAGAGGAACCTCATGCGCGAGAACTTGCGCGACGATTCAGCTCCTCCGGCCTTTATCTTTGTGCGCGTCCGGGTATCGTGCCGCCATCGACGCACGTAGCCTCCACCGGCTCCACCTTTTTTATGACCACCCGATCCAACTCCGAAACAAGAGCAGAGCTCATCAAAATGCTGGGGTCGCTGACCACGCTGAGCCTTGCGACCGTGGATGCGGGCGGCCGGCCGTGTGCGGCGGCGGTGTATTTTGTCTCCGACGACGACCTCAACGTGTATTTTCTATCCGCAAAAACGACCGTGCACGGGGCGAACATGCTGGCCCGGCCGAGGGTGGCCGGAACGGCGCACGACGAGCACCAGGAGTGGGCCTCGCTGAGCGGGATCCAGCTCACCGGATTGGCCGGCCCGGTCCCGGCGCTGGAATTCCCGCGCGCCGCGATCCTCTACGGGAAAAAATTCCCCTTTGCGAACCTGCTGAAATCCGCTGACGACGCGGCGGCGCTTGCGAAGGCGATGGCCGCCACGACGATCTGGAAGCTCGTGCCCGACTGGATCCGCCTGATCGATAACTCGCGCGGATTCGGATACAAGGAGGAGATCAGGTTAGGCGGGGAATAAACTGCTGGCCGAGGAACGACTCGAGTGCGGTGCAGGAGGCAGCATCCCATGAGGTCGCCTGAAATCCGACATACCCATCCGGCCGGATGAGCACGGCTCCCGTGCCGGGCAGCCCGCAGCGTTCCGCCGGGCAGATCTTGTTTCCATCCATGGCGACAAGAACATCGCGCCACCGGGCCGCAAACCCATTGGAGCCGGGATCTGGCAGATCGCCGTAGACGAGGAGGTGGTGAAGTTCCCCGGTGAGCTTCGTGCGCTCGGGGAACCGGTCGCCCGGTTTGAGCGAACCCCGGATTCCGGTGAATCCATGAAATCCGATAATCGGGCTCTCGGAGATATTGAGGTCGAGCATGAGCGGGGAGGTCACACGGCGTGTGGGGTCCTGCGGCGGCGGGGCGAGCGGGTGGCCTCTGCGCGCCTGCGCGACCAATTGGTAGTAAAAATCTGCAGTGGCCTCAGAGCTGGCGAGGATCTGCCTGGCGATGTCCTGGCGCTCGACACTGTAGGCCTCCAGAAGAAGCGGGGTGCCAGATCGCCGCAGCACGCTGGACAACTTCCATGCCAGGCTCACGCCATCGAGGATCCCGGCATTCATCCCCTCCCCGCCCAGAGGGCTGCTGAGGTGCGCCGCGTCTCCGGCCAAAAAGCACCGGCCCTGCGAAAAGCTGGGAGCCATCCTCCGGTGGGTCCGGTACTGCGAGACCCAGCGGAGGTCGGAAATCGCAAAGGGGGACGTCAGGTGCATCGCCAGGCCGGCGGCGACGTCCGGCATTCCAAGCGATTCGGCGGGCAGCCAGTCGTCGGGCATATCCATGACGAGCAGGTTTCGCCCCCCGGGGAGCTCGGCAATCATCAGCATGCCAGCGGGTGAGATCGCAACTCCCAGGAGCTCGTCCCCGCGCGGAAGATCCGCGCGCACATCGGCAACGAGGTAGCGGAGCGGGTAGGTGATCCCCTCGAGGCGCTCGTGGAGCGCTCCCCGCACCGGCCCATGGGCGCCGCCCGCGCCGACCAGATAGTCGGCCTCGATGCGAAATGTCCGTCCATGGGGACCTTGGCACTCCACCACCGCCCCGTCGGGGGACGAAGAGATTTCCGTAGCGGTGACCCCGCGCTCGATGGGGATTCCAAACTCTTCGACACGCCCGGCCAAAATCTCCTCGGTCCGCCACTGCGGGATCGAACACGTGAAAGGATATGGGGAATCCCGGTGCGGTCGGTCCAGAACAAAAGCCTCGCGCATCCCGGCATCAAAGACCCTCAGCGATTTCACCCGCTCACCTTCGGCAATAAACGGGGCGACGATCCCGGAGCGCGCGAGCACCTCGAGGACAGCTGGCTGGACCCCGGTCGCCCGGGTCTGCGTGTGCGGGGACGGCGACCGGTCGATGATCCGCGCGCGCACGCCATGGCGCGCGAGCTCGCCGGCCAGAAAAAGCCCGGTCGGCCCCGCCCCGATAATCAGTACTTCCTCGTGGGAGCTATTCATGCGGCGGCGATATACCAGCAGGCCGTGTGCCAAACAAGAACGATCCCCCAGCGCTTGCCTTTGCCAGGCCGCAGACCTATGATCGCCCTATGATCGAGACTCCATCGTCACCCGGCAACAAATGTCTGAACGGAAAGGTGGCCGTCGTCACCGGAGCAGCCCGCGGAATCGGGCGGGCGGCCGCGGTGGCGCTCGCGAGGGAAGGTGCCCACATCGCGGGCCTCGACATCTGCGCGACCGTGAGCCCAAATTCCGGGGTCGAACCTGCCACCCCGTCCGACCTCGAGGAGACCGGCCGCCTGGTTCGCGAGGCCGGCTCGCGATGGACGGGGGCGATCCTCGACCAGCGGGACCTGCCGGCGCTGCGGGCCGCCGCCGCAGAGATCGAAGGCGCGTTTGCCGGCATCGACATCGTCTTCGCCAATGCCGGCATCCAGGCGTTCAAACCCCTGCTCGAGATGGACGACGACGACTGGAGCATCCAGATCGACGTCAACCTCACCGGCACCGCCAACATGATCCGCGCATTTGCTCCGCACCTTGTGAAGCGCGGGGGCGGCCGCATCATCGTGACATCCTCCACACAGGGACGCCACGGCACGCTCAACGGCTCCGCCTACTCGGCCTCAAAATGGGGGATCATCGGGCTGATGAAGTCCGCCGCACTCGAGCTGGGCCGCTATGGGATCACGGTCAACGCCGTCATTCCCGGCCTCATCAACACCCCGCTCACCCGCCACAAGGAACGCTACGAGCAGGCGCTGCAGGTCGCGAACCGGACCGCTGAGCCGCAGGATCTCGAGAAGGTTGCCCAGGCAATCCTGGCCGGCAAGTCGCCGCTCGGCGTCCCGTGGATCGAGCCCGAAGACGTCGCGCCGGCCGTCGTCTTCCTCGCCTCCGACGCCGCCCGCATGGTCTCGGGTGCCACCTACGACGTCACCGGCGGCGACACCGCGAATAACGCGACTTAACCTCAATGCTGCTCACGTTGCAGAGCATCGTGGCATGGGCCTCCTCCATGCGATTATCGCCGCAGATTAACGCCGATTTTCGCAGACTTTTTCTCCTCGGCAACCTCCGCTGGAAAATTGCCGCCGCCCGCACATCTGTGAATCTGCGCCACATGGGCATCCTACCCGTGTTCTGTAAAATAATCTTCCCGGTTGCCGCAGGCGCGGAGTATCAATGCGCGCTTGAAAAATCCTGCCGAACAGAGCGAGGGATCGCGCGCGCCGCGCCTGCTGGACGTGCTGCTCGGGCTGAAGCCGAACGTGATCTTCACGATGGGCCAGCCGAAGGAGATCTCGCTGGCGGCGACCGCATTGGTTCAGGGGGCGGTGGAAAATTTCCGGTGGTGCGAGAGCGGACAGTTGCTGGAGGTGCGGCTGGCTTCGCCTAAGGGGGCTGCCCTCCTCCTGACGAGCGATGGGGGAAAGCTAGTCACCACGGGAAACTCGGAGGGGGTTCACACGACGCGGAACATCCTGGTTGCGGTCATGACGATTGCGCGGGTGCTTCACGGGGCGAAGTTCCATCGGGAAGATCTGCATCCCTCTTTGGTCGAAAAATTCCGCAAGCAGCTTCGGGCGCCGGTTGTCGAGGCGGCGCGGCCGCGGGTGATCGTGAGCGCGGGGGCTGACGGGCTCTTCGAGTGGGACTATGATTCGGGAGCGAGGGAAACGTCTTGGAGGGTAGCCGGTCCGTCGGAGGGGATGGAGTGGCTGGTTCTGCAGGAGCGCGCTCCGGATCGGTTTGCAGAAAGCTGGAGCGCCTGGCTGGAGGGAAAACCCGACGGCGTTGACGTCGAGGTGCGGGTGGGAGAAAAATCCCAGATTCTTTCCGGCCCGAAGGCGGGCACAGCGCGCGCCGTCACCCAGCTGAGCGTCAGCGGTGACGAGGTCCTGATTCGCCGATCGCTCCTCGACCCATCGGGAAAAACCTACGGGGCATTCCTGGACCTCGGTCACAGCGTGGCCTACGTGCCAGACCGCGCGCAGTTTGTCTGGGTCCGCCCGCCGGAGGCGTGGAATGCGTTCGCCCACATCGGGGCCGGATGCCCGAAGTCTGGGGAGCTCCGCCGGCCAGCTGACGAATTTTTTATTTCCTACACCGAGGCAATTTCGGCGGACTGCGCGCTTCTAGATAAGACCGGAGCCCGCGTGGAGTTCAGGCTGGCTAACGTGCGAGCAGTGCTGGAGGCGGCGGTCGAGGGGGCACACGTGCGGGTCAGGTTGCGGGCGGAGGCGGGCGGACCGATTCCTGCGGAGCGCGCGCTGGCCCGGATCTTTCGCGACCTTTTTCGCGACGGCCCGCATGCGTTGCTGGTAGCGACCCCGCGGCGAAGGAGACGCCTGGCAGAGATCCTGATCGGGATGGCCATGGGCAGCGGCGGGGACGACGGGCCGGCCTGGTCGGCAATCGAGGAGGAGGAGGTCTTCGGCGGACGCCACCTCCATGGGTCCGATGCCGCCAAGTGCCTCCGGCATCTTCTGGGCGAGGTGCGGGCGCTGGATGGGGTCCACCTGGCGGTCCAGGCGGGACACCAAAATCCCTGGGCCGCGTGCAACGGGGCGGGGTCCGCGCTGATGCGTGCGCTTGCCGCCGTGCAGGAAGTTTTCCCCGGGGAAGACCCGCTCCGGTCGCAGGAATTTGTCATCGATGGGCTCCGGTTTTTTGGGGGCCTGGGCACCCTGGTCGGCCGGTGTGAGGAGTTCGGCGTAACGCTGCAGGTAGATGAAAGCCAGGTCGTTGTCTCGAAGCTGGAGGTCTCGGTGCGGGGGAATCCGGGCGCGGAGATCGACTGGTTCGAGCTGCACCCGGAGGCGCGGGCCGGGTCGCTCACGATCCCTCACAGCCAATGGGACCAGGTGCTGCGGAGCGGTCACTACCGGGATGCCGATGACCGGATCATCGCCTTTGATGCGCCGTCGCTCGCGCTGCTTCGCCGGCTGGTGGGGCTGGCCGGTTCAGACGAATGCGTGCAGCGGCCGAGGCTCCGGCTCTTCGAGTGGCTCGCCCTGCGCGACGAGGGGGCGGCGGTCGAACTTCCGCCCGACGATGAAGCCGTCCTTGAGTCGCTCCGGCAGCTGGAGGCCCTTCCCAGCCATCCTCTGCCAAAGGGCCTGCGCGCGGAGCTTCGGGCCTACCAGCACCATGGCTACGACTGGCTCTGCTTTTTGTACCGCCACCGGTTTGGCGCGTGCCTGGCCGACGACATGGGCCTCGGGAAAACGCTTCAGACGATCGCCCTCCTGGCCGCCATTCAGGAAGGGATTGTGGACCGGCAGGGCCCCGCCGCGCCGCACCTGGTCGTGCTGCCGTCCACACTGCTGTTCAACTGGCAGAGCGAGATCGCCCGCTTCGCCCCGGCGCTCAAAGTCCACGAATTTACCGGGCCCGGGAGGTCGCTCGATTTTGCCGACGCCGACGTCGTGCTGACGACGTACGGGATCGTGCCGAAGGATATCGAGGCGCTGGCAGCGATCCGGTTCGACATGGTGATTTTTGACGAGGCCCAGGCGCTGAAAAATCCTGCGGCCGCCCGCACGCAAGCGGCGGCGAAGCTGGCCTGCCAGTTCCGGCTCTGCCTCACCGGGACCCCGCTGGAGAACCACATCGGCGAGTTTCACAGCATCCTGGAGACGGCGGTGCCCGGGCTGTTCGGGGACCGGCGGGCGTTCGTGCGCGACCATGAGGCCGGCGCGCCCGTGCTCGACCGGGTCCGGCCGTTCCTGCTCCGGCGGACGAAAGAAAAGATTTTATCCGAGCTTCCCGCGAAGGTCGAGAGCGACACGTTTCTGGTTCTGAGCGAATCCCAGCGCGAGTGTTACACGCGGACCGTCGGCGAGGTCCGCCAGGAGGTGATGGCCGCATACGGGGAGCGACCGGGGAACCAGGCCGGGATCGTCACGCTGGCCGCCCTTCTTCGGCTTCGGCAGATCTGCATCTCTCCCGCGATGCTGCCGGGCGGGCTCGACGCGGTCTCCCCAAAGATCGAGCACCTCGTCGAGCAGCTCCGCGAACTCGCAGACGAGGGGCATGCCGCCCTCGTCTTCTCGCAGTTCGTGAAGGCCCTCAAGCTCACCGGCTCAGCACTCGAAGCGACGGGCCTGCCATTTTTGTCGATGGACGGATCGACCCCATCCGGCGAGCGCAAGCGGATTGTCGAGGCGTTCCAGTCCGGAAAGGGACCAGGAATTTTCCTCATCAGCCTCAAGACCGGCGGGACCGGGCTCAACCTGACGCGGGCCAGCTACGTCTACCACCTGGATCCGTGGTGGAACCCCGCCGTCGAAAACCAGGCGAGCGCGCGCGTCCACCGGATCGGCCAGACCCGCGGGGTCTTCGTCCAGCGCCTCCTGATGCGCCACACGATCGAGGAAAAAATGATGACCCTCAAGCAGCGGAAGCAGGAGCTCTTCACGAAGGTCATGGAGGATGGCGGCGCGCCGGCTGCGGACGGCGGCGCCTCGCTCACCGCCGAGGACTTCCGGTTTTTGATCGACCCGTGATCCCGCGGAAGCTGCGCTGGTAGGGTTGGTCGTATTAATCCAGATTCGGATTTTGCCCGCGAATACAGCCAATGAACGCGAGTAAAATGAGGAGTATAGGAAGAGGTTAGCCGGAAAAAGCAGCCCGCTTTGTTCTGATGTAAGCTCTCCCTATTCGTGCAGATTCGCGGGTCCTCTTCGGCTGTTTCCGGGTTTAATCAGCTGGCCGCATTCCTCTGAAGGCTCCCCCGACGGAGCACAGAAAGTTTTGTCTTACGGAGCGCCATGAATGGCTTTTCCAGCACCGGCTGTTTGAATCATTTTGCGGGTGAGTTCCGCCAAATCATGGAGGATCAAAAGGGTTGCAGGCCGCAGTTCGGCGTTCCTGGGGTTCCAAGCCAATACCAGGGAGCGGGAGTATGGCTTGAGTTCGGAGAGAGGGAAGCTGGATATTCCTTGAGCGTGTGAGCTCACGACGACCGTGGGGAGCACGGCGGCACAGCGAGCCCCCCGCACGGCCTCGACGAGCTGGGCGTGCGAGCTGGTGCGGACGACGATGTCGAGTTTGATTCGCCGTGCCGCCGCATCTCGCTCAAGCGCCCGGGTGACTTCGCTGCCATCGAGCACGGCAACCGGGTGGGCTCCCAACAATGCCCAAGGGTCCGCCCCGTCAGATTTTTTTTTCGCCGCAGGAACAACCAGCCGGTGTTCGATTTGCCCGAGGCGCTCGAATTTCAATGGTGCCCGGACAACCTCCTGGCGCACAATGCCGATGTCGATCTCCCCATCGGCCAGCTTTTTCAGAATATTGTCGGTCTGAAGGTTCTGGAGGACCAGCATTGCCGAGGGATGCCGCGCGTGAAAACCTCCCAAACACGGAAGCAGCAGCCACTGGAGCAAACTCTCTCCGGCCCCGATCCGGACCTCGATTTTTTGGTTTGAACAGCGATCCGCCAGCTCCTGCAATGCCGAAAAATGGGCTTGAACAATCTGAAAGAGCTCCCGGCCGGAAGCCGTCAGCTCAAATCGCCCCCGCTTGCGGAGGAGCAGCTTTGCTTCAAAAAATCCCTCGAGCTCCTTGAGCTGCCGGCTGAACTGGCTTTGGCGGGTCGGATCATCGGGAACCGCATTGCTGATGCCCCCTGCCGCCGCCACCTCGCAGAACGTTCTGAGACGCTCCAGAGAAAGGCCGGACTTGGAAAAAAGACGATACATATTGGTGGGCATATGCCTGACTGAGGAGTCAGGTTGACTGCGTTTTTTAGCATGGCAGTGATTGGCGCGCTAGTGCATTCTCTGCGCATCGGGAAATTTTGAATGAGCAACGAAACTGACGCACGCATCATGATTGATGCGCTTCTGAGACAGGCCGGCTGGGATCCGTCCGACAAGTCGCAGGTGCGCACAGAGGTGATCGCCTCTGAGCTGGATCACGCCGGAGAGCCATCCGTCATCCTCCGCGAAGATGCGGTGATTTACCGCTCCGGGCGCTGCGACTACGTGTTGGATTGCAGCAATGCGCGCCCGCTGGCGGTCGTCGAGGCGAAGCGCGGGAACATTGACCCCTACACCGCGAAGCAGCAGGCGCTGCCCTACGCGAAGCGCATCGGTGCCCCGTTTATTTTCCTGACGAACGGCGAGCTGATCTATTTCTGGGACTACCAGAACGACGACGCGCGGATCGTCAGCTCGTTTTTTTCCAGGCGCGACATGGAGCGGATGGTCTGGCTGCGCAAAGAGTCGCAGGCGATGGCAACCATCCCAATTCCTGACTACTACCTCCGCGAAGGCGAGAACCGGACGGTGCGGCCATATCAGAAGGACTGCATGCGGGCGCTCGACCACGCGGTCGAGCTCGGGAAGCGGCGGTTCCTGGTCGAGTTGCCGACCGGGACGGGCAAGACCGATCTCACCTGCCTCGCGATCAAGCGGCTCATGCAGGCCGGGCGCGCGGAGCAGATTCTTTTTCTCGTGGATCGCGAGCAGCTTGCCAAGCAGGCCCTCTCGGCCATCCAGGACATCTGCGGCGACAGGTCGAGCTACTGGCTGCAGGCCGGGATGGAGCGGCAGGAGCAGCAGATTACGGTTTGCCTGCTCCAGACGATGATCAGCCGGTATCAGGAATTCACCAGCGGCTATTTCGATCTCGTGATCATGGACGAGGCCCACCGCTCGATCTACGGCTCCTGGCAGGCCGCCCTCACCCATTTCGACGCGTTTCATGTCGGCCTCACGGCGACTCCGGCGGGGTACATCGAGCGCAACACGTTCAAGTTTTACAACTGCAAGGACGACCAGCCGGATTTCTCGTATCCGATTCAGGACGCGTTCCGCGAGGGATTTCTGGCACCGTACAAATTTGCCTCGGGCATCACGTGCCTCATCGCGGACGGCACCGAGGTTGACGGTCAGGCCTACGACCCCGCCGAATTCGAGCGAAAGTGGACGAACGAGGATTCGAATCGGAAAATGATCACCGAGTTCGACAGGCTGGCGTGGGAATCGTTCGGCGAGCTGGCTTCCGGGCAGAAGCAGGGCCCCGGCAAGACGATTGTATTTGCGATCACCAAGCACCATGCCGCGAGGCTGGCGCGGTATCTTAACGAGCTGCACCCCGAGGCGGCAGGTCGCTACGCCGAGGTGATCACCTCCGACATCGCCGACGCCGATGCCGCGATCCGGCGGTTCAAGAAAGAGACGTATCCGATGGTCGCGGTGAGCGTGGACATGCTGACCACCGGATTCGATTGCCCGGACGTCCTGCATATCGTCATGGCCCGCAAGATATTTTCGCCGATCCTTTACCAGCAGATCCGCGGGCGCGGGACCCGCCGGTGCGACCGCATCGGCAAAAAGCGCTTCGTGATCTACGATTTCTTTCGGAACCACGAGTATTTCAACGACAGCGAGACGGAGGTTTTCACCGGTACGGGCAGCGGGCATGGTTCGGTTCCTCGTCCGAAGGGAAGCGGCTCGCAGGGGCTGATTGAACTCGGGTTGACCGACGAGTGGCTGGAGGCGGTCTCGTATGTCGAAGTCGGCCCCGAAGGCGAACGCGTGGACAAGAAGGAATACGTGACCGAATGGGAAAAGGCGATCAAGGCCTCCTCGGAGGATGGTATTCTGAAAAAGGTCAAGTCCGGTGAACCGCTCACGCCTGAGCAGGAGGCCGAACTCTCCCATCGGCTCAACCAGCCGCGCCACTATTTCAACGAGGACAACCTCCGCCGCGCCTATCGCCGGCCGGGTGGCAATCTCATCGACTTCGTCAAGGCCGCACTCGGCACAGCAAAACTCAAAACCCGCGAAGAGGAGACGACCGAGAATTTCCAAGCATGGCTGATCACCAAGAACCTCACCCCGCAGCAGGCCAGCTATCTCTCGCTCCTCAAGAACCGTGGTCTCGCCCGCGGGCACATCGAAATGGGGGACCTCTTCCAGCCGCCGCTCTCGATCCTCGGAGCCGCTAACCTCGGCATAGAACTCTTTGGAGAATCCGGTCTCCGTTCGGTCATCGAGGAGATGAACGAATCGTTGTTCCCGGCAGCCCGCAGATCGGCCTGATCCCATGAGCCAGACTTCCGATATTGACCTCATCCAGCGCCGGCTGTTCCGCGTGGGGAGCAGGCTGGTCATGATCGACAGCGACCTGGCCGAAATTTACGGCGTGACCACCAAGGCGCTCAACCAGGCCGTCACACGCAATGCCGGCAGGTTCCCAGACGATTTTGCTTTTGTCGTTGAAGGCGAGGATCTTGCGCGTTTGAAGTCACAATTTGTGACATCAAAGACGGGGCGAGGCGGCACCCGCAAGCCCCCGCGTGCTTTCACCGAGCACGGCGCGCTCATGGCCTCCACCATTCTGCGAACCGAACGCGCCGTTACAATGAGCGTCTTTGTCATTCGCGCCTTTGTGCAAATGCGTAATGCGCTCAGTGCCAATGAAGCAATCCTGAAACGCCTTGCCGAGATCGACAAGGGGCTCCTCCTCCACGACTCCGCCCTCCGCGATATTTACCAGAAACTGATGCCCCTGCTGGCCCCACCACCCGAGCCTCCCCGCCCCCGCATCGGCTTCCATCCCGACAGCAAATAATGGACCAATCTCTCCGCAGCAAACTCGACCGCATCACGAACATCCTCTTTGCCGGGGGTGTGAACAATCCGGTCACCTATATCGAGCAGCTCAGCTATCTCATCTTCCTCAAGCTCCTCGACGAGCGCGAAGGCGACATCGAGCGCGAGCGCCGGCTGCTCGGCTCGGCCGCGCGCACGAAGAGCCTGTTTCCGGACCAGGCCTCCCGCTACCGCTGGACGCAATGGCGGTTCAAGAGCGGCCCCGAACTCCGCGCCTACCTCCGCGACGAAGTCTTTCCCTACATGGCATCGCTCGTACAGGAGGAACCCCAGGTCGCGATCTACTTCCAGGACGCCCGGCTCGAGGTGGACGACGCGAATGTCCTCAAGCAGGTCGTGGACGAACTCGACAGCATCAATTTTTCGAAGCTCGGCACGGACGTCAAAGGCGACATCTACGAATACCTCCTCCAATACCTCGCCACCCAGGAAGGCGCGCTGCTCGGCCAGTTCCGCACCCCGCGCCAGATCCGGCTCGCCATGGTCGAGATGCTCGACCCCGACCTCGGCGACGCGATCTTCGATCCGGCCTGCGGCACGGGCGGATTTCTCATTGATGCCGTCGAGCACGTCCTCGCAAAATACTCGGACCACCTCCGCGAGATCCCGATCTACGGCGAGGAGTGGCTGGAGAAAAAAGGGATCACGCTGGAAGAAGCGAAAAAACAAAACCCGAACCTCCAGACCTACCGCAAGGGCGCGGGCGAAAAAATCCCCGACTGGCAGCTCCTCGAACGCTCGATCTTCGGCATCGAGGTGAGCCGCCAGATGATGCGGATCTCGATGATGAACCTCGTCCTGCACGGCATCCGCAACGCGCAGGTCAAACGCGCAAACTCCCTCTCGGAAATGGGCGGTCTCTCGGATGAAGACCTCCGCCGCCGGTATAAAGTCGTCCTCTCGAACCCACCGTTCGCCGGCGTCCTGCCGAAGGAATCCATCCGCCAGGACCTCCCGACAAAATCCAAAAAAAGCGAACTCCTCTTCCTCGGCGTCGTCATGGAATCCCTCGCGCCCGGCGGACGCGCGGCGGTCATCGTCCCGGAAGGACTGCTCTTCGGCTCCACCTCAGGCCATGTCGAACTCCGCCGCAAACTCGTCGAGGAATTCGACCTCCAGGCCGTCGTCTCCCTTCCCGCCGGTGTCTTCAAGCCCTACGCGGGCGTCAAGACTGCCATCCTCATCTTCCGCAAACCCGCGAACGATAAATCCACCCGTAGCGTCTGGTTCTATGAGGTCAAAAACGACGGCTTCGACCCGGACAAAATCATCGGCGGCGGACGCCAGGCGACCCCCGAAAAAAATGATCTTCCGACCCTCATCGCCCAATGGCGGGAATTCAAGGCCACCGGGTTTGAAAAGCCTCCCGGCGTCGAAACCGGAACCCTCCTCGATGCCGGAACCCCCGAACCCGTCTGCTGGTGGGCCAAGGTCGAGACCATCGCGGAAAACGACTTCAACCTCGGGGCCGGTCGCTACAAACCCCAGAGCATCGAAAACGCCCCGGAGGAAGATCCCGCCGATCTCATCCGCGAGACGCTGGCCATCGAGCGGGAGATCGCAGACGGTTTGGAAAAATTGCTCAAGGATGTGGAGGCGGTGGCATGAGATGGCCTCAGGCAAGTATTCGTGATATCGCTCCGCCGGAACGGGCTGCAGTTTCATTCAATGATGAGCAGGAGGTGTGGTCGCTTTCTCTCGACCAGATCGAAAGTCAAACAGGAAGGATTCTTGGCAAACAACGCATCCGGGCAGGGGATGCTGGCACTTCGACCTTTCCTTTCGACACGGAACATGTGCTCTATTCCAAGCTTCGTCCCTACCTCAACAAAGTGGTCCGCCCGGACGAGCCTGGCTTAGCGACAACCGAGCTTGTTCCATTGCGGCCCAACCGGGATTTGATTGACGCGGGGTTTCTGACTTTTTACCTCCGCTCGGATTCGTTTCTGCGGTTTGCGACCAACATGGTTGCCGGAGCAAAAATGCCTCGTATGGTCATGGATAGATTCTGGGAGCATCTACTCCCCCTCCCGCCCCTGAGCGAACAACGCCGGATCGTGGAGTTGCTGGAGCAGGCTGACACGCTCCGCCGCCACAGCGCCGATGCCGACTCCCTCGCCAAGCGGGTCCTGCCTGCGCTTTTTCGTAAGATGTTCGGGGACCCCGTTCGGAATCCAAAACAATGGCCTTTGAAACGATTCGATGCGCTTGGTGAAGCGCGGCTTGGGAAGATGCTCGATGGAAACCGACAGACGGGCCTTCATCGTCGGAAATATCTTCGCAATCTGAACCTGCAATGGGATCGATTCGAATTGGCCAATCTGTTAGAAATGGATTTTTTCCCGGAAGAGAGAGAAGAGTTCAAGCTGATCCGCGGGGATTTGCTGATTTGTGAAGGTGGAGAGGTTGGTCGGGCAGCTATCTGGGATGAACAGTTGAAGGAATGCTACTTTCAAAAAGCTCTCCATAGGGTTCGCCCGTATAAAGGAGAAGCGACGTCTGAATTCCTGCTCTACTGGCTATGGGAGATGGCGAAACAACAGGCACTTGTCTCGTTAAATTCAAAAGCAACAATCGCCCACCTAACGGGGGTTCAACTTGCCGCTCTTAAAGTCATCGCCCCGCCGTATCCGATGATGGAGCAGTTCACGACTTTGGTTCGGACTAGTAAATTAATCTCGAACAAGCAAAAGGCGGCTCGAGACACCATCGAAACCCTCTTCCAAACCCTGCTCCACCGCGCGTTCACCGGCGAGCTGACCGCCGGATGGCGCGAGGCGCACATGAAGGAGCTTCTCGCCGAGATGGAAATACAGGCCCGTCATCTGGCATCCGTGCAGGCATGAAACCGCACTCGACCAGCCGACAATCCCGGGTAACTTTCCAATTATGAAGACACTGAACGAAGTCACAAAGGACGCACTCGAACTGCCCTCCGACCAGCGGTTCACTCTCGCGCGAATTCTTCTCGATGTTTCGGAATCCGACATCCCGGCAGATGCCGGGGTTGACGAGGCGTGGGAGCAGGAAGTTGCGCGGCGCATGGCCACGCTTGAGGAAGGCACGGCGAAATACCGGAGTTACGCAGATGTCTTTGCCGAGTTGGACCGGCAGTTTTGTGTATGATCTCCAGCTTCACCATCTCCAACTTCAAAGCCTTCGGTGCCGCGCAGACGATCCCGCTGAAGCCGATCACGCTGATCTTCGGCCCGAACAGCGCGGGCAAGTCGAGCGTGATCCACGCTTTGCTATTGGCCCGTCAGGCATTGGACAACGGAGGCAATCTGGATGTTTTCAAGACCGATATCGGAGGGGATTCGGTGGATTTGGGAGGTTTCCGCCAATACCTCTTCCGCCGCAACAGGAACCCAAACGGGGCGGTGGAATGGCGGGCCTCGCTGAGCGCCGAATCCCTCCCTGCGCGCTCGCGAGAACTCCTTCCCGCCCGCGACGTCGAGGTATTGCTGCAATGGAAGCAGCCGCTCAATGATTTCGGCGAGTTGGTCGAAGGGGCTCCCCCGGCAATTGTCACGCTCGAATTTTTTGCCGATGGGGAACCCGCGTTCCGGTTGAGTCGACGTCCGGACCGCACGATGCAGATCGACCGCGCCGCACCCGCCATCCTCGCAAACATCGCCGGGGCAATCCTCGAAAACCACAGCATCGGTCCGGCGGATCTCGCGGCGCATCGCGAAAACCTTTCCCGTTTGCTGGCACAAATTGCAGGAGAGGTGCGGTTTGACGGTAGGGATTTTTTGCCCATGCGGGTCGTGAGCCAGCACGCCGGGGAAAGCACCAGAGGTTCGAGCGATATCATGGTCGCCTTGGGCCGGGGAACGCGCGAAGAGGATCTCGCGGGGACCGCCAGACTATTCGGCCCGAGACTGATCGGCGAGTTGATCTGCGGGATGGGCGAGGCATTTTCCAACGAGCTTTTCCGCCTCACCTATCTCGGCCCGCTTCGCTCCTATCCCTCCCGTCATCTGGCTTTTGCGGAGGACCATGACAGAAACTGGAAAGCCGGGGGAGGGTATGCCTGGGATGTTATCAGAACGGACGACGCGGTTCGCGAAGCGGTCAACCGCTGGCTCAGCGGCGATGTGCTCAAAACTAAATACCGTCTCGAAATCCGCACGCTCTCGGCAATCGAAGCGCTTGAGGATCCCCTTCGCGATACGTTGGAGGAAGTGCAAATTGACATCGTCGAGGAGGGACACCCTGGCGGCGTTGACTTCGCCGGACGCGAGCACGATGGCGACCTGCCCGTATATGGGATTCAGGACTTGGAATCGGAGGCCGCCCGTTTTGTCCGGGAACTGCGTCGCCGCGCCCATGAAACCATCAAGGAACTTGTGCTCATGGACATTGTCCAAAAAACGGCGGTCTCCCATCGAGATGTCGGGATCGGAGTCAGCCAGGTTCTGCCCGTCCTCGTCCATGCCTACGCGGATCGCTCGAAACTTGTCGCCATCGAGCAGCCGGAAATCCACCTTCACCCCGCTCTCCAGGCCGAGCTGGCAGACGTGTTCATCGAATCCGCGCTCGGAGATCAAAAAAACACCTTCCTTCTGGAAACCCACAGCGAGCATCTGATCCTCCGCATCCTCCGGCGGATCCGCGAAACGGCAGATGGCGAACTCCCGCCCGGCAGGCAGCCCATCACGCCAAATGACGTGATAGTTCTCTACGTTAAACCCGGAGCAGAAGGTTCCCAAGTCGTCGAGCTTGTCCCGAACACCGAAGGCGACTTCGACGAGCCCTGGCCGGATGGATTTTTCCCGGAGCGAACAAAAGAGCTTTTCTGAAGATGATCTCCGAGTTTGCCTTTGAGCCCGAAGTGATGGCCCGTTGGGAACACTTCAAATCCTTTTGGGGAGATTTTGGAATCGCCCAACGCAGGCAACTGGGTTGCTACCCCAAGCAATGGAAGCGTGAGGTGATGGATCGCGCCCGAGCTTTGGTGCGTGAAAAAATTAATACGGAAATGCAGGTCGCGCGGATGGAATCCAAACTTTCCGGGCCGGAGGCAAAGCCCAAGTTTCGCAAGGTAAATTGCTCGGACTGGAACGCCGAACGCGCATGGCTGGAAAATACCTGTGCCCATGAGCCAGCGTTCGAGGTTATCGTAGCCGGGTCGGCAGCCTCCGGCGCGAGTGTTGTTTCTGCAAGTGATTTGCTCCGCGACGAACCGCCCTACGCGCGTGATCCAGAGGTTGAAATTGAAAGAACACCGGATGCGATTGTCCGTGCCGTGTGGCCGTTGCTGGCCCAATCCACGGAAATCATTCTGGTCGAACCGAATTTTGACCCGCGCGAGCCGCGATTTCTTGGGGTTGTGGAAAAAATTGTGGATGCAATCCACGCGCAGGAAAGGATTCCGCGTCGATTCGAAATCCACACTTCAAAATATCGAAAAACGAACGGTCAAACCCAATTACGCCTTCAAGCGCATCATTTTGAGAATACCCTTTCGCCCATTCTCTATGCCGGGTGGACTGTGACGGTTTGCTGCTGGGCTGAAAATCGGGTTCAAGACTATCAGCACCCTCGGTTTATCCTGACCGAAATTGGAGGCATCCACATCGACTGGGGTCTGGATGCAGGAGAGGCTGGAGCGATGACGATAGCCAAAGGGTTGGGTGAAAATCTCCATGCGCGCTACTTCCCAAGATACTCCTCAATTGGAGCTGATTTCTTGGGCGATCGAGACAACAACAGTTTTGTGATCTACTGAAAGCAATTCTGGAAGTTACAAGATCGGAAACTGCTGGATGCTGAAGCAATGGCATTCCTCGGAATTGGAACCCCATGGCAACCTCAGCATGAAAACGCACTCGACAGGTGACCGTTCCGTATCTACATGTGTATCTATGTCAGCGACCGCGAAACTTTTTAAACACGGAGGGAGCCAGGCGGTGCGGCTGCCGAAGGCGTTCCGGTTCGAGGGGGAGGAGGTCGGGATCGAGAAGCGCGGACGGGATGTCGTCCTGCGCGCGATGGAGAAGCCGAAATTTCGCACCGTCAAGGAGCTGGCGGAACACCTGCGCGCAAAATACCCCGGGCTGCGGGATTTCCCCGATGTGCCCCGCCCGAAGGAGCAGCAGATCCGGGATCTGACATGGTAGGGCGCCCTGACTACATGCTCGATTCCAGCGTGTGCATTGCCATCCTGCGCAATCATCCGCGCCTCGACGGCATTCCGCCGACCGGGGAGTGTTGCCTCTCCCGGATCGTGGCTGCGGAGCTGTGGACCGGGGCCGAAAAGTGTTCCCGCCCGGAGTTGGCGCGTGCGGAGGTCAGCGACTTTCTCGAGCAGTTCCCGGTTCTCGACTTCGACGACTCCGCCGCCCGCGCCTACGGTGAGATCCGCGCCGCCCTCGAAAAGCGCGGCAGGAGCATCGGCCCGCTCGACCTCCTCATCGCTGCGCACGCCCTCAGCGCAGCCGTCACCCTTGTCACAGGCAACGACAAGGAGTTCCGCCGGGTCCCCGGCCTGAAGGTCCTCCGCTGGCAGGCATCAACCAAATGACCCTCAGATCCCGCGGAGGAAGAACCATCCGACGGCGCCGCCGGCGAGGATGAGGAGGGCGGGGTTGATGTGTTTGGCGAAGAGGATCGCGGTGACGGCGAGGCCGACGCCGCAGGTGATCAGGTTGAAGTGGAGGCTGTGATGCGGGTTGTAGCTGGCGGTTTTTCCGACGGCATGGACGCCGGCGAGCATGAGGCCGATCGTGATCGGGGCCATGCCTTTCTGGATCGAGTTTCGCCACGGGTTGTTCTGAAACGAGTCCCAGACGTGGCTGGCAGCGTAGGTGAGGAAGCTGGAGGGCAGGTAGAATGCGAGGAGAACGACGAGCATCCCCGCCACGCCGGCGGCCTTGTAGCCGATGAGCCCGACCATCGTCATATTCGGGCCGGGCGCCATCTGGCCGAGGCTGTAGATCGTGGCGAAGTCGTTGGCCGAGACCCATCCGTGCACGGTGACAGTCTCGTGCTCCATCTGCGGCAGCACCGCGCTGCCTCCGCCGACGGCCAGGAGCGAGAGCAGGCAGAAGACGTTGAGCAGGCTGACGAGCTCCCTCATGGCTGACCCCCCGCGCTCCGCGGACGGCGGAGGATGATCGCAATCGGCGCGATGAGGAAGAGGACGACCGGCAGCGAAACGTGGAAGAGGCCGACCAGGGCAAACGTGAGCAGCACAAACCCAAGGTCGAGCGGGTTCAGGAACTGCTTGGCTCCGATCTTGAGCGTGACCTGGAGGAGGAGGCCGACGGCAGCGGCGGAGATGCCTGCCAGGGCGGCCGCGACATCAGGGTTCTTGTGAAAGCGGATGTACAGCAGGCCGAGAACGACGAGCAGGACGGCTCCGGGAATGATGAGCCCGGTGGCGGCCGCGACCGCCCCGGCCGGGCCGGCCAGCCGCCGCCCCGCGATGATCGCAACATTCACCGAGTTGAGCCCGGGCAGGGTCTGGCCGATCTCAAGCGCGGCAAGGAATTCGTCCGGGGTCATCCACTTTTTTTCCGTGACGATCTCATCGCGCAGGTAGGCGACGAGCCCGCCGCCAAAGCTGGTGATTCCGATACGGAAAAACGCGGCAAAGAGGGCGGCTGGGGTCGGGCTATTCACGATAATGCTCGCTCAAGTGGCATGGGGGCTATTCACGGGGGGTGCTGCCATCGCCGAGCCCGTACACGAGCGCGGTTTTCGTGGTCCCGAGCGAGACCCACTCGAAGGCGTCAAGCTGGAGGGTCTTATAAAAATCCTCCGCCCGCTTCAGGTTATCCTTGTGGAGGACGTTTTCGCTTTCGAACCGGCACTGGAAGGCAAACTCGCCGCAGAACGCGCGCTCGTATTTCCGCATCCGCCAGACCGCGACCGTCGCCTTGCCGGTGAGGCCGCCGCCGAAGTGGAGCTCGCCGACATCGACCTGGACCTCGTCGACCGCGCGGTCGTTGACGAGCTCGATGTTGGCGTCGGTATTTGCCTCGACCTGCTTGATCGCGGGGAACGAGCTGGTGAGGTCGCGGACCGCCAGGTTCAGGCGCTCGCGCGGCATGGCGAGCACGCAGTTGTGCGAGTAGATCGAGCGGATCCCGCCGAGGCCTTCCTTCAGCGGCAGGAGCTCCTGCTTAAACTTGATCCTGGCGAGGCCGCCGGGGGTGGCCGGGTGCACGTCAACCGCGGCCGCAGCGGCGAATTCCGGATGGCGGAACTTGACCGTGAGCTCCGGGATCCCCTGCGGCCAGCCGTCCTTGTAGTGGGTGCGCAGGCGGACGATGAAGTGGTTCCGGTACAGCGCGAAGTCGGACGTGTCGAAGAAGAGGACCTCGCGGACGTTGCTCTGAAAAGCGTTTTCGGATTCCTTCACCTTCACGTCAAACTTCTTGGCCGTGTGGCGGACGATCTTCCAAAAATCCACAAACGCCTGGGCGGTCTGGAACCGCTCGGCCTGGAGGATGATTTTGTATTCGAGGAACTGGATCGGATCCTGCGGGGAGTTCAACACTTCGTGCGTGTCCATGCCGCATCCTCGTATGCCGGACGGCAGATGGCGATACATTTGGCGGGGGGGATCCCGGCGCTCCCGCTTGCCCGAAAGTTGCAAATAAGGGCTGCGCCTTGAGAAATCTTGTTTGGAGTTCCGCCTTGAGGCGGCACTTTATAGGCTGCTTCCTCACTCGGCCGCCGCCTAAAGGCGGAACTCCGAACCCGGAAGTCCTCCGCCTGACAGACGTGCAACTTTCGGAGATGCGGCCCATTCACAAAACAGAAGATAACTTTACCATGAAGGGCAGGAAGGGCATGAAGGGGCGGGATGAACGAGACCAAACACGGCGAGCTGGGCGCGCGCGATGAGCGCAGGAATTTTGCGTGCCTGGTGTGGGTCGGCTCGGTCTTCGCGATGGGCTGGGCCGAGGTGGTCGCAGTCCTTCAGCCGCTGCTGGTCCATTACGGGGCGACAAACGCCCAGATCGGGCTCGTCCAGGGGGTCCTCATCGCCACCCTGCCGGGGATGTTCGTCTCGCCGTGGATCACCCGCCGGTTCCGCAAAAAGAAGATATACCTTTATATTGCGGACACGCTTTACCTGCTGCCGGTCGGGATCGTGGGGGCGGCGGTGTGGGCCGGGGCCTCGACCGACGGGCCAACGATGGTCGGGTTCATCGTGGTGATGATGTGCGCCGGGCAGGTGGCGGCGGGATTCGGCGGGCTGCCGAACCAAGAATTTTTTGCGGCGTGCATTCCGATGCGGCTCCGCGGCCGCCTGGCCGGGGTTTCGGCGGGGATCGGCGGCCTGCTCGGGATTGCGGGGGCGGGTCTGGCGGCGTGGCTGCTGGGGGTTTTGGACAAGCCCCAGGGGTTCGGTGCCCTGCTCGTGCTGGCCTGGTTTCTCTGCCAGATCGCCGACACCGCCATCCTCTTTGCCAAGGAACCCGCCACCCCGGTCGAACGCTCGCCCTCGCCATGGGGGAAGGCGATGTGGACGGCATTTCTCCGCGATTCCAAATTTTTGCGGCTGACATTCGTCATTTGCCTGATCTCGCCGCTGCTCGGCCAGCTCGCGGTCTTTGCGAGCGTGTTCGGGTTCCGCGAGCTGAAGTTCGAGCCGCAGATGGCCGCGTGGATCGGGATGTGTACCGCCGTGGCGCGGGTGATCCTGAGTCCGGGAGCGGGCTGGATCACCGACCGCTGGGGGGCCCGGAACGCGCTCCTCCTTTGGCCCGCCCTTTCGGCCGCCGGCTTTTTTCCGCTCGCCGCCTTCCCCGGCACGGCCACCGTCCTGATCGCAACCTCGCTGGCAGCGGTCGCCTGGAGCGGGTTTTCCGGGGCCATGAATGCGCTGACGTGCGGGATCCCGCGCCCCGAGAACCGGGCCGGCCACTTTACGCTCCTCGGGTTTTGTATGATCGGGGCAAACTCGGTCGGCCCGGTGCTGGTCGGGTGGATGTTCGACCACATCGCCTACCGACCGGGCTTCGTCATCCTGGGCCTCGCCTCGCTGGCAGCAACCGCGCTCGGAGCCCTCCTCCTCAGGGACCTCAGCAACCGGAGCGAGGACTACCAGTAGGGAGGATCGTGCGTTGATCCAAGACCTCTGATTTTTGATCGCGGGGGTGCGGATGAGCCAGCTTCTTGACCTTCAAGGATCTAACCCGCATATCTCACGGTCGCGTTGTAGCGTGGCTCCATGAGCGTCGATACCTGCATGGTTGCAAAGCGAGCGACGGTCATAGACCGCCTCTACACCCTGCGGCTTCCCAAGCCGGAGTGTGAGATGGGCGGGCTTAAGCCCGGGATGGGTTGATCCACTCCAAGCCTGCCCCCAGGCGCTGCCTCCACGAAAGCTCGTCGTGGGTGCCGCCGGGAATTTTTGCGATGACAAACTCGCGTCCATCTCGCCAGCCCTTTTCGCGGAGAAGGGATCCCAGCTCGGCATGGTAGGGGTCATAACATTCATCGAGCCCCTCGGTTCCGTAGTCAAAATACATCCGGCAATCGCGCGGGAGGCCCGGGAGGCCGGCGAGGGCGCGCAGCTGGCGGGACTGCGACGGCACGGAGAGCGAAACATCTTCAAACGACGTCGAAAGGCAGATGCATTTTCCGAAGACCGTCGGATGCCGCAGCGCGGTGAAGAGGGTATGGAGCGCCCCGAGGGACGCCCCGCCGAGGATGCGAGCCTCCGGCCTGGCGAGCGTCCGGTAGCGGGCATCTATGTGCGCGACGAGCTCGGTGGCGACAAAATCCGCAACCGCCGCCCCCCCCAGCTCCGGCGAAAGATCGACGTCCCGCATCGAGCGGCCCTCCTCGTCAAATCCCTCCGGATGGCAGACGGCCACGACGATTGCTGAGGGAAACGCGCCTTCCGCAGAAAGCCGGCTCACCCATTCGTCAGCCGCCAGATCGACTCCCGAGATCGAGCTGGTGGCCGGATCAAAAACATTCGCCCCATCATGCAGGTAAAGGACCGGAAACCTCTGCCCCGCCACACTCCCGTATTCCGCAGGCAGCCAGACCAGGAGGTCGCGTCCCCCCGCCAAAGCCTGCGAATGCACCTGATCGGGCGTGAGCCGTCCGCGGTAGCGGTCCTTCCAATCCGCGATCGTGCGGGAGAGCGTCGCATCCAGCCAGACATGGTGCCGGTGGTTTTCGCACACATGCCCATAGGCGTTCACCTCCTCCGCCTCCCAGCTGCCCCGGATGATCTTGTACTCAAGCTCAAACCCGCTCTCCACCTCGGCCTCGCCGACAAGGTAAGCGCCCTCGCGACGCATCGGCAAGGCGAGGGAGGGCTGCCATTCCCCCAGGGCCGGATGATTCCCCACCACGCAGGCCACATCCGAAGGATGGCCAACCGGCGGAACAAGACGAAAGGAAATACAACTCATATTGCCATGATAATGGCGCGGATATTGCTTGCACAAGCATGATTCGTGCCCGAATTGTTATTTCATGGCAGGCATGGAACAGCTGGCGGGAATGGCGTTGCAGCAGACGCTTTCGCCGCAGATGCAGGCGAGCCTGAACATTTTACAAGCGCCGCTGGCGGAGCTGCGGGATCTGGTGGATGCCGAGCTGCGCGAGAACCCGGCGCTGGAGGAGGTGGCTCCGGCACATCCGGAGACGGCGGGGGAGAAGCCGCGGAGCGGGATGGAGGAGCAATGGAACGACTATTACGGCCAGCGGGCGGTTTCGGAGCCCTGGACGCGGGAGGCGGCCGAGCGGCGGCAGCACTTTTTTGATTCCCAGGTGAGCCCGCCCAGCCTGCTCGAGCACATGATGGCACAGACGGCCGCGTGGCCGGAGGCGGATGCGCGGATCGCGGCCGAGATTATCGGGAACCTCGACGAGCAGGGGTATTTTCGGGCGGATGTGGAGGACGTGGCGTATGCGGCCGGGGTGAGCCCGCTCGAGGCCGAGCGGGTGCTGGAAAAAGTTCAGGGGCTGGAGCCGGCGGGCATCGCGGCGCGCAACCTTGCCGAGTGCCTGTATCTCCAGCTCAAGAGCCAGGGCCGCCAGTACTCGACCGAGGCGCGGATTGCCAGGCACCACCTGGAGGAGCTTGGACGCAAAAAGATGGCGGAGATTGCGAAGGCGCTCGACGTGCCGGCGCCCGAGGTCCACCGCGCGGCGGCGGCGATCGCGCAGCTCGAACCCCGGCCGGGCGCGGCCTTTTCTTTTGAGGCCGAGCAGGTCGTGATCCCGGAGATTGTGATCGAGCGGGATGGCGACGAATTTGCGGTGCGGTTGAGCCAGGACGGGATCCCGTCGCTCCGGATTTCCGACGACTACAAGGACATGCTCTCCGGTTCGGTGCGCGAGGTGCGGGAGTACCTGCGGGACAAGATCAAGGGCGGCAACTTTTTTATCCGGAGCATCCAGCAGCGACAGAACACGCTTCTGAATATCGGCCGGGAGATCGCCCTGCGCCAGCGGGAGTTTTTGGAGCACGGCCCCTCGCGCCTGAAGCCGATGACGATGAGCCAGGTGGCGGATGCGGTCGGCGTCCATGAGACGACGGTCAGCCGGGCGGCGTCGGGAAAATACATCGCCACCCCGCAGGGGATCTTTGAGATCAAATACTTTTTTACGCACGGTTACACAAACAGCGAGGGAGAGGCGGTGAGCAACGAGAGCGTCCGCCAGGCGATCGCGAGCCTGGTCAAAGAGGAGAACCCGAGGCATCCGCACAGCGACCAGGAGATTGTGCGCCTGCTCGTCGAGCAGGGGCTCGCGGTCGCCCGCCGCACGGTGGCAAAATACCGGGAGCAGCTCGGGATCCTCCCAAGCCACCTGCGGAAAACTTTTTAAGCGGCCGTCCCAGGCGGACTGTTGTCGGAAGGGGACCGCCCCTACCCTGCGGCGTTTGCTTTTTATTGGAGGGCGATGCTCCGTCAGCGCCGACTTCTTATCCGACCGCCACCGGGTCGAGCTTCCAGATCTCGCGGGCGTATTCCGAGATCGTGCGGTCGCTGGAAAACTTTCCGACGCGGGCGGTATTGAGGATTGCCATCCGGGCCCAGCGCGGCTTGTCGAGGAATGCGGCGGACACCTTTTTTTGGGCCTCGCTGTAGGATTCATAGTCCGCGAGGCAGAGGAACGGGTCGTGGTGGATGAGGTTGTCGCGGAGCGGGCTGAGGACGCCGGGGCTTTCATCCGGGGTAAAGTAGTTTGAGCCGACCCAGTCGACGATCGCGCGGAGTTCCTCGCTCGCCTCGTAGAAGCTGGACGGCTGGTAGCCGGCGGAGACGAGCGCGTTGACCTCGTCCACGGTCTTTCCAAAGATGAAGATGTTTTCCGCGCCGACCTCCTCGCCGATCTCGACGTTGGCGCCGTCGAGCGTGCCGATCGTGAGCGCGCCGTTGAGCGAGAGCTTCATATTTCCGGTGCCGGAGGCTTCCTTGCCGGCCGTGGAGATCTGCTCGGAGAGGTCGGCGGCGGGCACGATCCGCTGGGCGAGCGAGACCCGGTAGTTTGGCAGGAAGACGACCTTGAGCTTCCCGTCGATCCGCGGGTCGGAGTTGATTTTGGAGCCGACCGCGTTGATCGCCTTGATGATCAGCTTCGCCATGTCGTATCCCGGAGCGGCCTTGGCGGCAAAGACGAAGACCCTCGGGGTCACCGGCTCGTCCGGGTTTTGGAGGATCCGGCGGTAGAGGGCCAGGATGTGGAGCAGGTTCAGGTGCTGACGCTTGTATTCGTGGAGGCGCTTGATCTGGACGTCAAAGAGCGCGGAGGGATCGACCTCAACGTTGCAGACCGTCTGAATGACGCGCGCGAGCTCGACCTTGTTCGCATGTTTGACCGCCATGAAATCCGCCTGGAACTGCGGGTCGTCGGCGTAGGGCTCGAGGCCGCGGAGCAGGTCGAGGTTGCGCTCCCAGCCATGGCCGATCTTTGAGGTGATGAGCTCGCTGAGGCCCGGGTTGCAGGCGAGCAGCCAGCGCCGCGGGGTGATCCCGTTCGTCTTGTTGTTAAACTTGCCGGGGTAGAGCGCATCAAATTCCGGGAAGAGGTCGCTTTTGAGGAGCTGGGTGTGGAGGGCTGCGACCCCGTTGACCGAGTGGCTGCCGACGACCGAGAGGTTTGCCATGCGGACCATCTGGACTCCGCCTTCCTCGATGAGGGAGAGCCGGCGCTTCATGTCGGTATCGCCCGGCCATTTGGCCTCGACGGTCTCGAGGAACCGCTTGTTGATCTCGAAGATGATGCCCAGGTGGCGCGGAAGAACCTTCTGGAAGAGCCCGACGCTCCATTTTTCCAATGCTTCCGGCAGCAGGGTGTGGTTCGTGTAGGCGAACGTGCGGGTCACGATGCTCCACGCCTTGTCCCAGCTCAGCTTGTTTTCGTCGTGCAGCAAGCGCATCAGCTCGACGATTGCAATCGCCGGATGGGTGTCGTTCAGCTGGACGGCGACCTTCTCCGGGAACTGCTCCCAGTCGGTATTGCTCTTGTGGAAGCGGCGGATAATGTCCTTGAGCGAGCAGGCGACGAAGAAGTACTGCTGGACGAGGCGGAGCTCTTTGCCGCTCTCGGTTTTGTCGTTCGGGTAGAGGACCTTCGAGACGGTCTCGCTCTGGTTTTTTTGGTGGACCGCCTGCTCGTAGCCGCCGCTGTTAAAAGCCTCGAGGTTGAACTCCTCCGAAGCGCGGGATTCCCAGAGGCGCAGGAAGTTGACCGTGTTCGTGCCGAAGCCCGGGATCGGGATGTCGTAGGGCACGCCCAAAATGGTGGACCATCCCACCCAGTGGGGGACCGAATTCCCGAGGTTGTCAAAGACGTTATCGACGCGGCCGTAGAGGTGGACCGGCGTCGTGTATTCCGGGCGGACGATCTCCCATGGCGTGCCGTACTGCATCCAGGCATCCGGCAGCTCGACCTGATAGCCGTTGCGGAACTCCTGCTTGAAGAGCCCGTACTGATAGTGGATCCCGTAGCCGACCGCCGGGAGATCCAGGGTCGCCAGCGAGTCGAGGAAGCAGGCCGCCAGCCGGCCCAGACCGCCGTTGCCGAGCCCCATGTCGTACTCCTCGTTGCGGAGCGCCTCGGCATCCAGCCCGAGCTTCTCGAGCGCCTCCTGAACCTCCTGGACAATCCCGGCGCTGTACATGCTGTTGACAAAAAGCCGCCCCATCAAAAACTCCAAGGAGAGGTAGTAGACGCGGCGCACGTTCTGATGGTGGTGGACCGCCTGGGTCGCAATCATCCGCTCGATAATGATGCTCTGCACCGCCTTCGAGGTCGCCATCCACCAGTCGCGGGTCGTTGCAGTCTCGGGATCCCGCGCAAGCGCAAACTTGAGCTGGTTGAGGATGAAGTGGTCTATCGGCATTTTGTGTGGATCAGGGATTTTCATATGGAAAGTGGTGGGCAGGGAGCAAGTTTTGGGCCGGTTCTGATAAATTTCATGCCGCCTTCGCCTGTTCAGCGGCGATATAGTCGGCGATCGTCTGGACCGAGGCGAACGCGGTGCGGGCGACCTCGGCGCTGGGGGTCGCCACGCCAAAGTGTTTTTCGAGCGCGACGGCGAGCTCGAGGGCGTCGATCGAATCCAGGGCGAGGCCCTCCGGGCTGAAAAGCAGGGTGCCATCGGCAATCTCGTCCGGGGAGATTTTGAGCATGAGGCTTGAAATGAGCATTTTTTTGATCCGGCGGTTCAAATCATCTTCCTGCATATTTTTCGTTACGTCCAGTGCGATGGGCGGCACACTGACAGGAAATCATGACCTCTGGCAAGTCCCGTCTGGATATTGCGCTCGTCGGGCGCGGCCTTTTCGAAACGCGCGAGAAGGCTCAGCGCGCGATCATGGCCGGGCAGGTGCTTGTAGACGGGCAGCGCGCGGACAAGGCCGGCCACAAAGTATCTGAAGAGCAGGAGCTTTTGGTCACCGGGCGCGATAAGTACGTCGGCCGGGGGGCGTACAAGATCGAGGCGGCGTTGGACGCCTTCGGGATCGACCCGGCCGGGCGCATCTGCGCCGACATCGGGGCCTCGACGGGAGGGTTTACCGACTGCCTCCTCCAGCGCGGAGCCGCCAGCGTGCATGCGATCGATGTCGGGCACAGCCAGCTCGACTGGAAGATCCGCAGCGACCCGCGCGTCAGGGTCCGCGAGGGGCTCAACGCCCGCCACCTCACCGCCAGCGACCTCGACCCGGTGCCAACGCTCGTGGTCGCGGACGTCAGCTTCATTTCGTTGACGTTGATTTTTCCTGCGATCTTTGCGTTACTGCCCGACGAGGCCGACATGGTTGTTCTCATCAAGCCACAATTTGAACTCGGCCGCGACGAGGTGGGGCGCGGCGGGATCGTCCGCGACGACGAGGCCCGGCTGCGGGCTGTCGAAAAAATCCGCCTCTTCATCGAGGCGTCGTCCCGCCGGTGGCTCGGGCACATCACGTCCCCGATCACCGGGCGCGACGGGAACGTGGAATTTTTGGCCCACGTCAAGCCATGATCGGACTTCTTGCCCATTCTGAAAAGCCGGCGGCGGCGGCCTTCGTGCAGGCGATGACCGTCGAGCTCGACCGCCAGGGCATCCCCTACCTTCTGGAGAAGCGCACTGCCCCGCTGGCCGGGAGGACCTCAGCGCTCGAGGTGCAGGATCTCGCAGGGCAGTGCGAGCTGCTCGTCGTGATGGGCGGGGACGGGACGATCCTGCGCGCCGTCTACAAGCTGCCCGGTGAGCTCCCGCCGGTTTTCGGAATCAACATCGGGTCTCTGGGGTTTCTCACGTGCCTGGGCCCGGGCGAGATCGCCCGCGCGGTCGAGAGCATCCGAAGCCGCGATTACATCCTGAGCCGCCGTCCGCTCCTCGAAGCCCGGCTGACCCGCAAGGATGGAAAAGCCCATTTTTTCGAGGGCCTCAATGACGCAGTGATCAGCCGCGGCGAGCGCTCGCAACTGGTCAAGATCCGGGTCCGCCTTGGCGCGGTCGCGCTCACCGAATACAATGCGGACGGCCTCGTCGTCGCGACCCCGACCGGATCGACCGCCTACTCGCTCTCTGCGGGCGGGCCGATCCTGATGCCCGACTCCGGCGGGTTTGTCGTGACCCCGATCTGCCCGCACGTCATGACCAACCGTTCGGTTGTCGTGAGCGACGCCTCGGAAATCCACGTCGAGGTGTCCGAGCCGAACCACCTCGTCTTCGTCACCGTGGACGGGCAGGAATCCTGTGCGATGGAGCTTGGGGACATGCTCACAATTAGGAAGAGCGCGCGCGAGCTTCCCCTCGCGATGCTGCCGGAGCGCTCGTTCAGCGAGGTCCTGCGACAAAAACTGAAGTGGGCGGGGAGCATCATATGATACCGATTTCTGAAATTCTTCTTCCTGGGCAGGTGAACCTCTTGCTGGCCGCGCGCGACCAGGCCGGCGGAGTGGATGAGGTTCTTTCCAAGCTCAACGGCGACCCGCGCGTCCTGGACTGGCCGGCCCTCGTCCAGGCCGTCACCCAGCGGGCAGCTTCCGCCCTGGCGTGCAATTCCTGCGGGATCTGCATCGCCCACGGGCGCACGAATGCCGTGAGCTCTCTCGTGATGGCGGCCGGGCGGTCCCCGAACGGCCTTTCCTCGCCGGAGGTGCGCGACAAAGTCCGGCTCGTCTTTGTGGCCGGCATCCCGTCGGCGTTTGATTCCGAGTACCTGAGAATTGTCGGGGCCATCGCGCGTCTGTGCCGGGACAAGGCCCTGCTCGAGATGCTCCTTGCTGCGCCAGATGCCGGGGAGTTCACCGCCCTCCTCGCCGGCGGCGAGGCCAAACTCTAAACCGGTGCCTCACGCCACCGGCTATTGTCCACGGCACCTCCGGTGCGCACCTTCTGCCCTGGGGATTTGTGCTTTTCTGGCACCCCGCAGGATAGATTTTTGAGTCCGCAGTTGTCAGGCGGGTCGAACCTTGCTACGAACAATCCCGAATTATGGCCATTGCTGTCCAACGTCCGAAGCTGACCCTTGCCGAGAGGCTGTACCTGCCCGCCGTGGTGGCGGGGCTGATGATCACGTTACGGCACATCGTCAACCGGCTGATCGGGAAGACGAAAGTGACGATGCAGTACCCGGAGCAGAAGTGGGACGAGAGCCTGCCCGAATGGTACCGCGGAGCGCCGACCCTGGTAAAGGACGAGTGGGGTCGCGAGCGGTGCGTGGCCTGCCAGCTCTGCGAATTTATTTGCCCGCCGCGTGCGATCACGATCCATCCGGAGGAAATCCCGACTGGCGAGCGGTGGGGGAAGGTCGAGAAGCGGCCGAAGGAATTCGACATCGACATGGTTCGCTGCATCTACTGCGGGCTCTGCCAAGAGGTCTGTCCGGAGCAGGCGATTTTCCTGCTCAAGGACTACTCGATCACCGGGTACAGCCGGGCGGAAATGGTTCACGACAAGGAAAGGCTTTACGAACTGGGGGGAGTCATGCCGGGGCTCGTCAACAAGTGGAACGAAAAAAAGTAGCCCTCCGGCCGGACGCCTGATAAGAATCCCGCCGATTTGATATGCAACTCGCGCTTTTCTGGATCTTCGCCGTTCTCACGCTCGCCTTCGCGCTAGGCGTGGTTTTTTTGCGGAGCCCGGTTTCGAGCGCGATGAGCCTGGTGATGTCGTTCATCGGGTTGGCAGCGCTCTTCGTCACGCTGGACGCATTTTTTATCGGGATCATCCAGGTTCTCGTGTATGCGGGCGCGGTGATGGTGCTCTTTCTGTTCATCATCATGCTTCTGGACATCCGCCACGACGAGCGGCGCCCGGTGAAGCTCGCTGCGTGGGCCGGCGGAGGGATCGTGGTCGGCGGATTTTTGGCGGCGCTCACCCAGGTCCTCGTGTCCCAGCCCGCCCTCAACCAGACGAAGCCCGACCTTGTGCAGCCTGCGGTCAACGATGTCGCGGAGGTCGGGTTCGCGCTCTTCCGGAATTTTAACCTCCCGTTTCAGGTCATCGGCGTCCTCCTGCTGGTCGCCACCATCGGGGTTGTCGTCCTCAGCCGGAAGGAGCTGAAGTGAAGGGGCCGGGCGGAACCCGCATTCTCCTGCGCCTGGCTTCCAAGGTTTCAGCGATCCGCCATCAGCCATCAGCCATTTCTTAACGTGCCGACTCTTGCGAACTACCTCATTGTCAGCGGCCTGCTTTTCTCGATCGGGATGGCGGGGGTCCTGCTGCGCCGGAACATCCTGATTATTTTCATGGGTCTCGAGCTGATGCTGAATGCAGCAAACCTGTCGCTGGTGGCGTTTTCGCGGTTTAACCTCGGGCAGGACGGGATGCCCGGGTACAACGCGCAGGTTTTTGTATTCTTTATTATCACGGTGGCCGCCGCCGAGGTCGCGGTCGGGCTGGCGATCATCGTCGCCTTGTACCGGGCGAAGCAAACCACGCACGTCGAGGACCTCGACACCCTCAAGTTTTGATGAACACGCTGACCGTTCCATGGATCATCCTCTTCACCCCGCTGGCGGCTGCGGCGGTGATCCTCTTTGTCGGAAGGTTTTCCAAGCCCCTGAGCGCCGGCCTGGCGATCGGATCGGCCGGGCTCGGGTGCATCCTGAGCTGGTGGCTTTTTGCGCAGCCGGACCCGGGCGCCGCGCCACCTTGGTACTGGATGGATTTTGGCGACCTGCTTCAGGTTCCGATCGGGCTGACCGTTGACCACCTGAGCAAGGTGATGCTCGTCGTGGTGACGACGATCGCGACGATCGTCTTCACGTACTCGGTCGGGTACATGAAAACCGAGGAGGGATACTGGCGGTATTTTGCCGGGCTTTCGCTGTTCCTGTTTTCGATGCTTGGGATCGTCCTCGCCGACAACTTCCTGATGATGTTTATCTTTTGGGAGCTCGTCGGGCTGAGCTCGTACATCCTGATCGGCCACTACTTCAAAAAGGACAGCGCCGCCGACGCCTCGAAGCAGGCGTTTATTGTGAACCGGGTCGGCGACTTCGGGTTTTTGCTCGGCATCCTGTTCCTGTGGGCGGCGACCGGGACCCTGATGTTCGGCGAGCTCGTCGGTCGGGTCGGCGACTTCGTGCTGAACCCGATCTACCTGACCGTCGCGTGCATCCTGATTTTTTGCGGCACCGTCGGGAAGTCCGCCCAGATGCCGCTGCACGTCTGGCTCCCGAACTCGATGGAGGGCCCGACGCCGGTTTCCTCGCTGCTCCATGCCGCGACGATGGTCGCAGCCGGCGTGTACATGCTGGCCCGGATTTTCCCGATCCTGGAGGCTGCCCCGCATGCGCTCGACGTGATCGCATGGGTCGGCGGGATCACCTGCTTCGCCGCCGCCCTCATGGCCACCCAGCAGGATGACATCAAGCGGATCCTGGCCTACTCAACGATCTCGCAGCTCGGGTACATGGTCATGGGCGTCGCCTCGGCACCGACCGCGGACGTGCCGATGTTTCACCTCTTCACGCACGCGTTTTTTAAGTGCCTTCTGTTCCTCTGCGCCGGCTCGGTCATCGTCGGCATGCACCACGAGCAGAACATCTGGAAGATGGGGGCGCTGAAAAACAAGATGCCGTTCACGTTTCTGGCGACGGTGGCCGGGGCACTGGCGCTCTCCGGGTGCCCGTGGATCACGAGCGGCTATTACAGCAAGGATCTGATCATCGCGTGGGCAGTCGTCGAGCATCCGTTCCTCGGCTGGCTCTCGGTCGCCACCGCCGGGCTCACTGCGTTTTACACGTTCCGCCTCGTCTTTGTCGTGTTCCTCGGGAAGCCGCGCGACGAGCATGCCAAGCACGCCCACGAGTCGCCGCTCGTTATGCTGGTCCCCCTCGGCCTGCTCGCCATCCCGGCGATCATCGCGGGCTTCCCGTTCATCGAGAACATCTTCTTCCACACGACCGAGCCACAGCATGTGCCCCACCTCCTGCACCCGATTCTCTACGCCATGTTTTTTGGCGGGGTTGCCGGGGCCTGGCTGCTCTACCGCGATGTGGCGAAGGACCCGGTCCGGATCCCGCTCTTTGCCAACCGCCTCTACATCGATGACTTTTATTCCTGGATCGTCAAAAATATCCAGGGCGGAGGAGCGGGCGTCCTCTCCTGGGCGGACCGCTGGGTCGTCGACCTCTTCATCGTCCAGGTCCCGAGCAAGCTCGCGTGGGCCTGCGGGTTTGTGCTGCGCTTCCTCCAGATCGGAAACATCCAGGCGTATGCCTTCTTCTTCGGAGCCGGAGTGGTCGGCCTCCTCTACCTTTTGATTTCCCGATGAGCCCGCTTCTTCCTCTCATCCTCCTCCCGATTGTCGGGGCCGCCTTTATCCTGATCGGCTCCGGCGCGCGCTTTACCGCCCTCGTCGCCTCGGCCACCAGCCTTCTATTTTCGCTCGTCCTTCTGGCGAGCTACCAATTTGGCGGCGACCAGCCCTACCAGTTTGTCCATTCCTGGCCGATCATCCCCGCGATGGGGATCAGCCTGACGCTCGGCGCCGACGGGCTCTCGCTGGTGATGCTCCTGCTCACGTCGCTTGTCACGCTGGCGGCTGTTGCCGTCGCCCGCACCCCGGAAAAAAGCCCGCACTGGTTCTACGCGAGCCTCCTCTTCATCTCGGCCGGCGGGCTCGGGGCGTTTGCGTCGATCGACCTGTTTTTCTTTTACATGTTCCACGAGCTCGCGCTCATTCCGACGTTCCTGCTCATCGGGATCTGGGGGTCCGGCGACCGGCAGGCGGCCGCGTGGAAGGCGACGATCTACCTCGCGCTGGGCAGCTTCGTGCTCCTTCTCGGGCTCATCGGGCTCTACCTGATCCAGCCCGATGGCATGCGGACATTTGACCTGCGGGCGATCATCGGCCTGGCCGATGCCGGCTTCCTGCCGGAAGCCAACTGGGTTTACCTGCTCCTGCTGGTCGGCTTTGGCATCCTGGTCTCGCTGTTTCCGTTTCACACCTGGGCGCCCCAGGCGTACGCCAGCGCCCCGGCGCCGGCGGCGATGCTGCATGCCGGCGTCCTCAAAAAGTTTGGCCTGTACGGCCTGATCCGGATCGCGGCCCCGATTTTTCCCGACACCGTGCTCAACGGATTTGTGGCGATCCCCATGCCGTTCGGATGCCATCCGGTGGAGATCGGCCTGGCCAACCTGCTGCTCATCCTGCTGATCGGAAACATCCTCTACGTCGGCTACGTGACGACCGCGCAGCGCAAGCTCGACCTGATGCTCGGGTACTCGAGCGTCATGCACATGGGGTACATCTTCCTCGGGTTTGCCGCGATGAATGCGCTGAGCCTCACCGGGGCGTCGATCCTGCTTTTCGCCCACGGGCTCTCGATCGCCGCGCTCTTCGCGCTGAGCGGGGAGATCCGCGAGCGCACAGGAACGCTGGACTTCTCCGAGCTGGGCGGGCTGGCCAAGCCGATGCCCGCGTTCGGCCTCCTGTTCGGGTTCGCCGCGTTTGCCGCCATCGGGCTTCCCGGGTTTGTCGGGTTTGCCGGCGAGATCCTCGTCTTTTTTGGAGCCTTCGTCGGCGGCGACCTCCTCATGGGGGTGACGGCCACCGGCAAAGAAATTTTTCAGCTCAACAATTTCCAGGTGGCGACCGTCTGTGCGGCCTGGGGGGTTGTGATCTCCGCGCTCTACATGCTGCGCGCGTACCGCCGGATTTTCTTCGGCCCGCTCAGCGACCGCTGGGCCGGGCTGCCTGAGATTTCCGGCCCCGCCCGGGTTGCGATTGTCGCCCTCATCGTGGTGATGCTGGTCACCGGTTTCTTTCCCGGACTCCTTATCAAACTCATCGAGTCCGCTGCGATATGATCTCAAGCTTTCCTGCCGAATTCTGCGTCTTTGTTCTGGGCATCATCCTGCTTCTCGCCGATTCGTTTTTTGAAAAGATCGACAAGCGGATCCTGGCGTACATCGCGATCAGCTGGCTGGGCATCTTTTTGGTGGCGGTCTGCTTCATCCCGCTCTCCCCGCTTTGGCCGGTGCCTTTCGGGTTCTACGAAACCGATGACCTGGCGCGCGTTTTTAAGGGCTTCGCCCTGGTGGCGACGATCCTGACGCTCATCCTCTCGCTCGAGTACGCGCCGGTCGTCGAGCGCCTGATCCCCGGCTCGCGGCCGGGCGCCGGGCTCAGTGAATATTTTATCCTTCCGGTCTTCACGTGCGCCGGCCTGATGTGGATGGCCTCGGCCGCCGACTTCGTGATGATCTTCTGCGCGCTCGAGCTGGTGACGATTTCATTTTACATTCAGGTTGCCTACACCCGACGAAGCATGGCCAGCCTGGAGGCCGGAACAAAATACCTGATCCTCGGCGCCCTCTCGACCGGATTCCTGGTTTACGGCATCACGTGGATCTACGGCATGACCGGCCAGACCGCGCTGGGCGGGATTTCGTTCGTTCTCGGCAACGTGCCGGTCGCGAGCCAGACGGCCCTGCTTTTCGGCATCGGGCTCGTCCTGGTCGCGCTCGGGTTTAAGGTGGCGGCGGCGCCCTTCCAGTTCTGGGTGCCGGATGTCTATCAAGGTGCCCCGACCCCGACCACCGCGTTCCTTTCGACGGCATCCAAAGCCGCCGGTTTTGTCGTGCTGATGCGGGTCATCGAGCCATTCCTCGTCGCCCCGGCGATCGGAGCCAAGCTCATCTCTGCGCTGTCGCTGCTGGCCGGCCTGACGCTCATCTACGGGAACCTGGCCGCGCTGCCGCAGACCAACCTGAAGCGCCTCCTCGGCTACTCGAGCATCGCGCACGCGGGGTACCTTCTCATCGGCGTGGCGAGCGTCGGATCCGCCTTTGCCGGGCGGGCAGTCGTCTTCTACCTCTTCGGCTACCTCCTCATGACGTTCCTTGCGTTCCTCGTCCTGATCCCGGTTGCCAAGGCGGCCGGCGGAGACGACATCTCGCACTTCAACGGGCTCGCGCGCCGCTCGCCCTCGCTCGCATTTTTTCTTCTCATCTCGATGCTTTCGCTCGCGGGACTTCCGTTCACGGTCGGGTTCCTCGGAAAATTCTTTATCTTCGAGTCTGCGATCCAGCAGCAGCACCTCGTGCTGGTGGCGCTCGGGGTCATCACCGTTGCCTGCGGGTTCTACTACTACCTGAAGGTGGTGCGCGCCATGTACTGGCAGGCGCCGCCGGAGGATGCCGCCCCGATCAAAGTCTCCGCCCTGACCCGGTTTACCGCCGCCTTCCTGACCGCGGCGATCCTGATCCTCGGCGTCTACCCGGCTCCGCTTCTGCGCCTCCTCCCGTAGGCCGCCACACGCTGTATGAAAAAAATTGTCGTCGCATATTCCGGAGGTCTCGACACGTCGGTGATCTTGAACTGGCTGAAGGATGTTTACGGGGCTGAGATCGTCGCATTTTGTGCGGATGTCGGGCAGGGCGAGGAGCTCGACGGACTCGAGGAGAAGGCGCTGCGTACGGGCGCAGAAAAATGTTACGTCGACGACCTGCAGGAGGAATTTGCGCGCGACTTCATCTTCCCGATCATGCAGGCTGGGGCGATCTACGAGGGCGAATACTTTTTGGGGACGAGCATCGCGCGCCCGCTCATCGCAAAGCGCATGGTCGAGATCGCCCGCGCGGAGGGGGCCACGGCCGTCGCGCATGGAGCCACGGGAAAAGGGAATGACCAGGTGCGCTTTGAGCTGACGGCCGCCGCGCTGGCACCCGACATCGAGGTGATCGCCCCCTGGCGGGACGCACGGTTCCGAGACAAGTTTCCCGGGCGCGCAGAGATGATCGCCTACGCCGAAGCCCACGGGGTGCCGGTCGCCGCCAGCGCCAAAAAGCCGTATTCGATGGACCGGAACCTCCTCCACATCAGCTACGAGGCGGGGATCCTGGAGGATCCCTGGTACGACGCGGGCGATCTGAGCAACCGGGATTATTTCACGACGCTCTCGGTTCTTCCCGAGGACGCGCCCGACAAGCCGGAGCTCATCGAGTTGGAGTTTGTGAAGGGCGATTGTGTGGCCGTCAACGGCGCGGCGCTCAACCCGCTCGGCGTGATGCGCCTGCTGAACCAACTCGGCGGCGCACATGGGGTGGGCCGCGTCGATATGGTCGAAAACCGGTTCGTCGGCATGAAGAGCCGCGGCGTCTATGAGACCCCCGGCGGGGCCATCCTGCATTTTGCACACCGCCAGATGGAATCCCTCACGATGGATCGCGAGGTCATGCACCTGCGCGACAGCCTCATCCCCAAATACAGCACGCTCGTCTATAACGGGTTCTGGTTCGCCCCGGAACGCGAGGCGATCCAGGCGCTGGTCACCGACTCCCAAAAGAATGTGAGCGGGACCGTGCGCGTGAAGCTCTACAAGGGCGGAATCCATGCCGCCGGCCGCAAGAGCCCGGTCAGCCTCTACAACCCGCACATCGCCACGATGGAGGCCGATCCAACCCAAGCGTACAACCAGGACGATGCCACCGGGTTCATCCGGCTCAACGGCCTCCGCCTCAAAGTCGCCGCCGGCGTCCACCAGAAATAACCCCCGCCGGAGGACGGAAAAAGCCGCCGGAAAACTTTTTTTAAAATAGTTCTTGCGCTCCGGAGATCTCCGGATAATTTGAAAATTGTTCTGGGGGGAACAGTAGGCCGTCGTGACACTCGTTGCGGCGGCCTACACTTTTTTTAGGACCTTGTCCTTCGCGCCCGAAGATGTTCCCGGCACTGGCTGCGGAATCCTGCTGGGTTCTCAGACCAGATCTCGAAAATCATCGGACTTTGCAGCGACAATGGAGAACAGGCGTCCCGCCTGTTTAGGCACTGATACCATCTCTTGGAAATAACCGGACTTTGCAGTGGCCAGGGAAACGGGCGTCCCGCCCAATGCTGTCAGTTTTACGGAAAATCGCGGTCGCACGAGCATCCGAGGAGCATGGACATTCCTGTCCATGGCACGCCAGTCTCCAACGACAGGAATGTCGTTGCCCCTTACACTGAGAGTATTGGGCGGGACGCCTGTGCTCCCTGTTTTGCGCTGCCGCCAGTTGTCGCTTTTTTCTGAGAGCTGGTATCCCAAGCAGCCTTAGCAGCGACTGCTCTTCCCGTGCCATTCGGTTTCCGGGCACTTTTGCAGATGGTTTTCGTAGCGGGCCAGGACGAATAGGAGGTCGGAGAGGCGGTTGAGGAATACGAGGACGTTTGTGTTGATCTGGGCGCTCGGGGCCGCAGCCGCCACCTCGCGCTCGTTGCGCCGTGCGACCGTGCGCGCCACGTGCAGGTGCGCGGCGGCGGGGGTTCCAGAGGGCAGGATGAACGCCCGAATCGGCGGGAGCTCTGCAGAGAGGCGATCGATGATGTCCTCCAGCTCCTGAATCTCGACCTTGGAAATCCGGCCTACGTCCCGTGTTTCGAGTGGAGTGGCCAAGTCGGCGCCGAGTTCGAAGAGGGTTCCCTGGAGGCGGACCAGTATGTCACGCACGGACGGCGAAGGTCCGTGCGCAAGCACGACGCCGAGGTGGGAGCACAATTCATCGGACGTCCCGTAGGCGGCAACCAGCGGATGGGATTTGGAAACCCTCTCGCCTGAGAAGAGCCCGGTTTCGCCGAGATCGCCGGTTTTTGTATAAATTTTCATCGTTGGTGTTCGGGTTGGTCGGGGAGCGGAGAATCCTTGCGATCGCCAACCCATTTTGCCACGTCGGCCAGGACGCGGTCGCAGTCGAGATCGTGCCAGAGAAGATGGTAGGAGTCGCCATAAACATGCAAGGTTTTGTCCTCCGAGCCGAGGCTCGCAAACCAGCGCTCGATCTGGGCGACCTTCACGAAGCAGTCGTTGCCGGCCGCCAGGACAAGGACCGGCTTCCTCACTCGAGGGGCCAGCTCGGGGCTAGACATGATCAGATCGCCGAGCTCGGACAAAAACCTGAGCGTGAAGATCCGGATGTGCCAGGGCGCGGACCGCATGGCATCCTGATAGGCCCGGTCGCGGGTTAGCGGGGGGGCCACGCTTTTTCCGCTCACGAACCACGACGGAAAAAACTTGAGCGTCGGAAACGATTTCCCCAGCGCCCGCACGCCGGCACGGAGCCACCCGGGAACCGGCTGGACCAGCTCGACCACCGGCACCGAGAGGATGAGTCCGGCGACGTCCGGGTGGTCGTGGTGCGCGGCGAAGGAGGCGGAGAGCAGCGACCCCATGCTCTCGCCAAAAAGGTAGATCGGCTCGCCCGGGTGCTCTGCCCGGATCGCGGCCAGAAAATCTTTGATATCCCGGTGCTGGGCCGGAATGTCCAGGACCATCGATCGGCGTGCGACGACCGGGTCGCAACCCTGCCCGCGGAGCTCCAGCGCGTACACCGAAAGCGGGGCCATCGCCTCGCCGACCGGAGCAAACTGCTCGCCCGAGCCGCTGAGCCCATGCAGGCAGGCCAGGACGCCGGCCGCATCCGTGCGCCGCCAGGCATGCGCCTCGCGGTACTCCCCGCAGGAGGTTTTCCATGCAAATGGCATTGCTTTTCTCCCTGCGGAGGAATAGCGGATGGCATGCGCATTCTTTTCGTCCTCATCACCCTCGCTCTCACGGCTCATGCCGGACAACTTGATCTGGCCGTCATCCAGTTTCCAGAAGTAAAATCCGCCGCCGAGCTGGAGACCGCACTCGCGAACGTCAACCTCGCCGAAATCACCAACTCAAATCGTACGATGACTGGCGAGTCGTACCTCAAAGGCGGCTACGTCGTTTTTGCGCAGAGCCTTCCGTCCGGCGCGCAGATCGCGTCATCGACGCGGCTCTCGAACTCCCGCGCCGACGTGGAGGGCCGCCTCGGGACCGATCGTATCAGCGTGAAAATCACCCTAAGCGAGGGGGTTGAGGCCGGGCTGCGCCGGTTCACCAGCCGCTCCTACGAGGCGAATGCCGCTCTGGCCCCGGGTCAGCCCCGCGTCCTCAGCATCCGGCAGATCTCCGGCCGCACGGCCGCTGTCGTCAAAGGCCAGTCGAGCATCAAGGATACGAATTTTTGCACCGCGATCATCGGGCAAATTTCCCGGTAGGCGCGGCCCTGTGAATAACCTGTGAAGTTCTCCTTCGGCAGCGCCGCCCGGGATTCGATTTCGGCTGCGTTTCCCTCCGTCCGAACCCCGCATTTCCGAGGTTTCCACACCGGCCGACTGCGTGGAACACCCTTCAACAAAGCGGGGAACAAGGTCGAGGGCCCTGGAAGGCCCATGTTTGCTCAGTGTGTGGGTGGGTCGGTTGGCCCGGATTCCGGCTTGCCGTGTGAATAAGTTGGCCTCCCATCCCTATTCCCCCCCCGGATGTCGCCTCGCAATCATCCTTTCCACCCGGCCGCCTGCGCCTTTGATCTCGAGCAATCTTTCCCCGCTTCCGCCACGTAACATGGAATATGCTTCGCACCGAATCGCTTCACGAACTTCTTGAGGATCTTATGGCATCCGGCCCCGCGCGGGTCGGAGAGGTTGAGGTTTCGCCATGTCCCGCTGGCTACCGGCTCTGCCATGTCGAAGACCACGGGGCTGAGGACCTTGCGCCTGGGGAACCGGCCCGCATCGCGCGGTACGACTGCTCTGGGAAATTCCGCCCGCTGAAGACCGCCCCCTCGCTCGCGCGCGGCTGGGTCCTCGAGGTGGAGACGATCGCCGCCCTTCACCTTGCGCTCGATGCCATCTATCCGGCCGCGCTCGGAAACTGGCGCGCCCAGCTGGCTGGCCGCCTGACCCCGGTCGCGCTGCGCACGACGGTCAACCGCCAGACCGGGATGTACCGGATCGCCGGAAAAATTTCCGACGGGCAGGCTGAGGATTTGGTCGGCCGGGTCTGTGCGGCCGGGTGTTTGAGGTGCCGGCTCTGGACGGTCCCGGAAGGCGGTGCGGTGCCGCCCCCTGCCTTTTCCCCGCAAGAGATCCCGTTGCTCTGCGTCGAGGCCTGCAACCTGCTCGTTGCGGCAGCCCGCAAGGTTGTGAAAGGAATCCCGCTCGATCAGGTCGAGTGAGGTTTCTTCGGGAGGCTGGCCAAAAGGTCCGCCCGGTCGCACGGGGTCTCGACCCGGGTTGCCAGCGCCTTGATTTTGAGCGTCGGCCACTCGGCCCCCACCACAATCGCCTGCGACGCGCCGAGCCCCTCGGCATCCTGGAACTGGCGCCCGACCTTTGCCAGCTTGAGCGAAAAATCGACCCGCCACCCCGCCTCGCGAAGCTCCTGGATAACCCCCAAGGCTTGGGTGCGGCGCGACTCGTCCGCCACGATGACATAAAGCTCGCAGGCCGTCGGGCTGGCTTCCGCGAGCCGGGCGGATGCCGCCGGCGTCTCGTCGATGAAGTGGCCCAGGACGACATCGCCCATGCCGAACCCGATGGCCGGGAGGTCGGCCGCCCCATCGCTGAGCCCGCTGATCAGGCCGTCGTAGCGGCCGCCGCCGGCCAGCGCCCGCAGCGATTTGGAGCGGTCAAAAATTTCGAAGACGACCCCTGTGTAATAGGCGAGCCCGCGCACGATCGAGAGGTCGGGTTCGACAAACCCGCGAAGCCCGCGCGCCTCCAGCGCCGCAAGCACCGGGGCAAATGCCTCCGGGCTGCCGGCCGCAATAAACTCCCTCAGGTCGGAGACCGCCAGCCCGGTCGGGGCCAGCTTCGCGTTCAGCTTGTCCTCCGGCTCGCGCTCGAGCTTGTCCGCACATGCCAGCACAACCCGCGACATCCCTTCATCGCACCCGCGGGATGCTAAAAACTCTGCCCAGGCGCCCCGGTCGCTGAGCCGCACCACAAAATGCTCCGCCCCGAACCCGAACCCCCGCATGAGGTCGATCGCAAGGGCGACAACCTCCGCGTCCGCATCGGGCGAGGTCTCCCCGATCACATCCGCATTAAACTGAAGAAACTCTCTCAGGCGGCCCTTCTGCTGGCGCTCGTGCCGGAAAAAGTTTGAGACGCAGAACCACTTCATCGGTTTGCGGTAGTGGCGCTCGCGGGCCGCGACCATGCGCGCCAGCGTGGGCGTCATCTCCGGCCGCAGGGCGACCTCCCGGCCCCCCCGGTCGCGAAAACAATAAAGCTGCTCGAGGATCTCCGCCCCCTCCTCGTTCTTTTTCCGGTACAGGTCCCCTCCCTCGAGCGTCGGCCCGTCGTACTCGACAAACCCGTATCGCCGCGCCACCGCCCTCCACGTCTCGACCACGTAGTTGCGGCGGACGCAATCCTCCGGGTAAAAATCGCGAAATCCAGGCAGGGCGGGCATCAGGTGTTCTCCTCCATATCCCTCCCACCTTGCCCGCTCGCCGCGAGACTGAAAAGAATTTCCCTCAAAGAGTCGCTGCGACTTCCCGCCGCAGGATGCCTCAGCCGCGTTGCCTCAAGTCAAAATGACACCGGGACATCAAAAAACCAGGGCAAGCAAATTTCAGATTATTTGTGCGGCCGCACAAATAATCCGTGCTATGGCGGGCTCGTGTGCCTGTGGCAATTTTGGAGGATTTTTCGCGCTGGGAAAATTTTCCGATTCCTTCATTCTGCCGGTCTCCCACCATCATGATTACCGTCGTTATTGGACATAAGAACCCGGATATGGACGCGATTTGCTCGGCGATCGCGTACGCCGAGCTGAAGGTTGCTACCGGGGTGCCGCACGTGCTGGCGGCACGCTGCGGGAATACAAATGAGCGGATCGACTTCGGGCTGGGAAAATTCGGTTTTGAGGCGCCGGTCTTTTTATCCGACGTGCACCCGCGGGTGGAGGACGTGATGGAGCGGGATGTGGCGTGCGCCCATTATAACAACCCGGTTTACGAGGCGATGACCCGGATCAGCGAGACGCGGTTCCGGGGCCTGCCGGTGATAGATGACGACCGGCGTTGCCTGGGGCTGATCTCCGGGTTCAAGCTCAGCCAGTACCTTTTCCCCCCGCTTGACCGGATCGCCTCGGCCCGGATCGTCGAGGCGTCGCTCGCTGACATCCGGACGTCAATCCACGGCAAGCTGCTCAGCGGGCCGGAGGACACGAGCGTGCACCCGCACCACCTTGTGGTCGCGGCGATGCACACGACCACGTTCACCAAGCGCCTGGACGAGCTCGACCTCAAATCGACCGTCCTGATCGTTGGCGACCGTTGGAACATCCAGCAGCTCTCGATCGAGGCCGGCGTGCGCGCGCTCGTCATCACCAACAACTTTTCCGCGAAGAAGGCCGTGCTGGAGGCGGCCAAAAAGCATGGCGTGACCCTGATTTCCTCCCCCTACGACACGGCGACCACCGTCCTCCTCGCGCGGGCGGCCGTGACGTCGGGGAAGATGCTGCAGCCGGATTTTACGAGCCTGCCGGCGGACATGCCGCTGCGCGAGGCGAAGGCGGATATCGCGATGTCCTCGCAGTTCGCGTTCCCGGTGCTCGGCCCGGACGGCCGCCTTGAGGGGATCCTCTCGAAAAGCGATTTTTTAAAGCCGGTCCCGCGCGAGCTGATCCTGGTCGACCACAACGAGCTGAGCCAGGCGGTGAGCGGGGCCGATGAGATCCCGATTGTCGAGATCCTCGACCACCACCGGATCGGGGTCGCCCCGACCCACCAGCCGATCCTCTTTCTGAACCGTCCGGTCGGGTCGACCTGCACGATCGTCGCGGCCTGCTACCGGCAGGCGGGCGTGCCGATCCCGAAAAATACCGCCGGACTCCTCATGTGCGGCGTCCTCTCCGACACCCTCAACCTGACGTCTCCGACCACGACCGACGTCGACCGCGACATCATGCGCGAGCTCTCGAAAATCAGCGGGGTCAACCCGACCGACCTCGCCTCGGAAATTTTTTCGGTTGGCTCGCCGCTTTTAACGATGAGTTCTAAGCAGGCCGTGACCGCGGACTGCAAGGAATACACCGAGCGGGGGTTCCGCTTCAGCGTCTCGCAGATCGAGGAGCTGAGCTTCTCGCACCTTCCGGAGAAGCAGGCCGGCCTCCTCGAGGCGCTGGGCGCGTACCGCGCAGCCAACAGCTACTTTTTCTCGACGCTGCTGATCACCGACGTCAATACGCAGAACTCGATCCTCCTGCTCTCCGGCCCAGAGAATTTTTCGCGCCTGGTGGATTTCCCGGACGACGGGCCGGGGACGTGGAAGCTCGACGGCGTGGTCTCGCGGAAAAAGCAGCTCCTCCCGTACCTCACCGGGCTCGTCGGCCGGGTGGTCTAGGGCCGGCTGCGGGAATTGGCTTGCGGCGGGTTTCGGGCGCCCGATAGCCTCCGGGAATGAAAATTTTGGTGACCGGCGGGGCCGGGTTTATCGGTTCGCACGTCTGCCGCCGGCTGTTGGCCGACGGGGATTCGGTGGCGGTGATCGACGAGTTCAACGACTACTACGATCCCGCGATCAAGCGCGCAAACGCGGCGAGCTTTGGCGGAGCGGCGCGGGTGGTCGAGGGGGATATCCGAGACCGGGATGCGGTGGACGCGCTCTTTGCGGAAGGCAATTTTGAGGCGGTGATCCACATTGCGGCGCGGGCGGGGGTCCGGCCGTCGGTCCTGGATCCGCAGCTTTACATCGACACGAACATCACCGGCACGCACCACCTCCTGGAGGCCTCCCGCAAATATGGGGTCGGCAAATTTCTTTTTGCATCGAGCTCGTCGGTTTACGGGCTTTCGAAGACGGTCCCGTTTTCCGAGGACCTCGCGCTGCCGCAGACGCTGAGCCCGTATGCGGCGACGAAGCTGGCCGGCGAGCACCTCTGCGGAAACTACGCGCATCTCTTCGGCCTGAACGTCGTCTGCATGAGGTTTTTCACCGTGTACGGTCCCGGTCAGAGGCCGGACCTCGCGATCCACAAATTTACCGACTCCATCCACAAAGGCCTCCCGATTCCCCAGTACGGGGATGGCTCGACCCGGCGGGACTACACGTACATCGACGACATCGTCGAGGGGGTGATGGGGGCGCTGGCTTACGAGGGCCCGGCATTCGACATCTTCAACCTCGGGGAAAACCAGACGATCACGCTCAGCGAGCTAATCGTGGAAATTGAAAATGCGCTCGGCAGGAAGGCGATCATCGAGCGGATGCCGGAGCAGCAGGGCGACATGCCGCTCACGTCGGCGGACATCTCGAAGGCCCGGCGACTGCTCGGATATAACCCGCAGACAAAAATCGCCGACGGCATCCCGAAATTTGTCGCCTGGTACCTCGGCAAATGACCGCCACCGACATCGCGAGCGCCCTGGTGCGGATTCCGAGCGTGAACCCGGATGGGGATCCCGGGACGCCGCTGACGGGTGAGGCGATGTGCGCCGGCTGGATTGCTGACTTTCTGAGCGCGGCGGGGGCCTCGGCCGAGCTGCGCGAAGTGTTCCCGGGCCGTCCGAATGTGGTCGGACGGTTCCCGTCAAACGGGCCCGGCAAGCCGAAAATCCTGTTTGCTCCGCATGTCGACACCGTGAGCGTGCGGGGGATGACAATCGATCCGTTCAGCGGCGAGGTGTGCGACGGCAAGCTGCTCGGGCGCGGGGCAACCGATACGAAAGGCCCCATGGCGGCGATGCTTTGGGCGCTGCGCGATGCCGCGCCGGTCATCCCCGGGCTTCCCTACGAGGTCTGGTTTGCGGGGCTCGTGGGAGAGGAGGCCGGCCAGCACGGGGCCAAGGCGCTGGCTGCGCAGGAGACGTTTGATTTTGTCATCGCCGGCGAGCCGACCGGCCTCGATGTCGTCCACACCCACAAGGGGTCCTCGTGGCTGAACCTCCGCACGCACGGGGTCGCGGTCCACGCGTCCAAACCCGAGCAGGGGGAAAATGCGATCTACAAGATGTGCGCGGCGATCGCCTGCCTCCGCGACGAGGTCCTCCCGGAATTTTCCAAGCATTCGCACCCGGTGCTCGGGCATCCGACCCTCAGCGTCGGAACGATCGCGGGAGGGTCGAAGACGAACATTGTTCCGGACGCCTGCGAGGCGAACGTGGATATGCGGACGATTCCCGGTCAGGACGTGGCATTTGTCGGCAATCTCCTGCGCGCGAGGGTCCCCGGCATCGAGATCATGTCCGCCGGATCGCAGCCGCTTTTTACCGACCCCGCGCACCCGCTGATCGCGCACCTGCAGTCGTGCGGCGCCAGCCTGGTCGGGGCCCCCTGGTTCTGCGACGCGGCGGTCTTTGCCGAGCGCGGGTGCCCGGCGGTCGCCCTCGGGCCAGGCTCGATCGCCCAGGCGCATACCTGCGACGAGTTTATCGCCGTCGCCGACCTCGAGGCCGGCGCCGTTTACTTCCGAAGCTTCCTCGCCGCGCTTTCCGGTTAGGTTTTCGGGGTTAATTCGTCCGGCCGGTGCGCTCCCAGATTGTGGTGCGATTGATCAGGAAGTCCGGCTCTTGCGGATAGGCCCACCACGGAAGCGCCGGGCTGGTGGCATCAAAGGCGACGGCGTATCCGGAGGACGGATCGAAGAGGGCTTCGTAGTCAGCTGCGACCACCTTCTCGAGATCCTTGGTGCACCAGATGATCCAGTCCGGATTCCGCTTCGCACGGCTCTCGCTGGTGAACCACTCGGCACCGGCCCGGGGCTTCCAGCGGCCCTTGAGCTTTTGCATCTCTTCGTTTTCCGCAAAAATCCCGTCGAAGATTTCCGCACGTCCGATCCCGGCCGGCATCCGGACCGCGCGGATCTTTCGGCCGGGGATCAGGGCAATGGGCGGGATGGATTTGCTGATCTCGACGTTGGGGCTTCCGGTGATGCGCTCCTCGATAAGCGGGAGCATCACCATGCGGGGATCGTTGCGGAACAGCTCGCCGATCCACCACCCGCATACAACATTGTAAGCGATGGTAACGGCCAGCAAGGCCAGGACAGAACGGCGAAACCGGAGGAGGATCGGGAACCCGATCGCAGCAAGCAGAAGGATGAACGGCGCCATCGGCAGGACGAAGCGGGTCTTCATCCGGGGGAACGACCCGATCTGCCAAGTGTAGAGCGCGACGACGGCGACCGCGAGAAGCCAGAGCGCCCATGCCCCGTCCAACCGGCGCTGGTCGCGGCTCGCAAGAACGAGGACGGAGGCGAGGAGCCCGGCCAGCAGGATCGCCAGGGCCGGCCAGCCGAAAATCTCCGGGTACGCCTGGAAAAATGCGGCGTACCCGTGCCCGGTCGTCTGCCCGCTGTAAACCGGCGTCGTCGTGTAGTTGTAAAAGAAGTCTGAGGAAAATTTCGGCCAGTCGAGCACCGCGTACGGGTTCCCGATGAGAAAGCCGGCCGGGACTGCGGCCCCGCAGGCCCAAGCTGCCGGGCGCCGCCAGGCCGCGAGGATCCGGTTCCCCGAGCCGGCGAGAAGGTGGGCGATCGGAAGGGCCGCCGCAACGGCCAGCCCGTTATACTTTGTGGCTGCCGCCAGGCCCGCAAGCAATCCGGCGGCCACGGAAATCCCCATCGTCGGGGTCCGCACGATCCGGCAGGCAAAGACAAACGAAGCCATCATCATGAAAAGCAGCGCCAGGTCAGTCGTCAGGTAGATCTGAAACGGCACGAGCCCGGCCGAGGTCGCGAGCAGGGCGGCCGCCAGCCGGGCGGAAGGGGCGCCCAGGTACCTTCGGGCGGTCCAGAAAACCATGGTCACCAGGCCGGCAAAGATGGCGAGGTTCAGGAGGCGGCCGAGAATCAGGCGGATCCGGAAATACGCGTCCGACTGGACCGGCTTCCCCACGAAAAAAAATGGTGCGCTGAGGGCGGTGGCCGGGAGCCGCGCGACGAAGTGGTTCACATAGGTGTAGAAGGGCGGCTTGAGGAACTCCCCCGGGTGCATCGGCGGACGGTCTTTGGCAAAGAGGCTGCGGAAGGCCATCGCATCGGCGTTCAGGCAGTCGTACCGCCCCCAGCCGATCCCCTGCGCGCCAAGGGCAACCCCAAGGACCAGGGCCGCCAGGAGCCAGCGGTCGCCCAGGCCGGCGCGCTTTGCCAGAGACAGGAGACGCCGGAGTACGGCATCGGCCCACAGCCGGATCCGGGAAGGAGCTGCCATTACCAGGGGCCGCCCTTTCCAAAAAGACCCACTGAGTCTATCCGGGCCGATAAATTGTGGACGCGCATGGATCGGACTCTCCGCACGTGGCGGGTGCCTCACAAGAAAAATGGTGGAGAAATCGACAGGCCCCCACCCGAAACCCCGGGACATGATAGCCGCTCCCGCGGCGGGCCTCAGGGTTCGGAGTTCCGCCTTTAGGCGGCTGGCTAGCAACACAGCAGCAAAAAAAGCACCGCCTAAAGGCTGAACTCCAAACAACCTTCCTCGAGGCAGAGCCCATGTTTGCAACTTTCGGGCATGTACTCCGCGCGACCCATTCCATCTTGGATGCTTGCGTATGTCCCGAAAATACGGAAATCTGGCGGGTTCCATGGCAAACCGTTCACGCAACAACTGGGCCACCAATTTTTTTGTCGGGCTCCTGCTCGTCTGCCTGGGCGCGTACCTCTTTATCTCGCTTCTGACGTATTCGGCCGGCGACATCCCGTCGTGGGCGTGGCTGATCTACACCAAATCCTCCGGCTCGGCGGTGACGCACAACCTCGGCGGGATGATCGGGGCGCTCCTGGCGGGTCACATCCTCTACCTTTTTGGTGCAGCCGGGTACCTGCTCGCCGTGGCGCTGATCGGCTACGGTCTCGCCAAGTGGTTCGTTCCCGGCTACTCGCTCAAGGACAAGGCCGGCTGGGGCGCGCTCATGGTCCTCCTGGCGTCCTGCCTGTTTCAGATCCAGCCCTGGGTCCTTCACAGCTGGCGCAAAGATATCGGGATCGAGGGGCCGGGCGGGTGGTTCGGGCTCTGGATCGGCGGAAAGGCAATTCAAGGGGCGTTCGGGACCGCCTCGGCGGCTCTCCTAGTCATCCTCTACGTCATCAGCCTGATCTTCGCCGTGTCCAACCACCCGATCCGGGATGTCCGCCTCGCTTGGAAATCTTTCCTCGGCTGGCGCGAAGCCCGGCGGGTCGAGCGCCTGCAGCGGCTGGATGACGAGCGCCGGGTCGATGAGGAGCGCAAGGCGCTGGAAAAAAAGGCCGTCAAGCTGGAGAAGAAACTTCGAAAGAAAGATCCCGAGGCCCTCATCGAACCTCCGCATCCCCAGCCGCCGGCCGCAGAGCCCGAAATCATTGACGCCACCGCCCCGGCTCCGAAAAAGCCGAAGCTGGCCGACCTGAAGCAGGAGAGCGCCATCAAATCCGGCCTGGAGGGGGTCCACCTGGAAAACTACATCTTGCCCGGGCTCGACCTGCTCGACCTGCACGATGAGGCCGACCGCACGCCGCTCGACCGCGACGAGCTCCTGATGATCCAGAGCCTCATCATCGAGACGCTCGCGCAGTTTGGGATCAAGGCGACCCCGGGCACGATCACGAAGGGCCCGACGATCACCCGCTACGAGGTTTATCCCGACGTCGGCGTACGGGTGGACAAGATCGTCGCGCTCGAGCGGGACATCGCCCGCGCGACCCGCGCGGAGCGGATCAACATCCTCGCCCCGATCCCGGGCAAGGACACCGTCGGGATCGAGATTGCAAACTCCAAGAAGGTGAAGGTGACGCTGCGGGAGCTGTTTGAGAAGGATGCCTGGCGCGAGACGGCCTCCCGCCTGCCGCTCGCCCTCGGGATGGACGTCTACGGGAACACGATCATCGGGGACCTCGCGAAGATGCCCCACTGCCTGGTTGCCGGCACCACCGGCAGCGGCAAGAGCGTGTGCATCAACTCGATCATCGCCAGCCTCCTCTTCCGCTACTCCCCCGAGCAGCTCCGCTTCATCATGATCGACCCGAAGGTCGTCGAAATGCAGATCTACAACAAGCTGCCCCACCTGATCACCCCGGTCGTCACCGACCCGAAAAAGGTTCTCCTCGCGCTCCGGTGGATCGTCGATGAGATGGAGCTCCGCTATAAGATCTTCGCCAAGTGCGGGGTCAAAAATATCGCCGCCTTCAACGACCGCCCGCTCCCGAAATCCCAGAGCGAGCTCGACGAGGAGGCCGCCGCCAGCGCCGCGCTGGAGCCCCCCCCCGCCGGGGACGTTGCCCCGGAGGTGGAGGAGGCCCCGGACGAGGAGATGCCGCCGATCCGGGTCCCGCGCAGCGACGACCTCATCGTGCCGGACAGGATGCCGTTCATCGTCGTCATCGTCGACGAGCTCGCCGACCTCATGCAGACCGCGCCGGCGGATGTCGAAAGCGCGATCGCCAGGATCACCCAGATGGCGCGCGCGGCCGGGATCCACATGATCGTCGCCACCCAGACCCCGCGCGCGGACGTCGTCACCGGAATCATCAAGGCAAACATCCCGAGCCGGATCGCGTTCCAGGTCGCCTCTAAAATTGACAGCCGGGTCATCCTGGACGAAAACGGGGCGGAGAAGCTGCTCGGGCAGGGCGACATGCTCTACCTTCCGCCCGGAACCTCAAAATACACCCGCGCCCAGGGGGTTCTTGTGACCGAGGAGGAAATCCACCGGATCGTCGAATACGTCGCCTCCCAGGCGGAGCCGAAATTTGATGCCGGCATCCACGAGAAGCTCACCAGCTCGTCGATCCCGGAGGAGGAGGTCAGCGACGAGGACGAGGAGCTCGTCACAAAATGCCTCGAAATTGTGCGCCAGGAAAACCGCGCGTCCACCTCGATGCTCCAGCGCCGCCTCAAGCTCGGCTACACCCGGGCCGCACGCGTGATGGATATTCTCGAACAACGTGGCATTGTTGGTCCCAAGGACGGTGCCAAGGATCGCGAGATCCTGGTCGACCTCAACGAAGAATATTAGACGCATGGATACTCCGGATTTTTTTATTGGGGCCCGCCTGGGGGCTGCCCGCGCAAAGGCGGGGATCTCGCTTGAGAAGGCGGCAAAGGACACGCGGATCCGCGTGCTCAAGCTCAAGGAGCTTGAGGCCGACGACTTTTCCGGGTTTGCGCATCCGACGTACGCGCGGCTGTTCCTCCTCGACTACGCCGAGTACCTCGGGCTTCCGCTCGACGAGATCCGGCCGATGCTTCCCGACCAGGCCGGCTCCGCAGCGGGCGGGTTCCAGTACATCGATGCGCTCGCCGCCGACCTCCCCCGGAAATCCGGCTCGCCGCGCCGCCGCCGCCGGTGGATTTTATTTTTTGCGATCGTATCTGTCGGCTTCCTCCTGCTGCTGGCCGCGGCGCTCTTCACCTACTTTACGTTTCAAAAAATCGAGCGTGTCGCGCGCTCGAAGCCGCTCGCCGAGGTGACGGCGGCCGAACCTCAGCCAGCGCCGGAGCCGACGCCCGAAACAACCCCCACTCCCGAACCGGAACCAGCACCTCCCGCGCTGGCCGACCCGGCCCCGCTTCCGGATACGGCCCTGGAAACGCCGCTCAAAATCCAGCTCACCGACCCCGCGGCGGCACCTCCGGAACTTTCCCCGACCCCATGACAGCTGCCCCGCAAAAGATTGGGATGATCAGCCTCGGGTGCGCGAAGAACCTTGTTGATGCCGAGATCATGCTCGGCGGCGCGCGCGAGGAGGGTTTTGAGATCACAGCCGACCCTGGGGAGGCGGACATTCTCGTCGTCAATACCTGCGGGTTTATCGACTCGGCGAAGCAGGAATCTGTGGATGCCATCCTTGAGTCCCACCGGCTGCGCGGCCTGCGCACGCGGCCGGGGCAGAAGCTCGTCGTCAGCGGCTGCATGGCGCAGCGGTTCTCGAAGGAGCTTGCCCACGAACTCCCCGAGGTCGATGCCTTCCTCGGTCTCGATCAGGTCGCCCAGGCCGGGAAAATTTTCCGTCAGGTCCTTGACGACGATGGCTCGGTCCTGAACCTGGTGACCCCGAAGTCGCGCTATATCCCCGACTACGCGACCCCGAGGTTCCGCCTCACCCCCCGGCACACCGCATATGTCAAAATTGCCGAGGGCTGCAACCACCCGTGCACGTTTTGCGTGATCCCCCAGATGCGCGGGCGCCACCGAAGCCGCACGGTGGACTCGGTCGTCCGCGAGATCCGGCAGCTCGTCGCCGAAGGGGTGAAGGAAGTCAACCTGATCAGCCAGGACACCACGTATTTCGGCATGGATCTCTGGGACCAGAAAGCGGGTCCCCGCCAGCCGGTCGATTCCGCGCGCGGCACATCGCTCGTCCACCTCCTCGACGAAATTGCCGGAATCGGCGGAGATTTTTGGGTGCGCCTGCTCTACACCCATCCGGCCCACTGGAGCGATGAGCTGATCGCCGCGATCGCGCGCAATCCGAAGGTCGCGCGCTACGTGGACATCCCGCTCCAGCACATCCACCCCGAGATGCTCCGCACGATGCGGCGGGAGACTTCGCGCGAGCATATCGAGGGCCTCATCGGCCGACTCCGCGGCGGAATTCCCGGGCTGGGCCTCCGCACGACGTTCATCGTCGGCTTCCCGGGCGAGACGGAGGAGCACTTCGAGTCGCTCCTGGACTTTATCTCGACGACCCGGTTCGAGCGCCTGGGCGTCTTTAACTACTCGCAGGAGGACGGCTCGCGGGCAGCGAAGATGGAGGGCCAAATCCCGACGCGCGTCAAAAACCGCCGCCACCGCGAGGCGATGAAGCTCCAGCAAAAAATTGCCCTCGAAACCGCAGCGGCCCGGACCGGCGAGCTGGTCAGGGTTCTGGTCGAGCAGCCGAACATCGGGCGCACCGAACACGACGCCCCAGAGGTCGATTGCCGGGTCGTCCTCACCGAACCGGGGGAGGTCGGCCAATTTATTTCCGCACGCGTGATCGGCTCGCAGGTCTACGACCTTGTCGCGAGGCCGGAGGATTGATGATGGTCCGCCGCCTGCTCCAAAGCAGAAAAACGCGACAGCCCGAGCATCACGTGGACATGGCCCTGGGCGACGGGTGGCACAAGCGGAACTTTCTGGCCGAGGTCGTGATCCCCTCGCTTTTCACCAAGCGTCACGGGGAGAAGCTGAAGCCCAGCTTTCCGGCCCTGGCCGACGGCGAGCTCTGCATCACGTGGATCGGCCACGCCTCGTTCCTCATCCAGACCCCCGAGCATAGCATCCTGATCGATCCAAACTGGGCGAAATGGCTCAAGGTGATCAAGCGGATCCGCCAGCCGGGGCTCGCGATCCATGACCTGCCTGCGATCGACCTCGTCCTCGTCACGCACGCGCACTTCGACCACCTCGACCGGCGGACGCTGCGCGCGGTCGCCAGCGACCAGCCGATCATCGTGCCGAACCATGTCGGCGGCCTCGTGAGCGGCTTGGGCTTCCGGCATGTCCAGGAGCTCGCCTGCTGGCAAAGCTTCGAGCACGGGTCGCTGAAAATCACGCTCACGCCGGCCCGCCACTGGGGTGCGCGGGTCCTGCACGACAACCACCGCGGGTTTGGCGGGTTCCACGTCGAGTACGCCGGCCGCTCGGTCTTCCACTGCGGCGACAGCGCGTACTTCGACGGGTTCCGCGAGATCGGCGACCGGCTTCCGGTCGAGATTGCGCTCCTCCCGATCGGCGCCTACGACGCGCCGACCAAGCGCGACGTTCACATGAACCCGGAGCAGGCGCTCCAGGCATTTGTCGAGCTCAACGCGCAGACGATGATCCCGATGCATTTTGGCACGTTCCGCCTCAGCTACGAACCCCTCGACGAGCCTCCCCAGCGGCTCAAGGAACACGCCGCCTCGCGCCACCTCGCCAGCCGGATCTGCCTCCTCAGCGAGGGCGAGCCCCGCGTCTTTTGACGGAGTTATCCGGTCTGGATCAGGGACCGGTTTTTGGCGAGGTAGGCGGCGCCGGAATAAACCGTGAGGAACACCGTCACCGGCACGAGCCCCCAGGTCCCGGCAGCCCAGGCAAATTCCATCCACGCGGCATGCGTCCACTCGCCGACCGCCAGCAGGATGAGAAAATATATAATCGTGATCATCTGCCAGGCGGTCTTGTGCTTTCCGAGCTTGTCGGCCGGCACGACGATCCCCTTCGAGGCCGCGAGCGAGCGCAGACCGGTGATCAGAAATTCGCGGCTGATGATCACGATCACCGCCCATGCCGGAAACCGGTCGATCGCCGCGAGGCTGATGAACGCCGACGCCGTCAGGATCTTGTCGGCAAGCGGGTCCATGAGCTGGCCAAAATCGGTGATGAGGTTCCGGCTGCGCGCCAGGACACCGTCGAGGTAGTCGGTCGCCGTGGCGACCAGAAAGACGGCAAGCGCCAGCGAAAACCGGCCCGGGAAATTGACCGAGAAGCACAGCACAAAAACCGCTGTGAGCCAGAGCCGGGAAACCGTCAGCTTGTTCGGGAGGTTCATGAAAAAGTTGGCGGTTGCATGCGGGGCCAGCGGTACCGTACGATGCGCGGACTTTTCTGCCAAACCCAAAACCATACCCTATGAGCAATTGTGACATCGGCCTGATCGGCCTCGCCGTGATGGGCGAAAACCTCGTCTTGAACATGGAGTCGAAAGGCTTCCGCGTCGCCGTCTTCAACCGCACGACCGCGGTGACCGACAAGTTTGCCGGGGCCCGCGCGAAGGGGAAAAATATCGTCCCCTGCCGGACGCTCGAAGAATTTGTCGCCTCCCTCGCCCGTCCGCGTAAGGCGCAGATCATGGTCAAAGCCGGCGCGCCGGTCGATGCCGTCATTGAGCAGCTCATCCCGCTCCTCGAGCCGGGCGACATCATCATCGACGGCGGGAATTCGCTGTGGACCGATACCCAGCGCCGCGAAAAATACCTCCGCGAGAAGGGGCTCCACTTTTTTGGGGTTGGCGTATCCGGCGGCGAGGAAGGGGCGCTCAAGGGCCCCTCGATCATGCCGGGGGGCTCGGCAGAGGGCTGGAAATCGATTGAGCCGATCTACACCCGCATCGCCGCCGTCGCCGAGGGCGAGCCGTGCTGCCGCCACATGGGCACCGACGGGGCCGGCCACTACGTCAAGATGGTTCACAACGGGATCGAGTACGGCGACATGCAGCTCATCTGCGAGGCCTACGCGATCCTCCAGGCCACGGTCGCCCCGACGGCGGAAGAATTTGCGGAGATCTTTTCCGAGTGGAACAGCGGGGACCTCGACTCGTTCCTCATCGAGATCACGGCAAACATCTTCCGCCGCAAGGATCCCGAAACCGGGAAGCCGCTGGTGGATGTGATCGTGGATAAGGCCGGCCAAAAGGGGACGGGCAAGTGGACGGTCGGCCATGCGGTCGAGATGGGCGTCCCCCTCTCGGTCATCGGAAGCGCGGTGGAGGCACGCATCCTGAGCTCGATGAAGGCCGAGCGCGTCGCGGCGTCGGATGTCCTGCCGGCACCAGAGACGGTGCCGTGGAGCGGCGACCGCGCGCCGATGATCGCCGCCGTGCGCGATGCGCTCTACGCCAGCAAGATCATCAGCTACGCGCAGGGGTTCGTTCAATTGGGCGTCGCCTCGGAGCTCTACGGATGGAGCCTCAACTTTGGCGACATCTCGTCGATCTGGCGCGGCGGATGCATCATCCGCGCCCGGTTCCTCAACCGCATCACCGAGGCCTACCGGAGCAATCCTGGCCTCAAAAACCTGATCCTCGATCCGTACTTCTGCGACATCATCGCGAAGGCCCAGTCGAACTGGCGCACCGCGATCCAGACCGCGATCGGGCAGGGGGTGGCCGTCCCGGCATTCAGCGCCGCCCTCGCCTACTTCGACAGCTACCGATCGGCCCGGCTTCCGGCCAACCTCCTCCAGGCTCAGCGCGATTATTTCGGCGCGCATACCTACGAGCGGACAGATAAGCCGGCGGGCGAGTTTTTCCACACCGAGTGGTTTGCGTAGGGGGGCTAACTACGGTCCGGCTGCGGTTCCCGCGGCCGGGTGCTCCTCGAGGTGGTCCGGCCCGCCGGATCCGTCGTGGCCGCGGGCCTTCAGACGCCCGATATTCTCCAGGTTCACGCCCATCGTCTCGATGCCGAACCGCCAAGTCACCAGCGCCCCGAGCAGGCAGGTGCCGACCAGGATATAAAGCAGAATCCCCGTGCCGATCTCGCTGAGCAGGATCGGAAAGAGGAACGCGGTTGCCACCGCCCCGATTTTCGCAAACGACGCCGCAAAGCCGGCCCCGGATCCCCGGATCTTTGTCGGAAACACTTCGCCTGCGATCAGGTACGTCATCGCATTCGGGCCGAGGTTCGTCATGAAGTTGAAAAGCATGAACCCTGCAAAAATCAGGACCGTCTGCGCGGTTCCCGGGGCAAGGTGGGTTGAGAAGGCCGCCAGAAGCAGTCCGGCCGCACAGCCGAAAAATCCGAAGACCTGCAGCTTCATGCGGCCGACCTTATCTGCAAGAAAGACGGCGCAGATAATCCCGACCAGGAGGAGGAGGTCGAGGAAGGCGGCCCCCTCGGCGGCGATCATATCGTTGTGGATCACGGCGGACAGGTTTTGCTCCTGCATGCTGGTATGCCCGAGGATCGACGCCAGAATGACGGGAGTGAAGATCCCGATCCCGTAGGTCGAGAGGTCTTGGAGGAACCACGGCACGGACGCGAGGACCGTCGCCCGACGGTTCTTTTTTTTGAAGAGCTTCCGAAATTTCGACTGGCGCCGGTCCTGCTCGCTTTCGTCGTCGGGAATCTCCTGCAGGTGGAATTTTGCCGGGTACTGCGGATCCCTGTGCAGGAGCCGGGAGATCTCCTTTTCCGCCTCGTCCACCCGCCCGCGGGTCATCAGCCACTGCGGGCTCTGGGTCACAAAAAACCTTCCGATCACAACCAGGACGGTCGGGATGATCGCGGTGGCATACATCAGCCGCCAATCCGAGATGTCCTCGTGGGTTTTGAGGATCAGGTATCCCACGATCGTTCCGACGAGCGCCCCGACGGCCTGGAAGGCAAACGCGCTCAGCACAAGCCGGCCCCTGCAGTTGCTGGGAATGCTCTCCGAGATGACGAGGTGGGCGGTTGGGTAGTCGCAGCCGAGCGCCAGACCCATGCCGAAGAGGAAGATCAGCAGGAGCGGAAACGTCGGGCTCATCGTCATGGCCACGAGGAACACGAGGAACAGGATCATCTCGGCGATGAAGAGCTGCTTGCGCCCCCAGTGATCGGCCAGGCTGCCCAGGGCCGTGGCCCCGATCAGGATCCCGAAGAGCGTCGCCGCCCCAACCATCCCCTTCTCGGCCGCCCCGAGCTTGAATTCCAGCGCGATGAGGGGGAGCGCGACACCGGTCATGAACACCACGAGCCCTTCAAAAAATTTTCCTGCCGTGGCGAGCCCCCAGATCTGCCACTGCATGAGGGTCATCGGCACCTGCGAAATTATCGTGCCATCTGACCAAACCGGCGTCTCGTCGATGTATTCCTGAACCGTTTTTTGAGCGGATTTAGCAGAGGCCATCTGGCACTCTTACGTCTGGCGGGTTCCGGCACAACCCCGATCGTGTGACGATTTTGTCACAGAATCATGGCATTTCCCCGGCGGCGATATGGATGAGTTGGTCCGGTGACGCGTTGTTCCGGATGTCGGTCGAGACCTCCCAGAACATCACGCCACCGAGGTTTTTCTCGCCGACGTAGGCGAGCTTGCGGCGGAGCCCGCGCGGGCTCTCGTACCCGATCCAGAGGTTGCCATCATGGTAGTAGCCGGTCTGCGCCTGCTCATCCCACTTTACGCCGGACGGGTTTGCCTTCGCCAGGTCGGCTATCGTTCGGTAGTCGTAAAATCCTGGCTCGACCGCGAGCGTGCCCGGCCCGGTTCCGGAGGCGTAGGAAAACGGCGCCCCATCGGTTACGCCGACCCATCCGTACCCGTAGGCCGGCACGCCGAGCACGATCTTTTGGGATGGCACCCCGGCCGCCAGGTATCCACGCACTGCCTCGTCTGTCGTGTAGCGCGCATTTGGAGCCTTCGCACTCGCGAAGAGCGAAGCGTTGTGGCCGGTCTGATTCGCAATCCACCGCCCGTGGAAATCGTACGTCATCAGGTTGAAAAAGCTGAGCTGATCGGACAGGGATTTGAGGTTGATCTTCTCAAATTTGTCGTGCCCGGCCGGCGTGGCTGCGGTGATCTCGTAGGTTTTTCCGTCGGCCGCCTGTTGCGCGTTAAACTCCGTGCGGATCGCGCCGGCGAGCAGCGCGTAGTTATCGCGATCGGCCGGCCGCACGTTTGGATTAACGTCCGTCGCCACGACCGGGTACTCCCAGTCCAGATCAACGCCATCGAATCCGTACTTCACCACAAATGCGCGCACGCTCTTGGCAAACTTCACGCGGGCAGCTGCCGTCGCTGCGACATCGGAGAATTTTCCCGAGTCGAACCACCCGCCCACCGCGATGAGCACGCGAAGGTTCGGATGCGCCGCTTTCAGCCTCCGGTAGGCCCCAAAATTCCCCCGCACCGGCGTGTCCCATGTATCCGGCCCAAACGGCTTCTCCACATCGGCCCACGGATCGATCATCTCGATCTCCCCGCCTGCCGAGATCCTCGCAAAGGCGTGGATGATGTGCGTGAGCTTGTCGGCCGGAATGTCTGAAACCTGGTACCCCTTCTGGTAAATGCCCCAGCTCGGGTAGTAGGCGACAACCCGCCGAGCCGTCTGAGGGCCCGGCGTCGGGTTCGGCGTCGGGTTCGGCGTCGGGTTCGGCGTCGGGTTCGGCGTCGGGTTCGGCGTCGGGTTTGGCGTCGGGTTTGGCGTCGGGTTTGGCGTCG
>Ga0247835_1000044_pt1 | contig 146566 bp, 153 predicted proteins | sample LaCtaG_3_FD_189912 | JGI IMG/M metagenome (GOLD analysis project Ga0247835, IMG submission 189912) | Freshwater microbial communities from meromictic Lake La Cruz, Castile-La Mancha, Spain - LaCruzMarch2015_13.5m | ecosystem: Environmental > Aquatic > Freshwater > Lake | place: Spain...
ATACATCTCATGAGAACGCGCATATTCTTTACCGAACGTCCCCAGTGACATATCCCTGCTTGCTTTCGGCATTCCTCCTGCCCGCGAAGCGGAACTAGCAGGAGGTATGCAGAAAGTCCCGAAGGGACAGGGATTAGGTTCGACTTTACCGTTGTTGGGCTTTATTTCTTTTCAAGAAGCTCATCGATAGTCATCTCGATATCTTTGGCAATCTGGCGAAGAAGCGGTGGAGCGATATCTCTTCCTCGGTGGTCCGGAACTGTGGTCTGCCTTCCGTCGGGATGTTTGAACTGGCAGTGCGAGCCCCGCTGTCGAATCAGCAAAAAGCCGTGGCCCTCAAGAAGCCTGATTACTTCGCGCGGTTTGAGGACGGGAATGCGTCCCATACCTCTAAACCGTGACGAGCTGGGTTCCGATGTATTCGGCTTCAAGAGGAGGTTCCCCGTCCTCAATCAGCATCGTGATCACCTCACGCAGGTTGGAGTGAAGCTCATCCAGTGTATCACCCTGCGAATGAGCACCTGGGAAACCGGGGACGAAACCTACAAAGAGTCCCGTCTCTGGACATTTTTCAATCACCGCAGTAAAGGCACTCATAATTTCTCTATACACCTTCCGTCGACCGAGGGCAATATCAGGTTTGCCCAATGCAAATCGGGAATGGGTGATGCAGAACCCCCTTTTTCGGAGCGGTTGGCGGGAATGTTCCGGGATGCCTATGCCACTATTTCCTTCAAAGCGAGCAAGCTTTGGAGCTACACAAATTCCGGATGTTCGGCACTTGCGGGCAGGAGATCGGCGGCGATGAGAAGCCGCCGGAACTCTGCGATGGCGAGCTTTTCAGGAGGTCCGATTTCGTAGCGGATCGAGCGGGTCAGGTAGTCGAGGGCGGCGGCGCGATCGGGTTCAGCGGCGGCGATCCGGGGCCGTGCGGCGAGGCCGGCCCGAGCGGCCGATCGCAGGGACTCGGCAAGCGAGGCGGGCGCAGTGGACGAGAGCGTCCAGACGGCAAAGACAAACGGGAGACCGGTCCATGCCGTCCAGGCGGCACCGAGGTCAAAGACCTGCCATCCGGGATCGTTCCGGCGCTGAAACTCCAAGGCCGGGTCGCCGATCAGGAGGCGGGCGGCGAGAGGGTCGGACGACGTGGAGACGAGCCGGGGGGAGATCTTGAGGTGGGATTTCAGGAGGACGCGGAGCAGGTTGACCGATGATCGCGATGCGGGGTCGAGAACGATGGCGTCCGTCTCAGAAAGCGGATTCCGGTGGGCGACGATGACGCTGTGCACCGGGCCGTGCGAGCAGATGCCGAAGCCGTCAGCAATCCGGGGAGCCGGAAGCCGAAGGGCTTCGAAGACCGGGATGAGCGCCGCCTCGTAGCAGCCCTGGGCGAATCGGTCTGCGAGAGCGGAGGGAACGAGCAGTTCGGCATCGAGCCCCTCGAGGAGCGGCCTGGCATTGAGGTAGGGGACGCAGCCGAGGCGCATCACGCGGCAAGAGAGGTCTCGATCCGGCGGTAGAAACTGTCCCTTTGCATCGGGATGCGGCCGGCCTCGCGGATTGCTTTTTCGAGGCTGGCGGTGGTCTGCTGCTGCGGGGTGATGGCGCCGGCCATGTGAAAAATTTTTTCTTCAATGATCGTGCCGTGGAGGTCATCGACGCCGAAATTGAGCGAGAGCTGGGCGATCGGGAGTCCGAGGCTGATCCAATAGCCGGTGATGTGGGGGATGTTATCGAGGTAGATCCGGCTGATGGCGAGGTTGCGCAGCTCCTCGTGGGCGGTGGCGTGCGGGATCCCCTGGAGGACCGGGCGGGCGCCATCGGGCTCGAAGGCAAACGGGATAAACCCGGTGAACCCGCCGGTTGTATCCTGCAGCTCACGCAGCCGCCGGAGGTGGTCGACCCTGTGGGCGGCGGTCTCGATGTGGCCGTAGAGCATCGTGCAGGTGCTCTGCTCCCCCAGTTCATGCCAGGTCTGGTGGACCTCCGCCCATTCCTCGGCCGTCTCCTTGCCCTTGCAGATTTTGGCGCGGATCTCCGGATCAAAAATTTCCGCGCCGCCGCCGGTGATCGCGCCGAGCCCGTGTTCCCGCAGGAGGATGAGGGTCTCTCGGAGCGGCATCTTAAAGATTCTGTCCGCGAGGTGGCGGATTTCAACGGCCGTGAACGCCTTGATGACGAGGTTCGCATCGAGCGCGCGCAGGCCGTCAAGGAGGTCGAGATACCATTCGCCCGGGAGCGTCGGGTGGAGCCCGCCGACCATGTGGATCTCGGTGATCCCCTGCCCGAGCGCGCCCCGGACGGTTTCGATGATGTCGCTGCCAGCGAGCTCGAACGCGTGGTCCTCGCGCTTTTTTGCGCCAAACGCGCAGAACTGGCACGAGAGGATGCAGACGTTCGAGTAGTTGACGTACCGGTTGTGGATGTACGTGGCGACGTTCCCGTTCCGGCGCTCGCGGATGACGTTTGCGATCGCGCCGATCCCGTTCAGGTCGCGGTTTGCATACAGCACGAGCGCATCGGCATCCGAGATGCGCTGACCGGCAGCCACCTTGTCCGCAATCGGGCGCAGGGCGGGGTCGAGAAGGCGAAGATTCATGGTCCGTTCAACATCCCGTTTACGAACACAGGGGGCAAGCCGGATTCGGAAAATTCAGACTTTCCAGAGCTGGAGGACGCGGAGGTAGTTTGCGCGTTCAAACGCGGCCGGGTCGGGGGAATTTTTATGGCTCAGGCACCCGCGCATTTCCGAGACGCTGCTGTACTCATGCGCCTCCATCCAGGCGGCGACATCCCGGGAGAGCGCCTCGAGCGCCTGCGGTCCGTGTCGGAGGATGAGCGAGACGACCTGGAGGACGTCGGCGCCCGACATGATCCCTTTGATCGCATCGTGCATTTTGTGGACGCCCCCGCTGAGCGCGAGCGAGAGGTTGGTTTTCCCGTGGAGGATCGCCAGCCAGCGCAGGCGCAGGAGCAGCTCGGACGAGGTGGAGAGGAACAGCTTCGGCTCGACGCTGAGGTCCTCGATGTCGAGGTCCGGCTGGTAGAACCGGTTGAAGAGGACGAGCCCGTTTGCGCCTGCCAGCTCGATGTTTTTGGCGAGGTTCGGTAGCGAGGAATAAAACGGGGCGAGCTTGACGCTGAACGGAATCGTCAGCTTTTCGCGCACGCCGGTGACGACCTCGAGCACGCGGGCTTCGACCTCGGCCCCGCTCTCTTCGGAATCCGTCGGGACCTCGTAGATATTGAGCTCGACGGCATCCGCACCCGCCTCCTCCATGAGCTTTGCGTGGCTGATCCAGCCGCCCGGGGTGCGCCCGTTGAGCGAGGCGATGACCGGGATTTCGAGCTTCGATTTCAGGCTGGCGATGTGGTTCAGGTACTCCTCCGGTCCGAGCGCGTACTCGGCGGATTCGGGGAAGTAGCTGAGCGCCTCGGCGTTCGAGCCCTCGAACGATTCGGTGAGCTCGTTGACTGCGGCGTCGTTGGTGAGCTGCTCCTCGAAGAGCGAATGCATCACGAGCGCGGATGCGCCGGAATCCTCCAGCCGCCGGGCCATGTCGAGGTCGTCGCCGAGCGGCGAGGCGCCGATGACAAACGGGGATTTGAGGGCGAGTCCGAGGTAGCTTGTGGCGAGTTTCATGAGTTTTTTTCCGGCTGTCCGCTGGCGGCCATGCGGCGGTAGGTTTCGTAGCGGGCGGTGAGGTGGGCCTGGGCGATACCAGCGAGCGCGGTGGCGCGCTCCTTGTTCGTGGCCTCCAGGAACCGGTAGCGGACCTCGTTTTCGGTGAACCGGGCGAGCGGGAGCTTCGGCGCCGGGGAGTCGAGGACGAGCGGGTTGAGCCCGGAGTCGGTGCGCCGGGGATCGTGGCGGTAAAGCGGCCAGTATCCGGTATCGACCGCCATTTTCTGGTGCTCCAGCCCCTGGGCGAGGTTGAATCCATGGGCGATGCAGTGGCTGTAGGCGATGATGAGCGAGGTGCCCGGATACGCTTCGGCCTCGGCGATCGCCTTCACCGTCTGGGAATCCTTGCCGCCGAGCGCGATGCGGGCGACATACACGTTCCCGTAGCTCATCGCGTAGAGGCCGAGGTCCTTTTTCGCCCCGCTCTTGCCGGAGGCCGCAAACTTCGCGACCGCGCCGGTTGGGGTCGATTTCGACGCCTGCCCGCCGGTGTTTGAATAAACCTCTGTGTCGAGCACAAGGATGTTGACGTTCGCGCCAACTGAGAGGACATGGTCGAGCCCGCCAAACCCGATGTCGTACGCCCAGCCGTCGCCGCCGATGATCCAAACGGATTTTTTGACGAGCGCATCGGCGAGGCGGCTGAGCCTCGGGCGGAGGTTTTCGGGAATCCGGCCGAGCCGGTTGCGGAGCTCGACAATGCGGGCGCGCTGGGCGGCGATGCCGGCCTCGCCCGACTGGTCGGCGTTGAGGATTTCGTCGACCAGTTCGGTGCCGAGCTGCTCGCGGGTGGCGGTGATGATCTCGCGCGCCTGCTCCTCCTGGTCGGAGACCGACAGCCGGAGTCCGAGACCGAACTCGGCGTTGTCTTCGAAGAGCGAGTTCCCCCAGGCCGGTCCGCGTCCGTCCTCATTGACCGTATACGGGGTGGTTGGCAGGTTCCCGCCATAGATCGACGAGCAGCCGGTGGCGTTCGCGATGATCGCCCGGTCGCCGAAGAGCTGGGTGACAAGCTTGATGTAGGGGGTTTCGCCGCAGCCGACGCAGGCGCCGGAGTACTCGAAGAGCGGGGTGAAAAACTGGCTGTCCTTGACGAGGTCGGTCTTCAGGCGGGTGCGGTCCGGGGCCGGGAGGGATTCGAAGAACGCGAAGTTTGCGCGCTCCTGATCCCGCAGCGGGGCCTGGGGTGCGGCGTCGAGCGCCTTGTGCTTGGCATTCGATTTATCCTTTGCCGGGCAGACGTTGATGCACAGGCGGCAGCCGGTGCAATCTTCCGGCGCGACCTGGATCGTGTACCGCTGGCCGGTGATCTCGGGCGAGCGGAACGCGACCGACTGGAAGGTATCCGGCGCGCCGGCGAGGGCGTCCTCCGGGTAGTACTTCGCCCGGATCGCGGCGTGCGGGCAGACGATGACGCACTTGTTGCACTGGATGCAGAGCGCGGAGTCCCAGACCGGGAGCTCCTGCGCGAGGTTCCGCTTTTCCCATTTGCTGGTACCCGTCGGCCAGACACCATCCGGGGGAAACGCGCTGACCGGCAGGTCGTCGCCGCGCCCGGCCAGAAGCGCGCCGGAGACGGTGCGCACAAAGTCCGGCGCCTCGACAGGAATCGGGAACGGACGGGGCGCGGTCGACGTCGCGGCGGACGGCACGATCACCTCGTGCACGCCGGCGAGCGACTGGTCGACCGCATTCCAATTTTTTTCGACGAGATCCGCACCCTTTCGGGCGTAGCTTGCTTCGATCGCATTTTTGATTTCGGCGATCGCCTGGTCGATCGGGAGGATGTCGCTGAGCGCGAAGTACGCGACCTGCATGATCGTGTTGATCCGGGCGCCCATCCCGGTTTCCCGGGCGATCTTGTAGGCATCGATGACGTAGAAGCGGAGCTTTTTCGAGATCAGGAGTTCCTGCGTCTCATGCGAGAGGTGGTCCCAGGCGGTCTCGGCGCTGTGCGGGGTGTTGAGGAGGAAGATGGCGCCTTCGCGCGCGGTTTCGAGCACTGGCTGCTGCTCGAGGAGATGGTACTGGTGGCAGCCGACGAAGTCGGCCGAGCTCACGAGGTAGGGCGCGCGGATCGGCTCTTCGCCGAAGCGCAGGTGGGAGACGGTCACCGCGCCAGCCTTCTTCGAGTCGTAAACAAAATACGCCTGCGCGTGGAGGCCGAGCTTCTTCGCGATGATCTTGATCGTGTTTTTGTTCGCGCCCACGGTTCCGTCGGAACCCAGGCCGAAAAAGACTGCCTGGTTGAACGTCTGCCCGGGGAGCAGGAAGTCGCGATCGTAGCGGAGCGAGAGCCCGCTCACGTCGTCCTCGATGCCGACGGTGAACTCCTCGCGCGGAGATTCGGCCTGCATGTCGCCGAAGATGGCCATCGCCATCGCCGGGGTAAATTCCTTCGAGGCCAGCCCGAAGCGTCCGCCGGACACACGCGGCAGCACGCCCCATTTCGAAGCCCCCTTGGCGCGGATCGAGGACGAGACGTCGAGGAAGAGCGGTTCGCCGGGTGCGCCGGGTTCTTTTGTCCGGTCAAGCACCGTGATATGTTTCACGGTCGCCGGGAGCGCGTTGAGGAACGCCCAGGCGTCAAACGGCCGGTACAGGCGGACCTGGAGCACGCCGGTGCGCTGGCCGGTTGTGTTCAGGTGGCGCGAGGTCTCGATGAGCGTCTCACCCCCGGATCCCATCACCACGACCACGCGGTCGGCCTCGGGGTCGCCGGTGTAGTCGAAGAGGTGGTACGTGCGCCCGGTCAGCGAGGCGAACCGGAACATCGCCTCCTGCACGATCCCCGGAAGCGCCGCATAAAACGGGTTCGCCGCCTCGCGGGCCTGGAAAAAGGCATCCGGATTCTGCGCGGTGCCCCGGATGCTCGGATGGTCGGGAGTCATCGCGCGCTTCGCATGCGCCGCAATCGCGTCCTCATCGATCATCGCGCGCAGGACGTCGTCGGAAAGGATTTCGAGGTCGTTGATCTCGTGCGACGTGCGGAATCCGTCAAAAAAGTGGAGGAACGGGATGCGGGCCGAGAGGGTCGCCGCATGGGCGATGCAGGCGAGGTCGTGGGCCTCCTGCACGTTCGTCGAGGCCAGCAGCGCAAACCCGGTCTGGCGGACGGCCATCACATCCGAGTGGTCGCCGAAGATCGAGAGCGCATGGGTGGCCAGCGAGCGGGCGGCCACGTGCATGCAGAACGGCATCAGCTGCCCGGCCAGCTTGTACATGATCGGGATCATCAGCAGCAGGCCCTGCGAGGCGGTGAAGGTCGTCGAGAGCGAGCCGCCCTGCAGCATCCCGTGGACCGCCCCGGCCACGCCGGCCTCGGACTGCATCTCCACGATGTTCGGAACATGCCCCCACAGGTTCGGCGATCCCTTGGCAACCCACTCGTCGGAAAGCTCGCCCATCGGAGTCGAGGGAGTGATCGGGTAGATCGCGATCGTCTCGCTCAGGCGGTATGCCACATTCGCGGCAGCCTCGTTTCCATCCATGCTCTTTCGCGACGAACCAGTTTGGGTCTGCATGGTAGTATAAGCTATGCTAATACCAGATCCTGTAAAGCGAAAACGCCGGATCTTTTTACGCCGCCCGACGCGCCAGCGCTGGAGGGATGACCTCCGTGTCGTCCGTCTTTTATGCCCCGCAAGCCGACAAGTGGGCGCTGACGGAGCATCGCCCTCCATGCAGGAACGAACGCACCAGCGCTGGAGGGACGACCTCCGTGTCGTCCGTCTTTTATGCTCCGCAAGCTGATGAGTGGGCGCTGACGGGGCATCGCCCTCCACCTTTTCAGGATCCTTGTCCGGAGATTTTTTGGAGGACGCCGCGGTACCAGGTTGACGGGCGCGCGGGGGCTTCGCGGACGGTATCCGGCGGGCGGGCGTCGCGCTGTTCGGCCCAGGTCCAGAGGTCGTCGCCGGACAGGCTGCTCTCCTTGCGTTTGCGGGCGGAGGATTTCATGAGCGGCTATGGTTGGTGCGGATGAGGGCGCGGAAGACGCCTTGGATGACGAGCTCGCGGGCGGGGATGAGGTCCGGGTACTTCGGATTTTCGGCACGGAGGAACGGTTTTCCGCGCTGGACGAGGTAACGCTTGAGCGTGGTTTCGCCATCGATGAGGGCGGCGACGATGTCGCGGTGGCGGGGTTCGGCGAGCTCGAGGATGACGACATCGCGGTCGAGGATCCCGGCATCGATCATCGAGTCTCCCCGGACCTCGAGCGCGAAGGTCCGCGCATTTTTCGGGAGGCGGATGGATTCCGGGTCGATCGAGAGGCAGCGGTCTGCGTGCTCGACCGCCTCGGAGGGCAGGCCGGCCGGGATGGCTCCGAGGAGCGGGATCTGGAGCCAGCGGGGAGGGGCTGGATCGTTGAGGACCATCGATCGGGCCAGGCCGCCGCCGCGGTTGATGAATCCCTTTTTTTCCAAGGCCATGAGGTGGCGGGTGGCCGCGAACGGGCTCGAAAACCCGAAGCGGGTTTGAATTTCGCGCACGGTGGGCATCGCAAACCCATCTCCGCGGCGCTCCCGGATGAATTCCAGAACGGCTTGTTGTTTGTCAGTCAGGCTCACGTGTTCACAAGAACACTATCCCTGACAATCTGTCAAGGGATTATAAAAGCCGTTTTTTGTCCGGGGCGACGGTCAAGGGGATCCCCTGGCCAACCAGGAAAATTCCTGCGGTGGGTTGACGGGATTTTGCGCGAGACGTAGGATCGTGCCGTCTGGCCGCATGGTCGGCCGGGCAGGAGTTTTGCCATGACGCTTGCCAACCAGATCACGATTGCGAGGATCCTTTTGATTCCGGTCTTCGTGCTGTTCTGCGTCTATTACGGGCGCGGCGTCGATGCCGGAGCCCCGGAGGAATGGTTGCGCTGGGCGGCGATCGCGACATTTCTGGTGGCCTCGCTCACCGATGGGATCGACGGGTGGGTCGCCCGGCACTGGGGCCAGCGCAGCCGGCTCGGCGCGATTCTGGATCCGATTGCCGACAAGGGCCTGCTGCTGACCGCGATCATCACGCTGAGCTTCAGCAAGTGGACGTATGGATTTCCGCTGTGGTTCCCGGTCCTCGTCATCGCCCGCGATGCGGTGATCCTGCTTGGCTGCGGCGTGCTCTACCACCTGGATCAGAAGTTCGAAGTGCGGGTCTCCTGGCTCGGCAAGGCCGCGACCGCGGCGCAGATGGTCGCGCTCGCATGGGTGATGCTCCAGATCCCTCACCACCTCATTTCGATCTCCGTCGCCGGCCTCTTCACCCTCGGGAGCGGCGCGGTTTATGTCGAACGCGGTATCCGCCAGCTCCGGCTCCACGACCACCACTGAGCCCATCAAAAGACATTTGAGATTTGAAATCTCAGATTTCAAAACGGCCCGGCGTACGCCCCGCTCAGGAAATGCGTGTGGACCAGAAGATGGGTGGTAGGCCAAGAAAGAACGCGCGCGGCGATTAGTTTCCCTAATATTCCACTTGACCACCCCCCGTCCTGCGATAGCATCCCCACCCATCGGGCACCTTGCCCGACATTGCTCTTTTTAACCAATCCGCCGGCCTAGGAAAGTCAGCGGTCCGCTCGCAAGAGGGGGCCGTGGGGTGAAATTCCCTCACTGTCGCGCAAAGGTCAAAGTCCGGGTTCGAACCGGCGGAGAAAACCACACAGCCCTGAAATGGGCAACGGCGCCGCGAAAGCGTCCGTGCTGGGGGTAGTCCTTTCCATGTAACGGGGGAGAGGCTGTCCGCTTACATTCCCCGTGTTTTGAAGGAAAGATTATATGAAAAGAATTATCGTCGCCGTGTTTATCGCGGCTGTTGCAAGCGCCCATGCCGGACTGGTTGCCAGCTTGGATGATATCGAGCTGTGGGCAGGGGATGGGAAAATCGCCACAAACCGCGCCGCCCTTGTGATACAGTGGAATATCAATGCGACATCCTATTCGTTTGCCTGGGGATATGGATGGAACGCTGGCACGCCGACCGGGCGGGACATGCTACTGGCGGTCGATGCGGCCGAGACGCGGTTATCCATCGACTTTCACGCCGGGCAAAACACCATTTTTGGGGCATTTCTTGACATGAATGGGAACGCGAGCAGCTATACTCCCGGGACTCCTGGGGTGGTCGATTACGGCAACGCGGCGAATACGATCCACGACGTGGCCGGCTCGGTTTCGGACCCAGCTGATCTTTACGTCGCCGGCTGGGCAGATGGGTTTTGGAGCTATGAGATCAGCGGAGGAACTTTCGAATACTTCGATTACTACAGCAGCATGAACGTGACGTTCAATGCGCCCAGTTCGCAGACCTATGCCGGAGCGAATTGGCAGACTTCGCCAGTGGGAGATTTAGGCCGGGAACTGTCGAACGGTTCCTGGGACCGATTTAACTATTCCACCGATCTCGTCGACTACACGTCGCCCGCCGCGATTCAACCGCTCGCCTCTGTCCCAGAACCCTCAACCGCCGCGCTTCTTATCCTTTGGGCCATTGCCGTGACATTTTATGCGCAAAAACGCCTTCACTCTTGTTGAATTGTTGGCGGCGACCGCCATCGTGCTGGTCCTGAGCATGGTGGCGACTGGCGCTGGATGGAAAGTGTATGAGACCAGCTCGCTCGCGGTCTCGGCCAACAACATTCGCCAGTTGGCTGCTGGGGGGATCAGCTATCTCTCGGAGAACAACAACATCTATTGGCCGTACCGGCAGGTGGATCCGGCGAACGGGGCAGGCGTCACGTGGTGGTTTGGGTTTGAGCCGATATCCAGCATGAACAGGCCAGAGGGGCAGCGGGAGTTCGATCCCTTGAAAGGCCCGCTCGGAGGCTACATCCCCAAAGGAATCCGCCCGGATCCAAGCTTTGCGCTGGGAGGAAAAGCGTTCAAACCGAAATACCAGAACGGGTATATCGGGACGGGATACAACACCCTACTCGGGGGAGGGTTTCTCGCCAATACGCCACGCGCGCAGCATTTTCAGATCCCCGATCCGGGGAAAGTCGTTGTGTTTTTCACCTCGGCACAGGTCAATTCGTTCCAGCGGCCGGCGACATCCAAAAACCCGATGCTCGAAGAATTTTACGGGATTGACGACCGTGAGCGAACCGTCCACTTCCGCCACAACGGTCGGGCGATGGTGTCATTTGCGAGCGGGAATGCCGGGTTCCTCGACATGGACGAATCGACCCGCGACAGCCGGATGCCAAAAGCGGATGTCGGGCGGTTTGCCCCGGTCGGCGACACAACGTACCTGAAGTAGCGCTGGAGGGACGACCTCCGTGTCGTCCGGCTTTGTCTGCCCCGCAAGCCGACAAGTGGGCGCTGACGGAGCATCGCCCTCCATGTGGAACGAACGCGCCGGCGCTGGAGGGACGACCTCCGTGTCGTCCGACTTTTTTCTGGTATGGCCAAATGATCTGCTATGGCGGATTGGCGGTGGTTTTTCTTTTCCCGGGTGTGGTTTTTCTTCATGTTCTGGACATGGACGATGCAGTTGGTCGTAGGCGGCCTGCACATTGGCCTCTGAATGAGGCCAGCCAGACGATTGTCTTCCTGACGGTTTGCACGGTGGGAAAAAAGTCGATTCTGGCAAACGAGGACGTGCACCGTGTTCTGCTGACAGCGTGGCAGGAGGCGCGATCCTGGTGGGTCGGCCGCTACGTGATCATGCCCAACCATGTCCATCTCTTCTGCGCCCCCGGGGAAATTCCGCCGGCTCCGCTTGGAAAGTGGGTTGCCTATTGGAAGTCCTGGGCTGCGCGAAACTGGCCGCGAGGCGGTGAAGCTCCGGTTTGGCAACGGGATTTTTGGGATACCCAGCTTCGGCAGGGCGAGAGCTACGCCCAGAAATGGGAATACGTGCGCCGGAACCCCGTCGAAGCGGGCCTCGTCGACCAGCCGGACGATTGGCTATACCAGGGTGAGATCGAGGTCCTCACCTGGCGCTGATGCCTGGAGGGACGACCTTTCGCCTTTGCCATGGCTACGGCGGAACACCGGCCGTGTCGTCCGATTTTTTGGGTTATCCGGGGATGCCGGCTTGGCGGAGGCGTTCCTCGATGTCGCTGGTCTGGAGGGCCTCGACCATGCCGCCGATGTCGCCCTCCAAAAATCTGTCGAGGCTGTAGAGGGAGACCTTGATCCGGTGGTCGGTGACACGGTTTTCTGCAAAGTTGTAGGTTCGGATTTTTTCCTCACGTCCGCCGCCGCCGATCAGGCTCTTGCGGTGGGCGGAATATTTTTCTTCTTCCACGCGGCGTTTGTCCTCGAGCAGGCGGGAGCGCATGATCTGGAGCGCGCGCTCCTTGTTTTGCTGCTGGCTGCGTCCGTCCTGGCAGCGGACGATCCGGCCGGTCGGGATGTGCATGACCTGGACGGCGGAGTCGGTGGTATTGACGCCCTGGCCGCCGGGGCCGCCGGCGCGGCAGACCTCGATGCGGAGGTCTTCGGGTTTGATCTGGATATCGACCTCCTCGGCTTCCGGGAGGACGGCGACGGTGGCGGTGGAGGTATGGATCCGGCCCTGCGCCTCGGTGGCGGGGACGCGCTGGACGCGGTGGACTCCGCTTTCGTAGCGGAAGCGGCGGAAGACCGACGTGCCGGAGACGCGGAAGACCATCTCGCGGAAGCCGCCGAGGTCGGCCGGGCTGGAGTCCATCTCCTCGACCTTCAGCCCGAGCGAGTCGGCGTACCGGGAGTACATCCGGTAGAGGTCGGCGGCAAAGAGGGCGGCCTCGGTTCCGCCGGTGCCGGCGCGGATCTCGACGATGGCGTCGCGGTCCTCGTCCGGTTCGGGCGGGAGGAGAGCGACCTGAACGCCGCGCTCGAGGACCGGGATCTCGGCCTCGAGCGAGGGGATTTCGGCCTCGGCCATCTCGGCCATCTCCCGGTCGGGGGCGGCCGCGAGCGCGCGATTTTCTTCGAGCTCCCGGCGCACCCGGACGAGGCGGTCCCAGATCTCCACGAGCTGCTTGGTGGCCCCGTGTTCGCGGAGGACCTCGCGGGCGCGCTGGGCGTTGTCGAAGAGTCCGGCGGACGACATCTCCCGCTCGAGCTCTTCAAAGCGCGCGCGCTTGCGGGCGATCAGGGGTTCGAAGTCCATCGGTTGGGAAACAAAAAACGGTGAACGCAGCGGGTGCGTTCACCGTCTTCTTGGTGGGAAATCTTTAAGCGGCTGGCGCGGCGACCTTTTTGACGAGGCGCGGGGCGCGGATCGTGCCGTAGCGGCGCTGGAACTTGTCAACGCGTCCGGCAGTGTCGACGAACTTCTGCTCGCCGGTGAAGAACGGATGGCAGGCGGCGCAGATGCCGATCTTGATGTTTTCCCGCGTCGAGCGCGTGCGGTAGGCTGCGCCGCAGGCGCAGAGGATGACGGTCTCGCGGTAGTTGGGATGGATTTCTGGCTTCATTCTTGAAAAGTGGTTTAGAATATCGCGATTGTGCGGGATGGCAACAAAGAAATGAGGAACCCGGTTTTGCAGAGGTGGGCGGATGCCTGCCCGTCCGCCCCTGCGCTTTTGTCGCCGTCGGGGGAAATCCTGCGGACCGCAGGAGACATCGCGGGCGAGGCGGCCGGGTTTTTTGGACAACTCGGCGGCGATGCGGGAGCGGTCGCGCTGCAGACGGGGAACCATGTTTCGTTTCCGGCGCTGCTGCTGGCCGCCTGGCAGGCCGGCCGCGCGGTCTGCCTGTACGATGCGGATGTGCGGGGCGGCTTGCGGGACGAGCTGGACCGGGAGATGGGCGTGACGCTGCGGGTGACGTCGGAGTCAGCTCATCTGAGATTCGGCCGGGTGGCTGGACGCGGTCCCGTTGCGAAGCCAGGCGACCTGAGCAGCATGAATTCAAGCGATGCTGCCCCTACAGGGCAGGGGCGCATCATGTGCGAGACCCAGGGCGGCGCTGGCGCTTGCCCCAGGCTAGGGGATTCAGCCCCGTTGGGGCATCCGCCAGCGGCATGCCCTATCGACCTCTACAAGCTGACCTCCGGGACGGTTTCGCGCCCGCAGGCGCTCGGGTTTTCTGCGGCGCAGCTGCTGGCCGACTGCGATCAGGTCTGCGCAGGCATGGGGCTGGGGGAGGGGGATCTCAATTTCGGGGTGATCTCGTTTGCCCATTCGTATGGGTTCAGCAACCTGATCACGCCGCTCCTCTGCCGGGGCATCCCGCTCGTGGTGGCGACCGACGCGCTTCCGCGCGCGATCCAATCCGGGCTCACGGCCACCCGGGCCACCATCCTCCCTGCGGTGCCAGCGATGTTTCGCGCGCTCCTCTCCTGCGACGCGCTTCCCGGCTCGCTGCGCCTTTGCATCTCGGCCGGCGCACCGCTCGACCCGGGGCTCGCCCGCGATTTTCGCGAACGCTTTGGCCGGAAGATCCACTCGTTTTACGGGGCGTCCGAGTGCGGCGGCATTTGCTATGACCGGACGGATGATGCAGTGGCGGCACCCGGGTTTGTCGGGCAGCCGCTCGAGGGGGTGGATGTCGAACTTAGCGACCCGAGCGGGCCATCGCGGATCCGGGTCCGCTCGGCGGCATTCGGAGATGGGAATTTTGAGCCCGCCGATCTGCTCGTGCGCGAGGCGGACGGGTTCCGGATCGTCGGCCGGGAAAGCGATTTTCTGAACATCGGCGGACGCAAGGCGAGCCCGGGGGAAATTGAGGACGTGCTCGTCCGATGCCCCGGGGTGCGCGAGGCGGTCGTCTGCGGGGTCGCCGATCCGAGTCGAGACCAGGAGATCTGCGCGCTCATCGCAGGCGCCTGCGATCCGGCCGTCCTCCGCCAGCACTGCGGGTCCGCCCTCCCGACATGGAAAATCCCCCGCCGGTTTGCCTTCGTCGACCGGATTCCGGTCACGCCGCGCGGAAAAGTCAACCGCGCGGGGATCGCCCGCGATTTTTTCGGAGCGGGGAATTGAGAATTTCGGCGTTCCCTGCAAGCGATCCCGGCAGGAAAAATTCCGCTTCTCTTTTGCCATGCCAAGCGTATGTCAGGTTCATGACACCATCTGAAACTACCAAAAAAGAGGCTCTCATTATTCTCGTCGTCACTGCGGTGATGGCTGCAAAAATCGCCTTGATGATCTACATGCTCCACACCTGGCGCACGAAGGGCGAGCTCGATGAATGATGACCTGTCGTTTCTGTAAGACGCCCTCGAAAAATACGCTTCGTCTCCGGTCATCCCCGCCCCGGGCGATCCGGGCGATGGCCCTGCGGAAAGAATCCGCGATTTTGAATGTCGCCGCCGGGATTTTGAGGTGGCCAACGCGGGATTGTCAGGCAGACTCTGGTCGTATTTCTTGAACGGCCGACGCTCCTTTTTTTCATGAATGGCTCGTATAAACCAACCAAACAGCGTGCAACCTGAAGGCGCAATCGCCGAACCGGGCGGGACTGGCACCAAGGGACTGAAGCGCGGCTCGGTCGGAACGCTCGGGGCCGTCGTGATCGGCATCTCCTGCTGCGCGCCAGCCTACACGATGACAGCGGCACTCGGGCCGGCGGCGCAACAGATGGGCGAGCAACTCCCCGCCGTGTTTCTCGTCGGGTTTCTGCCCATGTTTTTGGTCGCGATGGGGTATATGGCTCTGAACCGGGCCATGCCCGACTCTGGAACATCCTTCACTTGGGCCACGCGGGCTTTTGGCCCCTGGGCAGGCTGGCTGACGGGCTGGGGGCTTCTTGCGGCAACCATCCTCGTGCTGGCCAACCTGGCGGGGATCGCGGTGACCTTCTTGTTCCTGGCGCTGGCTCAAATTTTCCAGAACGACGCATTTATTGCATTAGGGAACGACCGGTGGGTCAACATTGCTGTTTGCGTTGGCTTCTTGGCTGCGACCACATGGATTTCCTACCGCGGCATGCAGTCCACCAAGGGGTTTCAGTACGTGATGGTGGCCGTTCAGATTGCGGTGCTGCTGTGGTATATCATCGCGGCCATCATCGGGGCCAACAATGGAAGCAATCCGGAATCCATCCCCATCAGCCTGAGCTGGTTCAACCCGTTCGCCGTCTCGTCTTTCGGACAATTCTCCGCCGGTTTGGCAGTCTCGATTTTTGTGTATTGGGGATGGGACACGGTGCTGACCATGAATGAGGAGACCCGCGAAGATGCGACGGGCAGTTCCTCGGGAAAAGCGGCCACCACCCTGATCCTGCTGCTTGTGGGGCTCTATGTGACGATCGCTACGGTGACCGTCTCCTACGCGGGGGTTGGGAATGGCCCCACTGGCCTGGGCAATGAGGAAACCATGGACAATGTCTTCTCCGCGCTCGCCTACCCGCTCATGGGACCCGCCGGGATTTTCCTTTCGCTCGCGGTCCTGAGCAGCGCGGCGGCCTCCCTGCAATCGACCGAGCTTTCGCCGGCGCGCACCTTGCTGGCGATGGGCTACTATCGGGCCATCCCGTCCCGCTTTGCCAAGGTCCACGAAAAATTCCATTCCCCCTCCACGGCCATCCTTTTCTCGGGCGTGATCGCGGCGCTTTTCTATGCTGTGATGCGGATGGTCAGCAGCAATGTTCTGTGGGATACCATTACGGCCCTCGGCCTGCTCGTCTGTTTCTATTACGGAATGACCGCCTTTGCGTGCGTTTGGTTTTTTCGCGCAGAGGCGATGGCTTCGACGCGCGCTTTCTTCATGAAGATGCTCCTGCCTGGCCTCGGGGGGATTCTTCTCTTCACCGTCTTCATCAAGACCTCGATTTCGAGCATGGATCCCGAGTTCGGCAGCGGCGACCAGGTTTTCGGGATCGGCTTGGTCTTTGTGATGGGGGCCGGGGTGCTGGCCCTTGGCGTGGCCACCATGGTTGTCATGTCGTTTTTTTACCGGCCATTTTTCCGGGGGGAAACGCTCACGAAAGGCAAGCCCCTCATTCACACCGCAAAGAGGAGCGGCAGCTTGACGCTCGACCGTTCGGTCAGCGTTCCCTCCGAGCCCCCGGCTCCCGAGGCAACTAATAGTCGCCGTCGGTGATTAGGAAATTTTTAAATTGCCAGGGGTCTTCGAGGTCGAGGCTGGGGGCGTTGTGGCCTGGGAAGGGGCTGGTGTAGCCCTTGAGCGGGGTCCAGTCTGACGGCAGGGACAGGAAATTTCCCAGCCACGGTTTGGCGAGGTCGAGAACAAACTTGTGCGGAAGGTCGTCGGGCATCAAAACCCCGCGATCGGGGTTTTGGATCATCCAAAGGGACGCCGCGGCGACTGAGATGGCCACTTGGATGGTTGTAGCATTCTGATGCGGCACCAAGCGGCGCGACTCCTCGATGGACATGTCCGACCCGCACCACCAGGCGTTGAGCGGGTGGCCCATGAGAAAAGCTCCCAGAATGTCGGATCCGCCGACCACCTCGTCGGTCATGATGCGCACGCGGGACTGGAGGCGGTAGAGGTTCCCCCGCAACTCGTGGAGGCTCGCAATGGCCGCATCGCACGGGCAATACGCATAGTGAACGGTCGGTCGGTAAATCGCCTGGTTCCCCTCCCGAACGGTCAGCTTCTCTGTGATGCTGAAGGCCTCGCCGTGGCGGACCACCATTCCGACAATCGGGTAGTGGGGAACCCAGCTGGAGACAAAAGTGTTCATTCCCATGCGGGCGAGGCAGATTTGGCTGCGGGCCCCTCCGTGTGCTCGATGACAAAAGGCGGGAGCTCTTTTTCGTGCGTTCCCCACCCGAGCTCGGCCGTTGTCGTTCCCTCTTCCCGGAACCCCTCCACGCTCCAGGTGTTGACAAATTCATCGACCTCCTTCGGGCGATTCGTGATTTGGGTATCGCGCTCGCTGCAGTGGATGACTTTTACGCCGAGCGCCTGGGCGAGAAGGTTGAAGACTTCCCCCTTCGCGGCATCCGCGACGCGCTCGGCCACCTCGCCGGTGATGAGCTTTTCGGCCAGGCAGCGCTCCGCGATATCCAAGAGGGCCTGTTTCGTAAAGTGGCTGATAAGGCCGGGATTGGCTCCGTGTTCCAAAACAGCCGTCGGGCCGGGACCGCTCCAGCCCCGGGTCATCTCACGCAGGCGCATGTGCCGCCAATAGAGCGTAAGCTCGGTCGGGTGTGCCCCGAGCGCATGGGAGTAAGGGTCCCAGAGCTCGACGGACGTGTTGACGTACAGCACGCCATGGCTGTGGCACCACCCCACGATTTCGCAGCAATCAATATTCCAAGCCAGGTCGATCAGGAGATCGCCGGAGCTCAGGTGCGACCCCAGCACCTGGCCGAGGTTGTCGGGCGTGATCCGGCCCTCCACAAATTGCACGCCCTGCGAAAGCCAGGGGGATAGGGCTTCCTCATTCCGTGAAAAATCAAAGATCGTCACCCGCTCCAGCGGCAAGGACAGATGCTTCAGCAGCACGGGGAGCGTGCAGCGAGCGACGGCCCCAAACCCCAAAAATAAGACGCGACCCGAAAAGCTTAGCGGAAGAGTAGAAGTCATTGGCCGCCTAGTGTGCCGCACTAACCTGCAACTTCAAGCCCTCCCGTGTGATAAAATTGTCACAATCAACGCGCGTGCCTGCGATCGACGGCACGAAGGCATCCTGCACGTCGTCGCTGCCGGCCCATTCCACACGTGGTCCCCCGAGGGGGCAGCGCACCACAAGGCCGGCCTCGGCTGCTCCGAGGCTTGCCCGGGCGGTGATGTCTTTTACCCGCGAGCAAGAAAGGGGGCGATCTTGCAGGTTTTTTCTCTGTTAGCTTTTCTGGTCGAGGATCGCGGCCTTGACCTGGGCCGGGACCTCTTCGAAATGGGATGGCTCCATCGAGTACGACGAGCGGCCTTTCGAGAGCGACCGGATCGCGGTGGCGTATCCGAACATCTCGGCGAGCGGGACCTCTGCGTTGATCGTGGAGAGGTGGCCTTTCGTCTCGATCCCGATGATCCGCGCGCGGCGGCGGTTCAGGTCGCCCATGATGTCGCCCTGGAACTCATCCGGGGTGATGTTCTCGACCTTCATGATCGGCTCGAGGAGGATCGGCTTCGCCTTTTTCATCGCATCTTTTAGCGCAAAGATCGCCGCCATCTTGAACGCCATTTCGTTCGAGTCGACGTCGTGGTAGCTGCCGTCGATGATGTCGACATGGACGTCGATGACCGGGTAGCCGGCCACCACCCCATTGAGGACGGCCTCGTTGAATCCCTTGTTGACCGCCGGGATGAATTCCTTCGGGATTGTTCCGCCGACGACCTTGTTTTCGATCGTGATGCCCTTGCCGCGCTCGTTCGGCGTGACCTTGCAGATGACGTGCCCGTACTGGCCGCGCCCGCCCGACTGCTTGACCAGCTTGCCTTCACCGTCCGCCGGCGCGAGGATCGTCTCCTTGTAGGCGATCTGGGGTTTGCCGGAGTTGGCCTCGACCTTAAACTCGCGGAGCATGCGGTCGCGGATGATTTCGAGGTGGAGCTCGCCCATGCCGGCGATGATCGTCTGGCCGGTATCCTCGTTGGTGAAGACGCGGAACGTCGGGTCCTCTTCGGCGAGGCGCTGGAGGGCGTTGCCCATCTTTTCCTGGTCGACCTTCGTCTTCGGCTCGACGGCCATCGAGATGACCGGGTCGGGGAACGACGGGGGCTCCAGGAGGATCGGGTGATCCTCGTCGCAGAGGGTGTCGCCGGTCGTGATGTTTTTGATGCCCACGATCGCGGCGATGTCGCCCGCGTAGCAGGTGTCAATATCCTCGCGCTTGTCGGCCTGGATCTGGATGAGGCGGCTGATGCGCTCGCGCTTGTTCGTGCGCGGGTTATAGACGGTGTCTCCCTTCGAGAGCTTGCCCGAGTACACGCGGAAGAACACGAGCTTGCCGACGAACGGATCGCTCCAGAGCTTGAACGCGAGCGAGCAGAAGTTGCCGTTATCGTCGGAGGGTGCCTCGATCGTCTCGGAGACGTTATCCGGGTTGAGTCCCTTGGCCGGCATGATGTCGAGCGGTCCGGGGAGGTAGTCGATCACGGCGTCGACCAGGTACTGGACGCCCTTGTTTTTGAACGCGGAGCCGCCGGCGACCGGCACGAACTTGTTCGCGATCGTCTGGCGGCGGATCGCCGCCTTGAGGGCTTCCTTGGAGATCGGTTTTTCCTCGAGGTAGAGCATGCCAACCTCCTCGTCGAGGTCGCACATCTGGGCGATGAGGTCGTCGTAAGCGCCCTGCGCCTCGGCCTTCATGTCCTCCGGGATCTCGTGCACCTCGTACGTCGAGCCCATCACGTCGTTGTCGAGGTAGATGACCGCCTTCTGGTTGATGACGTCGATCTGGCCCTTGAGGTAGTCCTCGCGGCCGAGCGGAATCAAAATCGGCCAGGCGTTGGCGCCAAGCTTCGTGCGCATGCTGTCCACGGCGGCATTAAAGTCCGCCCCAGTGCGGTCCATCTTGTTGACGAAGGCGATGCGGGGCACCCCGTATTTGGTCGCCTGGCGCCAGACGGTTTCTGACTGCGGCTGCACGCCGGCCACGCCGCAAAACACGGCGATCGCGCCGTCGAGCACGCGCAACGAGCGCTCCACCTCGGCCGTGAAGTCCACGTGGCCGGGGGTGTCGATGATGTTCACCCGCATCTTGATCCCGGCATACGCCTTGTAGATGTCGTCCTCCGGACGCTGCATCCACGCGCAGGTCGTGGCGGCCGACGTGATCGTGATCCCGCGCTCGCGCTCCTGCTCCATCCAGTCAGTGACCGTCGTGCCCTCGTGCACCTCACCGATCTTGTGGATCATTCCGGTGTAAAAAAGGATGCGCTCGGTGAGCGTGGTCTTGCCGGCATCGATGTGGGCGGCGATGCCAATGTTGCGGGTGCGCTCCAGCGGATACGCGCGGTTCGGTGAATTCGGGTTTTCGGACATAGTCGGATTGTATGGATCCCGGAATTTCCGAACGCTGCCCGGATCGGGTGACGCCGCCATCGTGGCGGCCCGGATCGGAATTCGCGGGAAGTGGGAAACTAGACGATTGCCAGCCGGACTCAATAAAAAACGGTTTCGCGCCCACGGGAGCCCCAGAGCCGGCGCGCCAGTGGTTTGGAAATTCGCCTGGGGCAGATGAGAAAGCTATCCCTTTCGACGACATGCCAACGTCTGGACGGCGTGCGATCTTCTACTTAAACTATCTGCTCAGGCGGGTATTCCAGTTGGCCGATTTAAGCCTGTGTTGAAACGGCGATATCCTTCCCATTTGGTCCGGGGCCGCTGATCGCGGACGGCAACAGAAAACGCCCTTGTTCCAGCCGGCCGGTTTGATACCGTCACTCAATGGGTTTATCCTACGGAATGCTGACGCTTTCCAATCCTCGTTTTTCTGAACAGAAACCTGTTGATGTAGAGGCTCTTGCCGACACTGGCGCCACATATCTTGTCATCCCTGATCACATTCGCATCCAGCTTGCGCTTGAAGAGACAAGCAAGAAGGAAATCACATTGCCAGACGGTTCGAAAAAAATGGTGCCGTACGTTGGCCCGATTGAAACAAAATTTAAGAATCGAGTTGCGTATGTCGGCGCCATCGTCATGGGGGACGAGGTTCTTCTCGGAGCGATCCCAATGGAAGATATGGATTTGGTGGTTGCTCCTCAGCAGCGGGTGGTGGACGTGAACCCCTTGAATCCCAACTATGCTGCGGCCAAGGCAAAATAAAAATGCCATGAGTGTATCCGTACGTCCTGTTTGGTTAAATCATGGTCCAGCCAAGCAGGGCCGTTTGCACGATTATGTCATTCCCTCGAATGTCTCGTGATAGCTCACGCCTTGCTGTTGATCGATCATCGCGGACGTTGATAATCAACATCCTCGCGGTTTTTCGTAGTTGAGGTCCCTGCCGCGTGAGATACGCTCGCGGCCTTGGAAACTTCACTTGATATCGAGAGCGTGGGCTTCGGGGGGGCCGGGGTCGGGCGCCTGGCCGACGGGAGGGTTTGTTTTGTTCCGTTCACCCTCCCCGGCGAGCGGGCGGTCGTGCGCGTCGTGCGTCAAAAAAAGTCGTTTGTGGAGGCGGAGGTCGTGCGGATGTCGCAGGTCTCGATCCACCGGGCTGTCCCCCGGTGCCCGGTCTTCGGCCGGTGCGGAGGGTGCGCGTATCAGCATGTGTCGTACCCGCAGCAGCTCTCGATCAAGACCGACCAGGTCCGCGACAGCCTGCGCCGGATGGGAGGAATCCCCGAGCCCGATGTCCGCCCGATGCTGGCCTCGCCGCAGGAGTGGGGCTACCGGAACCGGCTCGCCGTCCATGTGCAGGACGGGAAAGTCGGGTTCTTTGGGCGGAAGTCGAACCGGCTTGTCCCGGCTTCCGCGTGTCCGATTGGCTCGGAGTCGGTCAACGCCCGGCTGGCCGAACTGGCGGCAAACCCGCCGCGCGACGACCGCCGGATCACGCTCCGCGAAAGCACGGATTTTCACGGGTTTTCTCAGGTCAATGCCGCTGCCGCCGAGGTGCTGGCCGGGGTCGTCGAGCGAATGCTCGAGGCCGGCGGAGATCACCTCGTCGATGCCTACTGCGGGGCCGGATTTTTTTCCAAGCGCCTTGCGGGGAAATTTCACCGGGTGACCGGCATCGAGTGGAGCCCGGGAGCCGTGCGGGCCGCGCAAGCGGGAGCCGGGCCGAATGAGGAGTACCTCGAGGGCGCGGTCGAAACCCATCTTTCCCAAGTCCTGTCAGGCTCCCCGGTCGCCGCCCTCCTGGTGGACCCGCCGGCGGAGGGCCTCTCCGCAGAGGTGATCGGCGCCATCCTGGCGAGCCCTCCGTCGCAGATCGTGTACGTCTCGTGCGATCCCCCCACACTGGCCCGCGATATCAAGCGGCTCGCCGGGCGGTTTTCGCTCGCGCATGTGCAGCCGGTCGATATGTTCCCCCAGACCGCCGAGATCGAGTCGGTGGCATTTCTCACACGGGTATGATTCAAACCAGACGATTCGGCCGCACCGCTCTCTCCATGCCGGTCTTCACCTGCGGCGGCATGCGCTACCAGCACTCTTGGAAGGACGAGGAGGAGGCGCCAGACGACAACCAGAAAAATCTGGAGGCAACCGTCGAAAAGGCTCTGGCCTGCGGGATCAACCACATCGAGACCGCGCGAGGATACGGCACGTCCGAGTTCCAGCTCGGAAAAATCCTTCCCAGGCTTCCGCGCGAGAAGCTGATCGTTCAGACGAAAGTTTCGCCCGAATGCGACGGGGCGAAGTTCCGGGAGACGTTCGAGCGATCGATGTCGCTCCTGCGGCTCGGCCATGTCGACCTTCTTTCGCTGCACGGGATCAACAACGCGGAGGTTCTCAAAAGCGCGCTGGTTCCCGGAGGCCCGCTGGCGGTGGCGCAGGAACTTCAGCGCGACGGCCGCTGCCGGTTCATCGGGTTTTCCACCCACGGTCCCTGCGACGTGATCTGCGATGCGCTTGAGACCGGGGCCTTCGACTACGTGAACCTCCACTGGTACTGGGTCAATCGTTCCAACGAGCGCGCGCTCGAGGTCGCCCGGCGCCACGACGCCGGGATGTTTATCATCAGCCCGAACGACAAGGGCGGAAAGCTCTACGCGCCGTCGGACAAGCTTCGCAGCCTGTGTGCCCCGCTGAGCCCGATGGCATTCAACAACCTGTTCTGCCTCCGCCGGAGTGACATCCACACGCTCTCGGTCGGCGCCGCCCGTCCGTCGGATTTTGACGAGCACGTGGCCTCGCTCGAGCTCCTGCCGCGCGCCGGGGAACTGGTCCCGCCCATCGAGGCCCGCCTCGACGCCGCGCTCGCGGAGGCGCTCGGCCAGGAATGGTGCGATCACTGGCAGGACGGGCTCCCCCGGTGGGAGGACGTCCCGGGCGAAATCAATATCTGGGAAATCCTCCGCCTCTGGAATTTTGCCAAGGCCCTCGATATGGTCGATTTTGCGAAGATGCGCTACAATCTGCTCGGGCAGGCCGGCCACTGGTTCCCCGGGAAAAATGCCGCTGAGATTCCGGACCTCGATGCCGCGCTCGCGCAGAGCCCGTTCCGAACGGCCATCCCGGGCATCCTGCGCGAAGCCCACGCCCTTCTTTTCGAAAAGCCCGCAGAGCGGCTCAGCCAGTCCGACTAGGCGCGACCGATGTCGAAGAAGGACGGCCCGAACCCGGGCAAGGAGGTTTATCAGAAGCTGCGGCAGCTTCCCTGGGAGGAACTCTGGGGAGAACACGTCCCGCAATTCGACCGCGCCCCGCCGGAGGAGCGCCAGAAAAATGTCGGGCTCGTCCGTGCGGTCGGCGTCGTCTTCTCCGAGTCCGGCGATCCGCAGCACCTCGGAGCGGTGACGCGCTGGCTCCGCGAACTTCTCCGCGACGGATCCGAAAAAGTCCGCCGCTACGCGATGGCCGCGCTCCCGAAGATCGGGGCCGGCCGGGAGGCGGAGGCCGACCTCCTCGGCCTCCTCGAATCCACCGCGACCGACCGCGAAAAAAAGTTTGTGGCGCGCTCGCTCGACAAGGTCGGTGGAGCCGCGACGCTGCACGCGCTCGGGCAGGCGTCCGGCCCCCTGGCGCGCACCGAGCAGAAGGTTCGCGCCAGCGTTGCGAGGCAGCTCCAGGCCAGCACGATCCGGCTCGACCACCGCCTCGCCGGGTCGGTCGGTCTCACGATCCACCTCCGCGGACGCTGCGGGCTTGAAGGGTTTGTCAAGGAGGAGGCTGCGCGTCAGAAATTGTTCCGGATCACGGGCGTTCGGCCCGGCCTGGTTTCGATTGTCGCCACGGCTGCATTTTCTTTGGACGACCTCCTGCAGATGCGATGCTTCGGCACCCTCGGGTTTGTCCTCGGGGAGGCGGGGACCCGCGCGGATTCCCTCGCCGCCTGCATCACCTCCCCGCTCGCACAAAGCCTTTTTCACGGCTGGACCGACGGCCCGGTCCGCTACCGCCTGGAATTTGTCGGGCGGGGCCACCAGCGCGGGCGGGTCCGCGAAGTCGCAGAGCACGCTTACGCGCTCTGCCCGGAAATCCTCAACGACTCCCGAAGCGCCCCATGGTCGGTCGATGTCCACCCGGACGGATCGCGCCCCGTCGAGCTCCGCCCCCGGTTTTCCCCGGACCCCAGGTTCTCCTACCGCCAGCAGGATGTTCCTGCCGCCTCGCATCCTCCGCTCGCGGCCTGCATGGCCCGCCTTGCCGGCCCAAGCTCGAACGGGATCCTCTGGGACCCATTCTGCGGGTCAGGGCTCGAGCTCATCGAACGCGCCCGGCTCGGCGGGATCCGACAGGTCTTCGGAAGCGACCGCAGCCCGGAGGCGGTGGCCATCGCCGAAACAAATTATGCCGCCGCGCATGCGGGCCCGACGGCCCGGTTTTTCTGCTGCGACTTCCGCGATTTTCCGAGGGCCTCCGGCATCGCGCCTGAAACCCTCGACCAGATCATCTCGAATCCCCCGCTCGGCCGGCGCGTCCCGATCCCGAACCTCCCCGGACTGATCCGCGACCTGCTCGCGGTTTCCAACGCCCTCCTCCGGCCCGGAGGCAGCCTCGTCTTTGCCAACCCGGTCCCGGTCAGCTCACCATTTGCCTCGCTGCGCCGGCAGTCCGCCCACACCGTCGATTTCGGAGGATTCGACTGCCGGCTCGAACACTACAAAAAAGTCGCCCGCTAGCGCAGAGTTCTACCGCGAACGGAGGGCGCTGACGCTGGTGAGGATGCCGGCGATCATCGAGTAGGCAACGACGCCGACGAAGACGGCCACAAGAAGGATGATCGCCGGCTGGATCAGCGTGGTCAGATGGCCGATGCGCGAGGTGAGCTCGCGGTCGTAGCGCCGCGCGGCGCGCTCGAGAGCGGCCGCGATGTCGCCGGTCTGCTCGCCAACCCCAAGGATATCCATGAGGACCGGCGGAAAAAACCCGACCCGGCGGAGGGCGCTGGCGAGGCTGGTGCCTTCCCCGACCATGTCGGCAACCTTCCTGAGCAGGCCCTGGAGGTAAACGTTTGCTGTGGCCGCGAGCATGAGGTTGATCCCGTGCAGCAGGGTCACGCCATTCGATACCAGCGTCGAGAGGGTCTGCAGCATCTCGGCATAAAATTTTGCGCGGAGCACGGGTCCGACGACCGGGATCTCGAGCATCGCGCGGTGCCACCAAGCCCGCCCGGACGGCGTCTGGACCGCCGCGCGGATGAGAACCGCCGAGGCCCCGATGGCCGCAAGGATCGCCCACCACCACTTGCCGCTAAACCCGCTCACCGCAATCAGGATCTGCGTGATCATCGGAAGCTTTTGACCGGTTTTGCCCAGCAGGACGGAGAGCTGCGGGACCAGGAATGTCAGGAAAATAAACATGAGCACGAGCGCGGATGCGAAGACGATGCTCGGATACAGGAGCGAGCTGACGACCCGCTTGCGGAGGTCCTCAATCAGCTCGAGGTACGCGCACTGGCGCTTCAGGATCTGGGGGAGCGCGCCGCCTGCCTCGCCGGCCGCGACCAGGTTGCAGTAGAGCGCGTCAAACGTCTTCCCGCACTCGCGGAGCGCCTGCGAAAAGCTCACCCCGTCGCGGACCCGCTGGCGCAGCTTCGCCGCAACCACCTTCACATCGGATTTTTCCTGCCGCTGCTCGATCACCTTCAGTGCGCCTTCGAGCTGGAGGCCAGCTTCGAGGAGCTCGGCGAGCTCCTCCGTGAAGTACAGCAACTGGGCCGAGCTCAGTCGCGCGATGCCGATCTCACCTGCCGAGGCCTTCCTCGCTGGCGCCGCGCCTCCCGCCTCGCCCACGCTGACCGGCTGCAGCCCCTTCCCGCGCAGGATCCGGTAGGCCTCCGCACGCGTCGTCGCCACGACCACCCCACTCGCCGCCCCGCCATCCGGATCGGTCGCTCTGTATGAAAAGTCAGGCACTTTGAAAAACCAGTCGCAGAATATAGGTCGCCAATTGAAAAGGATGCAAGCCCGGCGCGGCCTCCGTCAAGCCGGGTTCCGCGAGATCCCGGTGAAGAAAGCCGCAATCAATAGCATTTTCATCTATTTTTCCTCAACGTCCGCAGTGACCTGCCACTGGGGTGGAATCCTGCGTCAGCAGGATACGTGATCCCGCGGGCGCGGGATGCCGAAGGCATGGTGATTCGGCCCATCGCCCCGTCACACTATTTTGCGTAGTGAAATCTGAGTTGTGCGATCTCAAGATTCTTTGCAGCAATTCGGTAAACCATACGATGCTCATCCGTGATACGGCGAGACCAGAACCCAGCAAGGGCGTGCTTCAGCGGTTCAGGTTTCCCGATCCCATCATAATGGCTTCGCACCGCGTCCTTGATCAGTTCATTGATTCTTCTGATCATTTTTTTATCCGTTTGCAGCCGGTGCTGGTAATCTTCCCAAGCTTGGGGAGAGAAAACAAGATTCATGCCTCCACTAGGTCTTTGACGTTCTTTCTTACGGTCTTTCCAGTGTTCAGACTCTCAATCGAAGCCAGCAACCGCTTTGCGTTCGCTGGTGACCGTAGCAAATAGGCAGTTTCCTGAAGTGATTCGTAGTCATCAAGAGAGAGCATGACCACAGCCTGGTCACGATTGCGCGTGATGATAACGGGGTCATGATCAACGCACACCCTGTCCATTGTGGAGGCAAGATTTTCTCTCGCTGCGGTGTATGTCATGGCCGTCATATGGACAGCATCATGCACAGGCACAAGGACCGCGTCAAGGAGGACGTTTTTCATCGCGAGTTGTCCTTAATCCTCCAAAAAAAGTAAGGAAAGTTTCTTGTGCCCAGTCGGGAATGGATCGGTTCCCAGGTTTTCGACGGCGCGAATGATTTTCGCTACTTCAACCGGCGCGATTCTTCGCAGGTCTTTTTTGGTCGATTTCCGCCACTCAATCCGGTAGGCGACCATCTCTTTTCAATTCTTGGACGAACTGATCGTGAGGGATAGTCGGCTCATCACGACGATCCGCTACAGCGGCAAGATCGTTGATGTCCTCCAGAAGCTGCTCGTAGTCAGCTATCGGTAAGATCACCGCTGTCTTGTGGCCGTCTTCATCGGTCAGGTATTGAAGTGCCGCTCCCATGGCGAAAGAAGCTGCACTCGATTTCCCCCTGTGTCGAGGTGGTTCGCAGTGGATGTATGCTCCACAGGGAGCGGCCCCAATCCACGGCGAGGAACGCACCGGGGTGAAGGGACGACCCTTATCAGGATTCCCAAGCCGCCACGGACCGCGTAGATTCCGCCTATGCCGGAAAAAGAATGGACGGTTGCTTTCGGAGATTTCGCCTTGATCGTTCGGCGTACGACCTCAAAAGGTCGGATGATCGAGTTTGCCGTCGTCCTGGTGGCCTTCCTATCCGGCGAGTGGAAAGACATCACCCGCTACGACACCGCCCACGGAACGCCGCACCGGGACATCCTCGGCGCGAAACAGGGCTTGCGTTTCAAGCGGTGGATGGACGATATTTATTTCGCACAAGCCTTTGATTATGCCATCCACGATTGCACGGAAAATGCCGAAAGCTACCTCGCTGACTACCTCGCGCATTGATCCCCGTTTTGTGGATGTCAAGCCGGTGCGGGGCACAATGTCCGTTCAGGAATCCGAACGGATCATGCGTAAGCATGGCCTGCACCCCATGACGGCGTCGGAGCGGAAGACTTTTGCGAAAATCCTTCAGGATTGAGCGGAACGGGTGGAAAGTTGGTAAGCCTTTGTTCCGATGCATTGGATGCTCCGCAGGGGGGGTGGCCAGAAATACGGCAACAACTCCACCTCGCCGCACTCGGGCCTTTGAGCGCGTGTCGCGGCTCGCAGCCTCGTGGCCCTTTCAGAATACTCCGCCGGCCTCGGCCCTGCCCAGCACCCCGGCCGATCCGCCAAAGAATTCTGGACTGCCGGGCGGAATCCATCCGCTTCATCTTCCCCACGGACACCGCTTCATCGGCGCCTCCGGCCCCGGCGATTCCGGTGGCCATGAAAAACATGCTCTGCGTCCATGCACCGTTAGCGATTTTTCTTCCTTTCAACCTCTGCCCTCCATGAAGCCTCCGCCTCATCAGAGCACTCTTTGACGACATCATAACTCCATAGGTTAGAAAAGGCCTTCATTTGTGTTCGATTGTACTCTTCTCTATAAGACTTCTCCATATTGCTGGTTAAGCTGCCTCCAAGATAGATTTTAGCATCTATCCTATACCGCTGATGCAGTAGCTCGGCGGTTTTATCTGCCCAGGGCCATTTTTTCAGATAAACTGCGTATAGCTCCTTTTTAATATCTTCGTTTGCCGCCTGCCGGCCAAAAAAGCCAGCGGGCATCATTGGGACAAAAATCAGAAGGCAAAGTGCGATGATGGGGCAGTAAAAAGCTATGCGCAAAGAGATGCTGAGGTTCCGTCTGCATGTCAGGGGGGAAGTGAGTTTCATCAGGATTGGTCTCTTTCCACCGAATGAAATTATTTTTTTGGTGTCTCAACGGTCTCAACAACGACGGACCCATCTAAAAGCACAACGATCGTTGAGGACTCGTTTCCCCTTGTCATTCTTGTGTCCGTGTTGGGGTCAAAAGAAATTCTGTATGCCCATCGATTGCTAGCAGGGGGCTTTTGATAAAGGCATACCTGTGTGACTACTGTTGCGTAAACTCCGCGCTCAGCCTGCCACCGCTTCGCAATTGAAATAGCCCGTTCAAGAGACAGCGGCGGCTTGTTCGGAAAACTAAACCACTCTGGCGTGGATAACACATGTTCAATCGGAGCAGCCCAGTAGGTTGTCTTTTGTTTATATCCTTCGCTCCTCCCGTAGGAAACAGCAGTACCACTCGCAACCGATTCTAAACTGTCAGATACATGCACAATGGGTTCTGGGGAGTCATGCTGACTTGGGCTGTTCTGTGTTCGGCAAGCCATGATAATCATAAATGCTCCTAGAATGGTTCCAAATATTGTAAAAAGCTGCTTCATTCAGAGTATGTATCAAAGCGGGCCTTATAATGTGCAAACGCCTGGGGTCTGATGCCACAACTTACCTCTGGCATGTCCCCTGCCCCCAAAGGTGAGCCAGAAGGAGATGTAACAGAAGTACTGAAGGCACGGGGTTTATCTGGACTACTGTGTTCGATTTATAAATCTGCTATTTCGATTTGGAAAGTGCAATCAGCTGATCTATGTATTTTTTCTGAAAAGCGCAGCCGTAGTTTCCTGTTATTCCAATTATTCTCTTGTCAGGAAGGGGAATGATGATTTCAAAATGTCTCGCTTCAGCATCGTGCGACGTCATCCAGTGCTTCGATGCCTCATTAGGGTCAAAGGGGGGAATGAATCTTAAAACAATTCCTGTTTCGGTTGGGACCATTTCTCTTTCCCATCTTGTTCCAGAATTTAGCATCTTGCTTGTTGGGTGGGCTACTTTGCCAAGCTTTGCATTGACCCAGAGTTTAGGGCAGTCGTTTCCCTCTCCTGATACAATGTATTCTTCCGCTAGGATTAAAAACGCCTTTCCTATAATGCGATCAAGTTGAGGGTCACTTATTTTCTCCGCATGTGCAGAAGCAGAGAACATACAAGCGCACACGCAGATTCCGCTGAAAAAGTTGCTCATTCTTTATCGAACGTAAATTGACCTGATATTGACATAGGCTGAATTCAACCCATCCCAATATTGGCTCAAATCGGCATGTAATCGCGGAGGGAATGTTGGGTGGCATTCTTTCTCAGGCATGGTTTGAAGAAAGTACCGCTCATTCGCCCTCATGGGAATGACATTTTCGCCACCCCTGCATTAAGACGAGAGGCATTTTAGTGCGTGCTGACAAAGCGTGGCCCCAATCCACGGCGAGGAGGGCACCGGGGTGGAGGGACGACCTTTCGCCTTCGGCCGGGCTACGGCGGAACTTGAGCGGTGTCGTCCGAGTTTTGTGCCTCGCAAGCCAACAAGTGGGCGCTGACGGAGCATCGCCCTCCAAGGGGAACGAGCGCGCCGGGGTGGAGGGACGACCTTTCGCCTTCGGCCGGGCTACGGCGGAACATGAGCCGTGTCGTCGGACGATTCGGCTCCACCACAGCAGTCGCCACAGATTTTTAAGCGTCATGAGAACTTGGTGTCCTCGGATGTCAGGTTGCCAACGAGGATCTACATCAGCGACATAATACGCCTGACCACCCGTGCGCCGCCGGCATATGATTTACTGTACGACTTTGTGTTTGCCTTCATGGGGTCCAGTCGAACCAGTCAAAAAGCGAGGAAAGATCGATATCAGGCCACTCAAGCCAGGATAAATCAATGTCTGGCCACTGGAATGATCCTCCAGCAAGGTCGGAGAGGACTTCAGCCTTCATTGCAGCGTAATCGCACACCTCACCTGCTGCAACGTGTAGTGTTTTAAAATCTTCTGGCGACGAGAAAATGCAATAGGCCCAACAGGCCCAATCGATCGGATAGCCTCGGGCGGTGGCAGCCCGTCCAATGTCATCGGTTTTGTAGTATCGTTGCTTGCCGTGGCGGCTGACAAGCTCCTCTCCAACGTCTCCAATGAAGGCTTTTTTATCTTCGGGTTTTAGTGAGCAGGGCGGGACCGCTGAGCCCGCCGACTTCGTTCGACGGACGCCTCGGCGAGGCATCCCTCCCATCGCGGGTGGGATCATCGGTTTTTCCCGCTCCATCATTCATCCAGCGCCTCCAGCTCGCTGCTGGTGACGCGGAGGACCTCTTCCAGCGAGGTGACGCCTTCGGAGACTTTGAGCCAGCCGTCCTTGCGGAGGGGGATCATGCCTTCGCGCATGGCCATCTCGCGGAGCTCGGGGCCGCTGCCGCGCTTCTGAATGAGTTCCTGCAGGCGGGATGTCATCATCACGATTTCAAAGAGGGCGGTGCGGCCGGCGTATCCGCTCTGGCGGCATTTTTCGCAGCCGACCGGGCGGCGGATGTTTTCTGCCCATTCGAGCGGGAAGCCCATCTCGGCGAGTTCCTCCGGCTTGCGGTGGGCGGGCTGGGAGCAGTGCTTGCAGAGGCGGCGGACGAGCCGCTGCGCGATGAACGCTCGAACCGACGAGCCGACGAGGAACGGTTCAATGTTCATATCAAGCAGGCGGGTGATCCCGCCGACCGCGTCGTTCGTGTGGAGCGTGCTGAAGACGAGGTGGCCGGTGAGGGCGGCGCGAATGGCGATCTCTGCGGTTTCGTGGTCGCGCATCTCGCCGACCATGATGACGTTCGGGTCGCCGCGCAGGATGCTTCGGAGGGCGTTGGCAAACGTGAGGTCGATCTCCGGCTTCACGGCGATCTGGATCACGCCGTCGAGCTTGTGCTCGACCGGGTCCTCAATCGTGACGATCCGCCGCTCCTTGACGTTGAGGCTGCTCAGGAACGTGTAGAGCGACGTGCTTTTCCCGCAGCCGGTCGGCCCGGTCACCAGGATGATGCCGTTCGGGATTGAGATCAGGTTCCGGATCCGCTTTTCCGCGACCCCGTCGAGCCCGAGCCTGGCAAAGTCGAACCGCTCCTGGCCGAGCATCCGGAGGCTTACGTTTTCGCCGTGGACGCACGGGATCGTTGCCACGCGGACGTCGATCGGCTGGCCGGAATGTTCGAGCGCGATCCGGCCATCCTGGGGAAGCCGCCGCTCGGCGATGTCGAGACCGGCCATGATTTTGAGGCGGGAGATCACCGAGTCCTGGAGGACCTTGATGCGCGGGGGAACGGGTGTTTCGTGCAGCACGCCGTCGATCCGGTACCGGATGCGGAGCTCCTGGCCGAGCGGCTCGAAGTGGACATCCGTCGCGCCCTGGTTGAGCGCCTCGCGGAGGATCTGGTTTACAAATTTCATCACCGAGGCCTCGCTGTCCTCCTCGTCGACGACATTCACCTCCTCCTGGATCCCGCCGGTTTCGTTTTCGCGGCCTTCGATGAGCTCCTCGAACGTGTCGGCCCCGACGCCATACGTCGTCTTGAGCGTCTCGATGAGGCGGCGACGGGTCGTGATCACCGGGCGGACCGGTCCCGGCCAATGCTGGGCGACCGCCAGCCAGCCGGAGTGGTCGAACGGGTCGAAGGTCAGCAGCCGGAGCTCGCCGCCCTCGACCGCGGATTCCGGGAGCACGGTCTGCCCGAGCGCGAGCCGCGCGGGGAATCTCTCTCGCACGTTTTCGATTGTCTGAATCTCATTTTCCTCCCGCCACGGGAGCTCGAGTAAATCGGCGAGGGCCTTGAGAAATTCGGGCTCGCGCACGAGCTGGGCGTCGAGGAGCGCGGCCACGAGCGAGCGCTGGGAAAACGCTGCGCGCTTCAGGATCTCGCGGCATTTTTCCGGCTCATGGCATCCGGTTTCCTTGGCGATCCCGGTGAGGTCCTCGATCAGATTGACCATAGGTCAGTTTCTCGGCCGCGGGGTCGGCTTCGGTTTCCAGGGAGGTGGCTGGCGGACCTGCTCGGCAAGGGGGGCGGTCATCCGCTGCGCGTCCTGTCCGAGCGGCGTGCGGTCGCCCTCGTACGCGCTGGCCTTCATCATCTCGTTGTTGTCGTCAACGACGACCGGCTGGATCATGACGATCAGCTCGCGCTTGGCAATCTTGTTTGAGGTCCGGCCGCCAAGTAGGGAGCCGATGATCGGGACCCTCGAAAGGTAGGGGACGCCAGCCTGGCTATTGTCCTTATCCTCTGTGATCAGCCCGCCGAGAACGATCGTCGAGCCGTTGGGGACGCGCACGCTGGTCGTGATTTCCTGCGTGGCGATGAGCGGGGCCTCGGTCCCGGAAATCTGCTGGTAGCCAAGGAGCTTGTCGTTCGTCTGCGCGATGACCAGGTTCACCTCGCGGTCGGAGTTGATCAGCGGGATGACCTCGAGCTTGAGGACGACGTCCTGGTACTGGATGTTTGCCGTGACCGCCGTGCCATTGTTGTTGATTCCGCCGCCGGTGGCCGTTGTGAGGGTGGAGGAGGGGACCGGGACGCGCTCGCCGGAGAGGATCGTCGCCTTCCGGTTGTTCGTCGTGTAGATGACCGGGCGGGAGAGCGTGCGGAACCGGCCGGTTTCCTCCAGGAACCGCGCGTAAACATCGACCGAGTCGGCGATCGTGCCGAAGACGGTAAGCCCGGAGAGCGACTGGAGGCCGTTGGAGATGGCCGCCGGATTTGCGATCGACGAGGCGAGCGGGAGCGTCGAGTTGCCTCCGACGCCGGGGAACAGGAGCGGGTTCAGGACCGCAGCGGCAATGCCGTTGCCGCTCGCGCCCTGATAGCGGATCAGGTAGTTGACGCCGTAGGTCGTATCGTCGGTCACGCGCAGCTGGCCGATCACGACAGCCAAGTAGACCTGCTTGGGCCGCTGGTCGAGGAGGTCGAGGATCTGCTTGGCGCGCTGCTTGCTCTCCGGCGGCCCGAAGACGATGATGCTGTTCGAGCTGTTGTCCCCGATGAGCTTGATCTCGCCGAGCGTGATCGATTGAGGAGCCGCTTGGGCCGCCTCATCGGAAAGCCGGTCCGGCTTGCTCAGCCCGCTGCTCCCGCTGCTCCCGGAACTCCCCGAGGACGATCCCGACGAGTTGTTATTGTTGTTTGCAAACGGGTTTGACGGCGTCGGCTGCGCATTCGCCCCGCCTCCCTGCTGCTCGGTATCCGGGTCGGAGAGCATGTCCGAGATGACCGGGAAGACGTCGTTGACCGGCACATAATTCAGGACCCGCACGTATGGCTGCTCGAAGCTTCCCGCCGCATCGAGCTGGGCGATCACATCCCGCACGTACCGGTAGTTTTCCTGCCGGGTCACGACCAGGATCCGGTTCGTCCGCTTGTCCGCCAGGAATTTCGCTTTTCCGGTGATCAGGCGGTTTTCGTAGCGCGCTCCACCGCCGGAGGCGGACGGCTGCCCATCCGGCGAAGGCGGGGCGGCCTGGACGTTTGCCGGCGTGCCGGATTTTGCCTGCGGGTCGTCTTTCCCGAACATCTCGTCGAGGATCTCGACGATCCGCTCGGCATTCGCGCGCTGGAGCGGCACAAACTCTGTCACGACCTGGGCCGGCTCGACATCGATGAGCGAGAGAACCGAGAGGGACTTGCGGATGATGGGCGTTTTGTCCGTGATGATCACGGCATTGGTATTCGGGACGGCGGCGATCGAGCCGAACGCGTTCCGCTGGACGACCTGATCGAGCACGGTGATCGCCTCCTCCGGCGAAACGAACGAGAGCGGCTGGTAGAAGCTGACGACCCGGTCGCCATCGGCAGGGAGCTGCGAGCTTTCGATGTAGAGGGGAAGTCCCTCGGTGCGCGGCGCGCGGCTTGGGCCCAGGATCTTGATCGTCTGGCCGTCCACCGGAACGATGCTGTAGCCGTTCAGCAGGAGCGAGCTCTCGATCAGCCGGATCGCTTCGGTCCGGGGGATCCGCTCGGCGACCATGATCGATAGCTCCGGGCCCGCCAGGTTCGAGTCCCGAATCAAAGTTTTTCCGGTCAGCTTTTCATACATCGACAGCACATCAAAAACCGACGCCCGGGGGAAATTCAGCTCGACGCCTTCGCCAGCGGGCAGGGGCGCTGCGGGGAGCGTTGGCTGCTGCACGGGGACTGGCTGCTGCGCAGGGACGGGCTGAACTCGCGGCGCAGACGGGTCGGACGGGTCGGACGGGTCGGACGGGTCGGACGGGTCGGACGGGTCGGACGGAGCAGGCTGGGTCGGCTGGGTCGGCTGGGTCGGCTGGGTCGGCTGGGCAGGCTGGGCAGGCTGGGCAGGCTGGGCAGCGTTCGTGGCGGGCTGCTGGGCGGTTGCGGTGGCCAGCCCTGCGGCCAGGGCGATGAGAGGGAGCAATTTCATGGTCCAGAGCCGGGTTGTCCGGAGATGATGCGCCGGCGGATGACCCGCCGGTTGGGTTGGGTGGGGCTTTGCGGCTGGATGCCGGGGGCTCCGAGGTTGACTTGGGGCGCGTTGACGACGACCGGGGACGGGCCTCCGGGGGCACCTGCGGGCGGCCCCTGGGGTGCTCCAGGCTGGGCTGGCTGGGCTGCGGGTTCGGCGTAGGCGATCGTGGCGATCTCGCCGTTGACCTTGATCGTGGCCCGCATTTGCCGGGGGTCCGGGGCGGGAAGGTACTCGACGAGCGCGATATTTTCTTTGTTCGGGAGTTTGGAAACCATGTGGCGGAGCTGGGTATTTTTATCCAGCACGAAGACGAGGGCCTCCCCGTCGAGCCGCATCGCCCCGGTGAGGGTATAACGGTCGGCGAGCGGCGAGCTTTCTTCTGCGGTGGGAAGGGAAAAAGGGGAGCGGTCGAGGAGGGCCTGAAATGCCCCGAGCTCGCGCGGCTGCGCCCAGGGCGCATCGTCCTGAGCCATGGCGGCCGCAGCGGTCGCAACGAATAGGATCGCTCGGATAAAAAGGGTCATGGGCCGGTGGAAGACGGAGCAAGATAGTACTGCCGGACCTCCATGTCCACCAGCACATTCGGAGGCTCGGCGTCGCTGCGGATCGTGAGCTTCGGCACCGAGCGCCAGGCGGTCGGGGACTGCAGGGAGAAGAGCGCCTTCGCCACGCCGGGAAACGGCCCGGAGAGCTTCGTCTGGAGGGTGACGGCATTTCCGGTGGCGACGGGCGCTGCGGGGAGCAGGTTTTCCTCGGTCACCTTGAGCCCGGCCCCTTCGGCTGCTCCGCGCAGGGTGTTGAGGAGCCCGGTGCTTGCCTGGTCCGGCGTCGATTCTTGGGGCGGATGGGCAACCATCCACTCGCGCGCCGGGCCGATCGCGGCGGCCCCCTCCGCCCAGACCTGCGCCTCGGCCAGCTGGGATTCGAGCGCGGAGATTTGAGACACGAGCGAGGCCCGCCAGCCCATCCACGCCCGCGCGGCCAGCAGATTGAGGGCCAGAAAAACGGCTGACAGGAAAAAGATCAGCAGGCGTCGTTCATTCGTCGCGAGTTTGCGCATCCGGGCGGGCTCCTTCCATTTCGAAGCGGACCTTATTTTTTCCCACCAACTGCGGCTGGCGGGATGTCCATTCGTAATCCTGCAAGATCGATGATTTTTTGACCTGTTCGAGGAACTGGTATGCCTGCGAGATGTCTGCGGCCTCGCCGGCGAGGATCAGGCGTCCCGCTTCGAGGGTGAACTGGGTGAGGCGGACCTGCTCGCCGGGGAGCTCGGCGGCGACGGCGGCGAGCTGGTCCAAAGCAAAGTGGTGCGGGTTGACGGCCGCCTGGAATTCCTTCCATTCCGTGACGAGCTTTTGTGCCTCCCCTGCGGCCGGGGCTGCGGCGGCGGCGCGGGCCTGGAGCGACTGGAGCTGGCGGAGCTTCAGGCCAATGTCTCCGGCCAGGAGCAGGAGAATCACGAGGTAGAAGGTGCCGACAATCGCCCCGAGCGAGGCGAAACGCCGGACGGTTGCGCGCTTCTCGCGGGCGATCCGGGCGGCCGGCGGGGCGGCGTCTATTGGGGATTCCTGAAACCGTGGCGGCGGGGCCGGCGAGACGAGTTCCACCTCCGCGCGTAGCGCCGAAGCCAGCGACGCGCGGTCGTCCCCGGAAAAATCTCCGATCAGGCGGAGGCTGGCCGGCATGCCCCGGATGACATCCTCCGCGCGGAGCCGCAGGGCGAGGCGGACGAGCATGCTGCAGAACGCCGGCCCTGGCGCGTCTTCGCCGCTCGCGGTGAAAGTGACACATTTTCCGCCCCGGTAAAATCCGCAGCAGAGTGAGCCAGACTCCCGCCAGATTGCCACATCCGCCTGGCCGGGGTCGAGCAGCCTGGCCGGGACGTCGAAGCTCTTGGCTTTGGAAACAAGGTCTGCTGAGGCCGGGTCGTCCCCGACAGCCAGGGCCAGGATGAGCGAGCGCCCGTCCACCGACTCGACCGGGATCGTGCGGATCTCGGCATCGCGGCGGACGAGGTGGCGGCCGGAGAGTTCGAGCTCGGCGAGCTCGGCAGGATTGCCCTCCGCGGCGACCCACAGCGGGACGGCCAGCACGCTGCGCGTTGGCAGGGCGAGAAGCGGAGCGGGCGCGGAGGAGATGGCCTTCGTCGTCGGCGCGATCTCACGGGTCGGGGCGGATTTCTGCGAAAACTTCCAGAGCTCCCAGCCGGTTTCACCGGGAAAAATGACTGATTCCGGAGCGCTCATTCTTCTTCCCAGCTCATGATCTGACCTCCGCCGGACTCCGGCGCGATGACGACGATCCGGTGTTTGGTTCCGGCGCAGTACCCGGTGCTCTCGATCCGGCGGATTCCGGGCGAGACATCAAAAAATGCCTCGAGGAGCTCGAGCTGCTGCCCGCCGGCCCCAAGAAGCCCGGCGGCCGCCTCCACGGATTCCAGTTTGACGTCATCCGCGCTACCCTCGATGGCATCGGGGCCTGCACGCAACTCGAAAAGTGCGCGGATTTGCTCCGGCGTGAGTTCGGCCACGCTGGTGAGGAGGTCCTCGCCGGCAAACTGGATGTTTATTTTCCCGCTGTGCCATGTCGTAAAAAGGTCTTTCCACCCCTCGTGCGCGGCGAGAATCCTGTCCATTCCGAGCACCGCCTCCATCTCGCGAATGTTGAGCAGCGGGCGGTTTGCGGGAAATCCCGCGCGGCCGGCGGCCTCGTACTCGCCGCGCTCGGCCCCGGCGAGCGAGCGGAAATCGTCGCCATCGATCCAGTCGGCCAGCCCGTCGATCCCGGCGTCGCGGCCGCGCGGATCGACCTCCCACGACTCGAGGAGCTTGATAAAGAGGTCGCGCTGGTTCTGGCCAACCCAGAAGTTCGGGTTGATTTTTCCCGACTCGTCGGAAATCCGGACTTCGAACCCCTCGGATTCCTTGTCCCCGCTGCGGAGGAGCGGGTCGCCGGGTTTGACCTCCGGATGGCGGCCGATCGCGACCCCGCTGAGCGCCAGCTGGCGTGCACGGAAAACGCGCTCCGCGCGGGCCTCGTCGCCGATCCACCGGTCCACCGCCCCGGCCACGAGCACGACGAGCCCGGCCAGGAACGCAATGCTCCAGAGCACGAGCGGGAGAGCGAGGGCACGGTTGCTTCGAATCATCCTAAATTCCGCAGTTGAATCACCATGAAGGTCATGAAGAGCATGAAGGAGGTAAATGAAAATGGAGATCCCTGTCTTACCTTCAAGATCTTCCTGCTCTTCATGGTGAATTCTCCTTTTCCTCGGGCTTGGACTGCGGGATGTGGGATCATTGGCTTGGGGGTTCCGGGTTGGGCGGCTCCTGGGCCTTGGGAGGGGCGGGGGCGGCGAGTGGGGGGACCCAAAATTGCACCGCCATCATCGCGCCGCCCATGTCGGAATACTCCATCTCCAACCGGACCAGAAGCGGGCGGCCATTTTCCGGTGGCCATTCGTCCTTCCACTCGCCATCTGCCCAAAACGACCACTTTACGCGCTCGACATGCGGGAGGAGCGGGATCCAGGAATCCCCGCCTTTCATCCTCTCGACCTCGGTCGGAGGCAGGTCGCGCGGGATGACGATCATGGAAAATGTGCGGGATCCGTCCGCCCGCGGCCGCGCCGCCAGCACGAGCGACCCGCCCCCGAGGCTGGGAATGCCGAAAACCCCGGGCGATTCCTCAAAGATGATCTCCGGCACCGGTGCCCCGGAGGCGGATTTGCTGAATCTCAAATAAACTTTCCCCTGGCTGGGAAGGTTGAGGAACGCATCGCGGGTGACCTTGAGAAACGCCTCCAGCCGCCGGACTGAGACCTGCTCCTCCATGGTTGCCTGGGCAGCGCCCGTCGCGGCCGTCGCAATCGCATAGACCGCCCCGGTGAGCAGCGACAGGATCATCAGGGCCAGGATCACCTCGAAGAGGGTGAAGGCGGAGGCGCGTCCGCACCGCGCCGTCCATCGTCCGGCTCCGCGATGCAAATCTATAAATCCTGCGATCATGGCCGGTAGATCAGGATATCGGCGGATTCCTTGCCGCCGCTTCCAAAGTCGGCGGTGACTTTGAGCTTCCAGAGCCCGGTGATCGGGACCCCGTTGGTCGTCTGAGCTTCGAACGGGTCGAGGGATTCCTCGACCCGGATGCCCTGGTTGTCCCGGGCTTCGATCACCCTGCGGCCGCTCGGAGGGTCGGCCATGGCGACCGAGAGCCGGGATTCCAGGGCGATTCGGGCGAGCGCCCGCCCGCGGGCCTCGAAGGCCGCGCCGACCGCGCTGTCGAGCGCCAGCGCCAGCCCGGTGACGGCCATCGCAAAAACCCCGAGGGCCACAAGCACCTCAAAAAGCGAAAACCCGGAGCTGCGGATGCCGGGCCTATTCATCGATGACGAGTCCGGTGAGCGGGTCGATGGCGATCTCGGTGACCTCGCGGCCGCCGCGGATCCGCAGCGTGATCGGCTCGCAGATCCCCGCGCTGTTGAATGTCCAGAATTCGAGCTTTTCGGGCTTGCGGAATTTTGATTCTGCGAGCCGCCGGACCTCGAGCGTCCATCCTTTGGGCAGCTGGACGGGGGCGGCGGCATCTCCCTCCGGCTGGAGTCCGTTTCCGGCGATAGCGATCCTTCGTGCCTCGCTTTGATCGACCGCGCTGGCGCGCACCGCCTGGACGGCCTGCGCGATCTCATCGGAAACTTCCTCCATCGGCGACTTGCCGAAGGAATCCATCAGCGCCGGCACGGCGATCCCCATCAGCACGGCGATGACGCCGAGGGCCAGGAGGATTTCGAGGAGCGTGTAAGCCGCGTTAGTTTTTCGGTGCGGGGCCATTGGCCTCTTTTCCGACATCGTCGTCGCTTTCTTTCCCGTCGGGCCCCATCGAGTAGAGGTCGAATCCTCCCGGGTTCAGCTTGCCGGGATTCCGATAGACATACTCCGCGCCCCACGGGTCAAGCGGGACCGCCTTCATGAGCTGCTTCCACTTCCGGGGTTTCGGGTCCGAGGCCGGCTGCTGCACGAGGGCAGCCAGCCCCTGGGCGGTCGTCGGCTTGCGGTAGTTGAGCATCTCGTATGTGCGGAGCTGCATCGAGATCGCCTGGATGTCGCTCTCGACCCGCTGGTCCTTCGCCACATCGATGTTGCCGACCAGCATGTAGATCGCGGACCCCACGAGCACCGCGATGATGCCGAGCACCAGCATGATCTCGAAGAGGGTGTACGCAGCGGTCGAAGCAGGGCGGATCGCAGGAGTTTTCACGGGACACCACCCTCGCCTGCCCGCGCCTCCCATTCAAGCAGGATCTCGCCTGAACCCGCGGGCGGGCGCATCTACGAATGTTGCAAAAATGGGCTATGCCTCAAGGAGTCTTGTTTGGAGTTCTGTAGGCGGTGCTATTTGGGCTGCTGCCTCACTCGCCAGCCGCCTCAAGGCGGAACTCCGAACCCGGAAGGCCTCCGCCTGACAGACCTGCAACTGCCGGGCGCCCGCCGGCGGTCGGAAAGAAAAACTTTCCTAGCAAGAAGGATCGACTTTGGGTCATCCGCCAGTCTAATCCTGTCGGCCTGATGTCCACATCGGCCGATGCTGCTGTCTCCGAGACCGCCCCGCCACCGCATGCGGGCGGGCTCCGGTCGTTTTACCGGATCGACGACGAGGCCGGCCGCCTGCTGCCGTGCGAGCAGGGCGAGGGCCAGGTGATCGTCTACAACTCGCCGACCATCGACGACGAGGCCGACCTGCTCGAGCTGCACAACATCGACTACCACACGCTGCAGTCGTCGCTGGATCCCGACGAGCTCTCCCGCCTCGAGTTCGAGCACGACCATGCGGCGGTCATCTTCAAGCGGCCGAAGAGCTTCTGCGCGGACGACAACTTCCTCCTGAAGCTGACCTCCACCGGCGTGTTCGTCTACGAGGATTATCTCGTCGTGGTCATGCCCGATGACGCCCCGCTTTTTGAGGGGCGCGTGCCGTTCCAGATCCACTCGGTTCAGGACGTGATCCTCCGCCTCCTGTACCAGAGCATCTCGCATTTTGAAGGGCACCTGAAGGCGATCAACATGCTCTCGGACTCGCTCGAGCGCCGGATCATCACCTCGATGGAGACGAAGTACCTCCTCAACATGTTCGCTTTGGAAAAGAGCCTCGTGTACATCCTGAACTCGATCAACTCGAATGCCGCGCTGTTGGAGAAGATGAAGATCGCCGCCGAGAAGCTCGGGTTCGACCACGACCAGACGAGCATTCTGGAGGACATCATGATCGAGAACCAGCAGTGCCTGCGTCGCTCGGAAATCTACGCCCAGGTCGTCGCCGGCATGATGGACGCGCGGGCGTCGATCGTCAGCCACAACCTCAACGTCCTCATCAAGCAGTTTACGATCTGGACGATCGCGATCATGCTCGCCAACCTCGTGGTGGGAATATTTTCGATGAACGTCCACCTGCCCATGCCGATGGAGGGGGCGCTGTGGCCGTTTTACCTCATCAACCTCCTCGCCATCGGATCGGCCATCGGGGTTTTTTGGCTCTCGCGGGTGAGAAAATGGTGAGGGGGGTCCTGCGCGAAATTTTTCGCCGGTATTTCGGCGACGAGGCAGCCCATTAAGATCAGAGTAATTTTCCTATGAAACGTCTCGACACCAGCCGCCTCGCCCGCCCGCGCCTCTGCGTGCAATCGATCGCCCCGCAGTTCGGGGAAAACTACAAGCCCGGGTTTATCGGGTTCACCCACCCCGGATCCGCGCAGCAGACGCACGGGATCGCCCGCTTTTCGCGATGGTCCCGGCTCAGCGACATCCATGTCTCGCATGTCTTCGTCGTGACGGCCGAGGACGAATGCGTCGAGGCCCTGCCGGCAAAGGGGATCGTCAAGTCGGCGCTGGGGCGGTATTTTGAGGATCCAAAAACGCAGGTCTTTTTTCGCAAGCCGCGGAAGTGCACGCCCGCGCTCGGCCAGCGGATCGCTGATGCCGCGCTCGCGCAGGTCGGCACAAAATATGAGAACCTCCTCCTCGCCGCGCAGACGTTCGAGGGAAGCTTCCTCCGCCGGTGGCTGATGACACACTTCCGCGGGTGCCCGGACCATTTTTCCGGCCGCCTTCTCAACCGGGACAGCCGGTGGATCTCCTGCGAGCTGGCCGCCTACTGCCTCGATTGCCAGCCGGAATATGCGGACAAGGGGATCCTGGCCCAACCGGCCCACGGGATCACACCCCAAGAGCTTTTTGAGGACCAGGAAATCTTTGCGGGCTGGAGCCCGGAACCGGAGGAAGGGCCGAAAGTTTCCGCGCTCCCGTGAGCGCGGGATACCTCGGGCGCCTGTGCTCCCTGCACCAAACATTCGTCTTCCCCATTTAACAATGCGCTATCGCGCTGGTTTTACGCCTGTGCAGATGCACGCTTGCGCTTGCAGAGTCAGTGCCCAAACGGGCGGGACGCCCGTTCTCCCTGATCAATCCCAAAGTCCGGTTCATTTCAAGAGTTGGTATTCGGCCTAAGACTTGATGCTCTTCTTGATCTCGTCGACCGCCGTTTTCGCCCTCAGGGTCGGCTTTTTGCCGAGGTCCTGGTGGTCGACATCGTCCGGGACGCCGGCGGCGTTGGCGAGCCCCTCCTCCTCGGGCGGGAGGAACGCCTTAAACCGCTGCTTATCGATGGCCTTCATGTAGGCCTCGTGCGGGGAGACCGCCCCGCTGATGAGCTGCTCCATGATGGCGTCGTCCATGAACTGCATGCCCTCTCCTTTTCCGCCGACGATGACGTCCTGAAGCTTCTGCGTGGCCCCCTCGCGGATGATCGCAGAGACCGCGTTGTTGACGATGAGGATCTCGTTGACGGCGACGCGGCCGCCGCCGTCCTGGCGCTTCATGAGGAGCTGGGCGACGACCCCGCGCAGCGAGGCGGCGAGCATCGTGCGCACCTGGGCCTGCTGGTCACTGGGGAAGACGTCGATCATACGGTCGACCGTCTTGCGCGAGTTGTTCGTATGCAGGGTGCCGAAGACGAGCAGGCCGGTCTCGGCGGCGGTGAGGGCCAGCGAAATCGTCTCGAGGTCGCGCATTTCGCCGACGAGCACGATGTCCGCATCCTCGCGCAGCGCGGCCTTCAGGCCGACCGGAAACGAGGGGGCATGCTCGGGCACCTCGCGCTGGGTGATGATGCTCATCTTGTTCCGGTGCACAAACTCGATCGGTTCCTCGATCGTCACGATATGGCGCGAGAAGTTCGAGTTGATGTAGTCGATCAGGGCCGCGAGCGTCGTGCTTTTGCCCGACCCGGTCGGCCCGGTGACCAGAACGATCCCGCCGCGCATGTGCCCGAACGTTTTGATGACCGTCGGGACGCTGAGCTCCTCGAGGGTTTTGATCTTGGTCGGGATGATCCGGAAGACTGCGCCGTAGCCGTTCGTCTGCTTGAGGTAGTTGCAGCGGAATCGGGTTTCCTCGTTCATCTCATAGGCAAAATCGAGGTCGCCGGATTCCTCGAACTTCGCCCAGCGCCGGTCGCCGGAGATCTCGTGGAGCATGAACGACATCTCCTCGAGGGTGAGGATTTCCTCGCGGATCGGCGCAATTTCGCCGTGGCGGCGGATCTTCGGCGGCTGCCCCTGCCCGAGGTGCAGGTCCGATGCGCCGGAATCAATCAGAACCTGAAAAAATGGGTCGATGTGCGCCATGTCAATGGTGTCCGGTGATCTGCATCATCTGGTTCTTTTGCTCCGCGCGGTAGACCGCCTCCTCCGCCGTGATCGTCCCGGCCTCAAAGAGCGCCTGGAGCGAGTCGTCCATCAGCTTCATGCCGAGCTTGCGCCCGGTCTGGATGATGCCGGGGAGCATGAACGTCTTGGACTCGCGGATGACGTTCCCGACCGCCGGAGTGTTCATCAGGATCTCGATGGCGAGCACCCGCCCGGTGCCATCGGCGCGGGGGACGAGCTGCTGCGAGACGACGCCGCGCAGCGACTCGCTCACCATGATGCGGATCTGGTCGCGCTGGTCGGTGGGGAAGACGTCGAGCACGCGGTCCAGGGTCCGCGCTGCGTTGCTCGTGTGCAGGGTGCCGAGCACGAGGTGCCCGGTCTCGGAGGCCGTGATCGCGAGCTGGATCGTCTCGAGGTCGCGCATTTCCCCGACCATGATCACATCCGGATCTTCGCGCAGGGCACCGCGGAGGGCGTTGCCGAACGACTTGGTGTGGGTGTGGACCTCGCGCTGGGTGACGTGGCAGCCCTTCGAGGGGATCACATACTCGATCGGGTCCTCAAGGGTGATGATGTGGTCCTGGCGGGCGCGGTTGATTTCATCCACGAGGGCCGCGAGCGTCGTGCTTTTCCCGCTGCCCACCGAGCCGGTCACCAGCACGAGGCCGTTCTGATACTGCGTGAGCAGCTTGAGCTGCTCGGGAAGCCCGAGCTCGTCCATCGAGCGCACGTGGCTGTAAATAATTCGAAAGACGAGGTCGTAGCCGGTCCGCTGGCGGACGACGCTGGTCCGGAACCGGCCGAGCGCGTTGGAGTAGGCAAAATCGACGTCCCCGCGGTCGGCGAGCTGCTGCCTCTGCTTTTCGTCGAGGAACCCCATCGCAAGCCGCTCGGTGTCGGCGGCGGTGAGCTTCGGGGCCTGTCGCCAGATGGGCTCCAGGATGCCGAAGCGCCGCCAGATCGGCTGCGAAGCGACGCTCAGGTGGATGTCCGAGGCCTCGGACTCCTTGCCGACCATGAGGTACTGGTCCACATGGTCGAGCGTATGGACATCCTGATGGCCAACGACTTCGATCGCGGGGGATTCCTGGCTCAAGGGAGCGAGAGAGGGCGGGCGCTACTTGGCGGCCGGAATGGCTTCCGGAGGAGTGAGCGCCTTCGAAAGCGAGGCGAGGCCCTTGTATTTTTTCCCGGTTTTTTTGACCATCCCGCGCGAGACGAGGTTCTGCAACTTCTCGTAGGCACGAAGGCGCAGCATTTCCTCACCTCCGCTGGCAGCATTGCGGGCGCGAAGCCGTTCGTGCACGACATCAAAAAGCTGCTTGAATTCAAACGAGCTTTTTTTAGTAAGCACTGCGACAAGTTCCTCGGTCACCAAGTCGGGGAGGCGACGGGAGAACGCACTTTTCCGTTGCATAAGCATAAGACCGTCAATCTAGCACATCGGTCGTGCTTGGCGAGCCAAATTTTCTCACCCCGGATGAGCGGGGTACCATCCCGACCCAAAAAAGCCCGCCGGCCATGGGGGAGCCAGCGGGTTTTTAGGGATTCGGGTGGATTATTTCAGCCCGCAGATCGCGACTTCGAGCCCGAGCGCGTTCATGGCGGCAGCTTTGGCAAAGAGGGCACGTTTGGCCGCCCCTTTCCCGGGCGCGTAGGCGACCTGGATGTGGTTGCTCTTGTGGCGGGCCATCATCTGGTCGCGGGTGACCCCCTTGACGACCGCGTGCATGATCGGCCACTGCGGGGTGGTCTGGTTCCAGCGGTCTTCGGTTTCCGCCTGGGGGAGCGCGACGACCTCGGCGAGGCCGGTGTCGAACTTGAGCTTGCCGTCGGCCACAAAGACCCGGCTCCAGACGATCCAGCCGGGCTTGCTGATCCCCTTGACCGTTCCGCCGCCGAGGCGGAAATACATCGAAGGCTGGCGTTCGCTGGACGTTCCGGCCCATCCCCCGACAAAGTGCTCCGGAGGGGCGGCCCCGCTGATCAGGAAGACCCAGACGTACTCATCGAGTTTTTCATCCGTATATTGGCGGCCCCACCGCAGGTCGTGCAGGGTGTTCTCCGGGGCGTAGCCGAGGTCCTTCCAGATCCTGTTTGTGATCAGGCCGTCGAGGCCGGCGCATTCGTCGACCTCGTTGAAGTGGGGGATCGCCTCGCCGGCAAAGAGCTCGCGTCCATCCTCGGAATAGACCGGCGGGCGGTCGACGTTATTGAGCGTTCCCTCGACGAGGTCGGAGGCAGGAGCGAGGTCCTTGAGACCCTGCTGGTACTGGATGCCGATCGTCGCGCAGCCGAACTCGTCCGCGATCCGGACGGCGGCGATGTACATTTTGCACTGCTGGAGGACCTGGTGCTCGGTGAGGTCGGTCTCCTCATTTCCCCCGAGGCGGAACTGCACGCCCTTTTCTTTGTACCAGTTGAAAACCGCCCAAGCCTCGTCGTCGCGGACGGCGAGCATCCTGGCGTAGAGCGACGACTGGCTGAGGCGCTCCTTGTAGACCCCGGTCTGGTGGAGCAGTTCGTCGGGAATGATCGCGTTGTACATGCCCATGCAGCCCTCGTCGAAAATGCCCATGATCGCCTTGTCGCGGAGGAGGTGGCGCGCAAATTTTTTTCCGTACGAGATCGCGCTGTCCGGCACGTCGGCCTTTTTAAACGGGACGACATGCGATTCGTCGTGCTTGATTTTCCCCTTTTTGAGCCAGCGGCGGAGGCCGTTGAGAAAGAAGGTGTCGGTAAAATCCTCGCTCCAGAGCGAGCTGTATGCCACCCCGGCCTTGGTGAGCGAGCCATTGAGGTTGAGCATGCCGACGAGGCCGGGCCAGGTGCCGCTCCAGTTGGCGAGCGTCAGGATCGGGCCCCGGTGGGTGATGAGCCCATGGAGGATGTGGTGGCTGTACTGCCACACCGCCTCGGCGACGATGAGCGGCGCATCCGGCGGGATTTCGCGGAAGACCTCCATCCCGTACTTCTGGCTGTCGATGAAGCCGTGCCCCCTCGCGGGATCAAACCCGTGGGCGCGCTTCACCGAGCAGCCTTCCTTCTCGAGGGCGTCGGTGATTTGTTTTTCCATGGCGGCCTGGGCAGCCTCACATTTCTGGTTGGCGGAGGTTCGGAGGTCGCCGTTGGCAAGGAGATAAACGGTGTTCATGAGTAAGAGATAATGGAGGCTGGATCATACCTGCCATCTGTGCAAAATGAAGAGGAATCCTTACCATGCCGCGCTTTTCTGTCTCTCCCACCATGCGATCCTGGGCGGAAGTCGACCCCGACGCCCTCCGGCACAACCTTGCCGTCGTCCGCAACGCCGTCGGCCCCAAGCCGCAAATCCTTGCCGTCGTCAAGGCGAATGCCTATGGACATGGTACCGAACCGGTCGTCCGGGCGCTTGCCCATGACGTCACGATTTTCGGGGTGGCCAACCTCTCGGAGGCGCTGGCGGTCCAGGCGGCGGGGTCGGGGCGCGACATCATGCTCCTGAGCCCCTGCCTGCCTGCGGAGCGCGAGGCGGCGGTGGCCCGAGGGTTCATCGTCACGGTCTCCAGCCTTGAGGAGGCCCATGGGTTCGCCGCCTGCGGAGACGTCCGGATCAACTTTAAGGTGGATACCGGGATGGGCCGGGTCGGGATCTGGTGGGAACGGGCCGGCGACGAGCTCGAAAAAATTGCCCGCATCGCGCACATCCACAGCATCTCGACCCACCTCCCGAGCTCGGATGAAGACGTCCGGTTCACGCTCTCGCAGCTCAAGGATTTTGAGGCGCTGGCCGAATCGCTCTTGCAAATAGCTCCCGGCGCGAAGGTGCATTCGCTGAACAGTGCCGGGATTTTGCGGTTCCCGGAACATGCGCGGGATATCGTGCGGGCCGGCCTCGTCCTCTACGGAAGCTCCCCCATACCCGAAATCGCCAAGCTCTGCCGTCCGGCCCTCACCTGGAAAACCCGCGTGACCCTCGTCCGCGACCTGCCTGTCGGGGCCGGAGTATGTTACGGGCGCACCTTTGTGACCCCGCGCCCGATGCGGACCGCCGTTCTTGCCGCCGGCTATGCCGACGGCTTCCCCCGCCAGGTTTCCGGGCGCGGGGCAAGTGTCCTGGTCGGTGGCCATCGCTGCCCGGTGCTTGGCCGCGTGACCATGGACCAGATTGTCGTAGATATCTCGTCTCTAGCCAGCGTGGCCCCCGGCGACGAGGCCGTCCTGATCGGCTGCCAAGGCGGCGAATCCATTACCGCCGAGGAGCTGGCCAGCCAGGCCGGCACCATCTCCTGGCACATCCTCACCGGCATCAAAAGCCGAGTCGCACGGGTTTACGGGGATTGAGGGCCATGCAGATCCTCACGCACCATGCAATCCCGGACTTCGATGTTGAATGTTCGATGTTCGATGTTTTATGAGCAGCCGTGATCCGCATTTAACGTTCCAACAATTAGTTGCTTACAAATTGCGCTTCCAAGAAAGCGGCTCCCGGCTTTGGTGAAAGATTGAAACCGCCAATTCACTTGGCAAACCGCCGCCTCCATTCCCGGTCGTGGCGCGCGGCATGAAGCACCGCCGCTACGAGCACCAAACGATCCGCTTCAACCACCTCAAATATGATCCGGTAGGGGAATCTGGCCGGATACCTCCAGCGAATGTTTTTGACGGGGTGCCGGCGGGAATTCAGCAGTGGATTGTCCGAAAGCGCGTCCCACACGCAAACAACCTCGTGAATGAATTCAGCGCCCAGCCCCGCCTGACGGTCCTCATACCATGCCGCGGCCCAGGCGACATCTTCCTCCACTTCCGGGAGCAATTCGACTTACCAGATCATTTGGGAAATCGTTCGAGCAATCGGGCCTTCATTTCATCAAGCGGAACCGCAGATGAAGGATCGCGCCGCCAAGCTGCCAGACGCCTCTCGACAAGCTCGACATCCTCGGCGGGCAGACCGGGCTCATCCAGCCCCAGCGCCTCGCGAATCAGCAACTGGCGGTCGGATACACTGAACCCCGGCAGCTCCCGCAAAACTTGGGCGATACTCATCGCCCACACCCTATCTCAAACCCCGAAAAATGCCAGCCGGTTTCTTGGGGCAAACCGCGTCTGTGAATCGGACGAATCAACGCAAAGCCCCTCTCTGCTTCCGAAGAACTTGGAACCACGAAAACCACGAACCAAGAACCGCAACCTTTGGTTGCGCCGCCAGCCGGAGATGCCGTTCGCACGAAATATCTTCGCCAGTTCCAACTCCGTCGCCTGGTTTCCCCGCGAGCGGATCCGCGACATCACTTCCGATCGCTTGGACTTTGTGAAGACGTCATCCATCGGCAGGCGCACCTGCGATGGCAATAACCGGCTCAGGCCGCCGCCAGCTCGCGGACGTGGGTGACATCGCGTTTGCCCACCGGTCGCAACTGGGAAGGCATCACGGTGGTCACCGCCACTGTCTCTCCGCGAAGGGTCATGAACTCGACTTCGTAACCGGCACCGTGGCCGTGAATATGCACGACGGTGCCCACGTCACCTATCTGCAATCCATCCTCAGCCAGGTCGGCAGTGAGGACAACGCAATCGTGTTCCCGGATATTCATTCCTCAAGAGGATAAGCCGTGATGAGCCGTGGCGCAAGCTCCCCTTCGTCCACCTGCCAAACCGTTCGTATGCGCGGAGCCCGGCCGTCAGGAACTTCAATCGCCCCTTCCACCTCATAGCGAGGGCCGAATGGCGTGAGTTTTGTCCTGACAACCTCGTGACGTTGCCCGTGATCGCGGAGCGCCGCCGCAAGCCGTTCCGGATTTTCAACCCGAAAACCGAACTCCACAAAAAACCGCGCTTTGCTCGCGCCGTAAACATGCCGCGGGTTGAGCAGATACCCGGCAATTTTTTCATGCTCGACACGGGCGAGGTCTGCATTTGGAAGTTTCATCTTCGGGTTCGGGGATAGTCAGTTGGTCGACGGGTGACGGCTTGGATGAATCAGACTATGCGAATTCAGGGCACCGAATCAACTCCACCCACAGCCCTTCCCCGCCCCGCGGATCAGCAACATCACCTCAACCGCTTTGCTTTTGGGAAGACGTCAGGCATCTGCGGCCTGTGGTGGCAAAAACCGGCTCAGGCCGCCGCCAGTTCCGCCACCAGCGGCTTGTCTTTGTTGAAGCGGCTGACCCCCATGATGCTAAACCCGATGACATGCCCCTCCGCGTCCACGCGCTCCATTACGGCGTCATTCCCGGTTTCTTTCATAAGCCCGACCCCGTCCGAGAACCTGACTTCGAGGTAATCAGCTTCGGCATCGAACCACACTTTTACTTTTTCGGCCATAAGGTTTCTCCTGCTTTGGGCTTGTCGGTCAGGTAGGCCGTGACGACAAACGCATCGCTCTCGGAATACTTAACCACAACACAGAGCCACTTGCCACCCACAATCGTCTCCGCGTAGAATTCGTAGAACAACCGCACCGCGTCGTCCGTGCGCGAGCACCTCACCAGCAACGGCTGCCGCTGCCCTCGTCCTCGTATCCGTCGGGATGCAGGCCGGGAAAGGCGTAGGCCACCGCGCACCATGCGCGGAGGAATGGCCTCTTCTTCCTCGCGGCTGATTCCGGGGAACCCGAGCGCCTCGATCCGCGTGACGCTCGCAATGGCCGCCGCCGGGTCGTCCGTCCACTCCGACAGCCACTCGCTGCCGGGCTGGCACGCATGGATGACGATGTTCGTATCCAGCAGCATGGCGGATCAATCGCGGAACGGAAGCGGGCGGTCCCGGCGGATTTCTTTCTGCCAAGCCGCAGGATCGGCAATGTCCCGGTAAGGGTTCAACCGCCGCACAGATGCCAGAGCCTTCTTCCTCCGCGCAACCATCTCCGGCGTCGCTTCCGGCTTCAAACTGGGATGCGCTGAGATGGCCCGCGCTTCGTCGTCAACCATCAGCAACACCCGCGCATGCCCGGCCCTCACCCATCCGGGCAGGGGCTCGGCGATTGTCACTCTCCCGTCCGCAGCAATCTCCGCTTCGGCTGTCAACGTCGTCATGAAAAAGGCCTACCCCATCCCGCAGGCGCGGGCAACGTCAATTCCTCCGATTGCCTCGAAGCGCGGCTCCGCTTCCGAAGAACTTGGAACCACGAAAGACACGAAAACCACGAACAGCAGAACCTCGCGGAGCCATCAGCCATGCCCATCCCCCTTTTTCGTGCCTTTCGTGTTTTTCGTGGTTCAATGATTGTCCAATGACGAATGACGCACATCTTGTTCTTGGTGAAGAATGCTTCCAGATTCAGGGGGCCATTTTCCAGGTGTATCGGGAGATGGGAGCGGGATTCCTGGAATCCGTTTATCAAGAGTGCCTGGAGCGTGAGTTCCTTCGCTGCAAAATCCCTTTTGAACCCCAAAAAGAAATCCGCCTCGCCTATCGCGGCGAGATTCTCGTCCAGACCTTCCGGGCCGACTTCCTCCTCCTCGACCAAGTGATCCTCGAAATCAAAGCCGTCAAAGAAATCGCCCCCGAACACCTGGCATAGATCCTAAACTACCTCAACGCGACGGGATACAAAGTGGGACTCCTGGCCAACTTCGGAGCCCACCCAAAAGCAATCGTTGAGCGGTTTGTGCTCTAACTCAGCAGAACTTGGAACCACGAAAGTCACGAAAAGCACGAACAGCAGAATCTCGCGGAGCCATCAGCCATGGTCCTCCCCTTTTCGTGGCTTTCGTGTTTTTCGTGGTTCAATAATCAAACAGTCCCGCCAGCCGCAGCTTGCGGAAAACAAAATCCGGATGAACCCTGAACGAAGAACCACAAACCAAGAACCGCAACCTTTGGTTGCGCCGCCAGCCGGTGATCCCGTTCGCACGAAATATCTTCGCCAGTTCCATCTCCGTCGCCTTGTTTCCCCGCGAGCGGATCCGCGACATCACTTCCGATCGCTTGGACTTTGTGAAAACGTCAGGCATCGGCGGGCGCACCATGGTCGGAGGCGATCTGGAACCGGCGCACGGTTTCGTCCTCCTCGCGCTCGATCATCCGGTCATAGACCCCGGCCCATTGCGCGTCGCACGGGTAAAGCTCCTCGTCGGAAAGCTCGCCCGCCCCGGCCCGCCGCCACGCCTCTGCCGCAAAGCGCCTCAGCGCACGCGGCCAACCGCTCCCCTCCTCCTCGTATCCGTCGGGATGCAGGCTGGGAAAGGCATAGGCGACGGCGCACCATGCGCGGAGGAAAGCCGCCTTGGGAAGTTGATCGATTTGCGAGGCAAGCGCGCAGCGAAGCTCGCGACCTGCACCGCGCAATGTGTTTGGAACGGAGATGCAAGTGCTCATTCATTGAGCACTACCAGGCCACTTTGCTCTTGCCAGGAAAAAAATGCAGAAATCTTTTACAGTTCGGCATTTTACTTCTCAGACTTCTTACGGCGTTTTGTTTTCGCTTGCCTGCCAGAAAACGTGAGAGCAATGCCCGCGTGCCTCTGTTTGTCACCAACAACTGCGATGAAGGTCGCCATGTTCCACAGCCTCGACTGTTCAGCCTTAGGGTAAGTCGCGTGCAGTGGAGCAGGAATTACGAGCTGGAGGTTGTGCTTTCGCATTTGCGCAAGTTGGTCCGAGCTAATGGCGGGCTCCAAAGTGACCAGATGCTTGTCTTTCACACGAGCGCTTTCGGCGAGAATTTGCCGCCAGCGGTCTTTGCACGAAGTCTTCGCGCCGAGCAGTGTCAACCATGTAACCGGGAATGCAGCGTTGAAATACTGCTCCCCGCCGGGAAACAGAAAATCGGGCTTGGCTTTGTCCTCGACCGTGACGGTGCGCTCATACGCCAGACCGTGTGAGCGAAAGACCTCGCCAAGGTGATTCTCAAATGCGTGGCCCGCGCGTGATTTGCGCCGGTTATGGACCGAAAGCGAACAACTCACAAAATCGTCAACATCCTTGAATCCTTGTTTGAGACGTTCACCGACAATAAATTTTTCAAGCACCCGGAATGCGAACTCTTCACGGTCCATCCACGCCATGATTGCGGCGTCGGCACCATCCTCTGCGTGCACTTCCGGTAATTCATTCCGAACGAACGCACCAAAAACAGCAGAAGATGGAAAAGTTTTGCCGAAAAGTTTAAGCATCCGTTCCAGCAATGAGTCATCAGTTGCGGGAAGAACAACGCCCGCAGCTTCGAGAATGCGCGCTCTCGCCATGTCCACAACCTGCCCGGATTCAACTTTCGCAGTCTCGAATTTCAGCGTTGCCTTATCGGTTATGCCGAAAAGCCACCGAAGCTGACTCTCGCAGGTAGAGCCGGATTCAGCGACTAACACCGTTGCTGCTGTGTTGCCTCCAGAAAAAGCAATAATCAGGAAATCTCCCGCGCGTGCCCGTCCCTCGCGGCCAATGACACTGTTGTCAGTGTAGTAGAGCCTCCACTCCGTTCGCTTCTCATGTTTAGCGCGAGAGTCATACCAACTCATGCAAGCGGCGGCTTCCGTCGCCTCGTCTTCCTCGTCAGCAAAGTAATAGAACCGTGTTGGAATTCCAGTGTCCGTTTTGCAACTCCGAGTCGTTGTTCCGAGAACCTCTCGAAGGTGGCTCGATGAATTGAACTCGTGACCATTGGATGCGCTTGGATCAACCTCGACAGCAGTCACGCGTTTCCACGCAAAAGTGGAGAAGACTTGCGAGAGGTATCCGAATTTCATGATGCTTTCTTTCGCTGGCTTTTTTTGGGCTTTGGGTAAGAGGCCGATTTTTGCACAACTCTGATTGTGACAGACTTCGGCTTTTCTGCTGCGGTGAGAGCGAAGTCGGCAGGAACGTTTAAAGGTTGCTGCAGCGTTCGGAGAACGGCGGACGCAATCCGTTTGACAACAGGAACGACCACGGAGTTGCCGAACTGCCTATATGCTTGGGTATCCGAGACGACTATCTTGAACGATTCCGGGTAACCCATGAGGCGAGCGCATTCACGCGGGGTAAGCCGTCTCGGAATGCGCCCGTCATTTTGCGCAACGAGAATTTCGGAGCCGTCCTTGTGGTAGCGCGCGCTGAGCGTGCGAGAGATATCGCGCTCGGTGACAAGGCCGAAGCCGAACCCGTTGCCAGCGGCGCGATGTTTGGCAGCGTAGTTTTGAAGATAGGTCCAGAGATGCTCAGAGAGCGTATATTTAGGGTCAGGACTTGGTTCCAAGATGTCTCCAAGCTTTGGACCGTCTGCGGGAAACTGAGGAAACTCAAAATACCGCCACTCACGGAAGCCGACGATGAAGATGCGCTCGCGGTGTTGGGGGACGACGCTCCTGGCGTCGATAATTTTGTGATAGACGGTGTATCCGAGGTGCTCGGTGAGGGTACGATAGATAATGTCAAAGGTCTTACCGCCGTCGTGGCCCTTGAGGTTCTTGACATTCTCAAGGACGAAAGCGGCTGGGCGGTGAAAATCGAGGATGTCGGTAATCGAGAAGAAAAGGTTGCCCTGCTTAGCATCTTCGAATCCGTGTTTGCGACCGAGGCTCAGCTTCTTTGACACTCCTGCAATGCTGAAAGGTTGGCAGGGAAATCCCCCACAAAGAATATCATGCCTTGGAATGTCAGCGACGGCAACTGTATGGATATCTCCGTGTGGTCGTTCCCCAAAATTCGCCTCGTAGGTTTGTTGGCTGTATTTATCGTAGTCCGAGGAAAACACGCACTCACAGCCTGCTTTCTCAAAGGCAATACGAAAACCACCGATACCGCAGAAGAGATCAATGAACCTGAACGGTTGTTTTGCGTTTCCGTAGGTCGCCGCATCTTCCCGAGTTCGCGCAGTTTTTTTTCTGGATTTGGTCATGATTCAGTCTTGATGCGCCATGCTTCAAATTCTTTTGGAAGCAAACGGAGAACCGCATCTGGTTGGGTCGCTTGGAGGTCAAATGTTCTGCTAAGCTGTCCGACCAGACAAACAAATCGACGAAGCGATCCGGGCTTGGGCGAGTTTGTTGCCCATCCCCGCAGCGGTCTGTTTTCGGATCTTTTCCAGTAGAGCAAGCTCATTGCGTGTAGAAGAGCGCTGCTCGACGATATTTCCTGCCTCGAGCCAATCTGCTCCTCCTGGTCTGACAAAGTGTGAAGGCCAGACGACAAAAAAAGCTGAGCAGTGCTCTGACCAACTTGGTAAAAAGCAACCGGACCGCTGATGCGGTGCCTGTGGGTCTTGCGGAAGTCGGAGGTGAAGCAATACCGCTCGCTGGCTTTCACCTTCCTTTTCCCCTCTACGCAGGGGCAGATCTCCTCGAAGTAAGTGAGAGCCAGAGCATCCCAGGCGCCGGGCCATTCGGAGTCCTGGAGGCGGGCGGTTTCGAGGGCGACGACGGCCGGCAGGAGTTGCTTGGCCATTTCGAATTTTGTGCCAAATGGACCGGCCGGGAGCGGGACTGCTGTTGGCGGGGAGAGCGAGGTTTCCGGGTTGGCGAGCAGGTCCGTGGGGACGGGGAGCGAGGGATCGAGGCGCAGGTCCTCGATCCACTGGCGCCAGCGGCGGCGGCCCCCGTCGTTCAGGATGCGGAGGTGTTCAGGCATTGGCCTCCCGGGTTTTCATGGCGACGAAAGTTTCCAGAGTTTTCCATCTGCGGCAGAACCCGGCGACGGCGTCATCGATCCAGCGGAGACGGGGCTCGGATCCGGACCCGTCCTCCTCGGGTTCGGGCGGGAGCGTGCCGGCGCCGAGTTGGGTGGAGGCGAATCGCAGCCAGTCGTGGCCGGCTTCGTCGTCCGTCTGGATGACTTGGTTTGTGAGGGTGAGGGTATGGAGGATTTCGCGGATGACGGCCGGATAGACGAGGGAGAGGAACTCGGGATCCATGCGGGCCATCTGGGTGATGTCCCTTGGCTCAGTGACCGATTCGTTGACCTGGAGCACGGGCATCTCCTCGCGCCAGTCGAGCCGCCAGAGCCGGCCCCCGAGGTCGGCGCGCTCGACGGGAAGAATGCTTTTGCGACCGGAGCTGGCCTCCTCCGGGAGGACGGGGCGGATCTTGTCCGCCCATGCAAGGATCCTGCGGAGATCGTCGCTTTCGTCCACGACCTTGACGCGGAAGAGGATTTTTTCACCCGGGCGGAACCTGTCGAGAACGGTGGATGCCGGTGCCACGGGAGAGGAGGCGGGGCCGAAGCGGAAGCGCATCTGGACCGGCCCCGAGTAGGCCTCGATCCAGACCACGGCGTGCGGGAGGGCCGCGACAGCGTCGGGGAGCTCCACCGCCATGTCAAAACGCGAGGGGCTGGAGGGGAACTCATGGACAAGGATCTGGAGCGATTCCTTTGGGATCCTGGCGCGGTGGGTGTAGTTGAACCGGCGGATCATGGGGCGGATGCGAGCTCAAGCGGCTCCCGACCCAGCTGGGAGTCGGAGGCCGCCGCAGCTCGGGCTTTGACGATAAGGTCTCGGTGGGTGTCGAAGCCTTCCACGGTGAGATCAAATTCCGGGGAAACGGGTTTCACATCGAGAATATTGGGAGCGATGCCATAAGCCTCGATGCCGAAACCCGTGACGCGCAGATCTCCGTTTGGAGCGGTGAAGTCGAAGTCGGCCGGGTGGTGCTGGGAGAACGGGTTTCCGCGCAGCGTTTCGTAGGCGGCGCGGATCCGGATTTTTTCCGGCAGGGGGACGGCGGCACCGGTGGATTTCAAGGTGAACCCGCCGACGCATTCAGCGAGCTGAAATGCCGACGGGTTGCTTGGTGGCAGGTTATCGGGAATAACGGGAGGGGTGTCGCCGGGCTTTGCCTTCGGCTTGGGGAGCTTCACCCCGTCGTTGAGCGGGATGCTGAACAGGTGCTGGAGCAGGTCGGGATCGAGCTCCGCATCCACGCGGCCGAGCCAGCCGGAAAGCGCGGAGGCGGCGTTCTTAACGTACTTTAGAACGGCAGCCCCGTTCCGGTATTTTCCTCGGAAATGCTTGGTGGTCTGGAGCCATGTCGTGTGCGCGGGATTTTCCGCATCACCGAGGAGATTCGAAAGAGGGTTGTTCTCGATGCGGGTCAATGCGGTCACGCCGGGCTCGCGGAGGGCTTTCAGGCCGGAGATGGTCAGACCGTCCCGGATAAATACCTCGAATGGCTGCGAGGAGGTTTCACCTCGCTGCAATATCACGCAAAACATTCCCTGGGACACCTGCGGTGAACGGACGGCTGAGACCTCGACGGGCAGATCGAACCGGAGAAGTTTGCCATCCCGGAATGCCGTCCGCGCCGCCATGGCCTCCTCCGGCGAAGCAAAAAGCCCTTCGGGATCCGACCACTTCGGCGGATTTAAAACCCGGAGTGTCCATGAACCGGGCATGCCCTGCGTGAACCCCAGAGCCTGCCTTCCAAATGCAATGAGATCCAGAAGGCGGCTGCGGTCATCAGAGCTGAACGGCGTCAGCCCTGCCACGGCGCTCTCGATGGAATCTTCCCGGATCTCCATTTGGAAGCCCATGTCGTCCTCGACAAGCACCTCAAGCCGGCCGCGGAGGATTTCCTCGAAGTAATGGTGAATCACGCTCTGCGCGATCGCCCATGGGGTAATCTCTGCCAAGGGAAAAGGAATGACCAAGGAGAGCCCTGGTTCACCCGGAGCACGCCGGAGTCCGAAGTCGCGGCGGAACCTGCCCAAGAATTCTGGATCCTCGACCGGCGTGCAGAAGTCTTTGAATTCCTCGTCGTCAAAGCGCCCGAAATACCCCTCAGAGTCGAAATCGTTCCCGGAAATCCGGTGAACCGCCAGAACCGAGCGGCCGATCAGCAACTCCCTGTTGTCCGACCGCCTCACGGTCAGAGCAAAAAATGAGCGGACGGCCGATGCGGCCGGATAGACGATTTTGCCCAGTCCCCAGCGCCCCCGGTCGCTGCCCTTTTTTCCCGATCGACCAACATTCCGGACGAACCAATAAAAATCGTTTCGCCCCTCGGCATGCTCCGGGTCGCTGGTGGTGAGCGGGTCTCCCTCCAATCCTGTCGTGCGGAAGTCTTCCAGCAACAGGCAGGGCATCGGCACATCCACGGAGACCTCGATGTCCAGCTCTTTCACCGCCTCTTCCGCCTCAAGATGAGGCTTCAGATTTCTCAGCCATCCGGCAGCGGCAGGTTGCGCCAGGCTGGCAAGCCCCGTCCGGAACCTGTAACAAACTTTGATCCGGTCTTCTCCGGCAGCCCTAGCATCCAAACGGTTCTGTATATCCTCCCTTACGAGCGCATCCACAGGATTCGTCAGCGCCTCATCCCGGAAGAATTCCAAGTGCGTCGCGTTGACTCGCGTGTCGTTGGGGGTGAGTCTTTTGAAACGCCAGTTCATCGGCTGTTCACTGTTTTGCTCATCGCTCGCGATCCTTTTTAAGCACATCCGGCTTTTTGGGCGATTTCTTTTCTTCGCCGCTGGGGCGTCGGTTTTCACATCCTCGCGGGCGGGAGGGATCCCTGGCCAATGGGGAGCGAGTGAGGATGGCAAGGGCGACGAGTTGATGGATCGAGGAGCGGGCTTTCCAACTCGTCTTGGGCCGGTGATGATAAGCTGGGATATCCCCGCATGCGCTCCCTCGCGACGGATTCCAGCAGCCGCGGAACCGGGGAGTGTGGGGGTATGGCCAATTGCGCAGTCAGATAGAGATAAAGCCGGATCCGGATTTTGCCCGCGAATCACGCGAAGGAACGCGAATAAAATGCAGAAGATAGGAAAATGTGACCCGGGAAAAAGCAGCCTGCCGCCTCCTGCGGGAAGTGCTTCCCATTCGCGGGGATTGGCGTGATTCGCGGGCCTCTTCAGCCGATTTCGGGATAAAGCCACAAGCGAAATCTTGTTTTTCTGCTTCGCAGAAAAGAATGGGCAGGACAGGATTCGAACCTGTGAAGGCGTAAGCCAGTGGATTTACAGTCCACCCCGTTTGGCCACTTCGGTACCTACCCGGAAAATTCGTCGCGTTGGGCCAGCGGGATTACTGGCCGGCCGCCGGGGCGACGCGCGAGTCGATTAGAATGGATTTAATCACGACCTTTGGCAATGGAAAATCGTTGCTGTTTGTCGGCATGTTGCTGATCTCGGCGAGGACGTCGAGCCCCTCGAGGACGCGTCCGAAGACGGTGTACTTGCCGTTGAGTTTGGGCAGCGGTTCGAGGGCAACGTAGAACTGGCTGCCGTTCGAGTTTTTGGCGGGGTTGATGTCATCCGGGAGGCGGGCCATCGCGACGGCGCCCTTTTCGTGGGGGAGGCGGATCTCGGCGGGGATCGTGTAGCCCGGGCCGCCGGTGCCGGTCCGGTCGGCCTGCCCGTGGCGGCTGGCCGGGTCGCCGGCCTGGACGAACGAGTTCGGGAACACCCGGTGGAAGCGCATCCCGTTATAAAACTTTTTTTCGATGAGCGATTTGAAGTTGGCGACGGTGAGCGGGGCGGCGTCCTCGTAGAACCCGATGACGACGCGCCGGGTTTCTTTTTCTTTGCCGAAGCGGATTTCGAGCACCGCAACCTCGGGGCCGAGGGTCGCGGCGGAGGCCGGGAGGATCGTGGCGGCGAGGAGCAGGAGGAGAAGGGCGGAAAGTGGTTTCATTCAGATCGGGCGTTTATCGAGTTCTCCGACGACCGCGCCCGCCGCATCGGCGGCAAGGAATCGCGGGGATTCATCGAACTGACGGTTGAGATAGCCGAGTGCGAGCGTTTGCGCCAACTCAAAATCCCATGCGGTGCTGGTGATCGTTCCTGCGGGGCGCGGGACGGGTTCGTTGGTGAGGAGGGTAACCGGCTGGGCGGAGGCGGAGAGGCGGCCGGAAAACCCACGTAAGATCCTGTTGACTCGGCCGACGCTTTTGAGCCGGGAGACGACCTCCTGGCCGACATAGCACCCTTTGTCGAAGTCGACCGCCGTGCGCTCGAGGAGCGCCTCCTGAGGGAGGGTGTCGGCGGTAAGCTCTGCGCCCCAGGCCGGTGTCCCCATGAGGATACGGAGGAGCTCGATGGCCTCATCGGAAAGTTCAGGCGTTTCAGCCGGCTTCTCTGCCGTGTCGAAGCCCGGAATGCCGAGGCGGGAAATCTGGAGTGCTCCCTGCGGGGGCGTGGGCCCGAGGACATGGAAGCACGGCGGCCCCTCAGGCAACCCGGAAACCGTGACGTCGTCGGAGATGATGTAGCGCTCCAGGCGCGCCTGGCACTCGTCGAGAAGCGAGGCCTCGGTCTCGATCACAAAATGCCCGCCGTCTGTCCAAACCTGCAGCGGGGCGCAGAGCTTTCCTTTGGCTGTCAGCAGAAGCGCGGGGCGGGCCACGCCGGGCCGGAGGCGGCCGACATCGATGGTGAGCTGGCCGTTCAGGTAGCGGCGGGCATCAGCGCCCGTGACCGAAAGCCGGGTTTTTCCCCGGACCGGGAAAACCGCCCGGACCTCGAGGCGGCCGGAATCCGCCGGGCTGCCGCTCACTTGGCGCCCCGGAAGAGCCCCCACGTCCGCGCCGGTTTTGTCTCGGTCCGCTCTGCTGCTGGGGCGGATTTGCTTTCTGGAAGGTCGGGGAGCGGGTGCCCCTGACCCGGGAACCCGTAAAATCGGGAGATCACCGAAAAATCCGAATCCCCCCAGCCCTGCTGGATCCCGGCCATGGCGGCCCCGGCAAAGGCCGAGGCGGCCGGGAGGTCGATATCCTTTTCCGCCGCGAGGCCGAGCGCGAGCTGGATGTCCTTGAACATGTGCTTGAGCGAAAACCTTGGCTCAAAATCTCCCGTGAGCATGACCGGGATCTTCGCCTCCGCGAGCGCGGAATTCGAGACGTTCGCCTGGAGCGCGAGCGAGAGCTTGCGCAGGTCGATGCCGCTCTTGTCCAGAAGCGCATGGGCCTCGGCCAGCGCCTCGACCGCCGTCGCCGAAATCAGGTTCGTCGCAATTTTGACGACCGAGGCCTGCCCGACCTCCCCGATCTCGAGGATCGACTTGGACGTCGCCTCCAGGAGCGGGCGCACGGACGAAAGCACGGCCGAATCGCCGCCGATGTAGTAGACGAGCTCGCCATTCGCGGCAGCATCCCGGCTCCCGGTAAACGGGGCGTCCAGGAATTTTGCGTGCCGCGCGGAGACAATCTCGGCCGCCTCCCGGGTCTGGTGCGGCGAGACCGTGGCGTGATTCATCACCACATGGTCAGGCATCAGCGCCGGGGCGAGTTGCTTCACCACCGAGATGAGCGCCTCGCCATCCGACACGAAGATCTGGATGTGCTTGACCGACTCCGCCACCTCGGCCGGGGAGCTCAAAAAATTCGGCTCCGGCCGAGGCGAGCGGTTATGTAGCCAGACTTGGTAGCCCTTCTGCCGGAGGACGGCGACCACCCTGCTGCCGATGATGCCGAGCCCGATGACTCCGGCCGAAGGTTTGACCTGGCGTGCCATGCCCCGGATCAGTTTCCCGGAGGCAGGGTTGTCTCGATCTTCGCTGAATCTTTCAGGTTTTTCAGGACTCCCTGGATCGCTTCGCGCTGCTTGGTGCTCTTCAGGTAGGCCGCGATCTGTTCCTTGACCTCCTCAAACGGAACCGTCCCGGCGGCCTTTTTGTCCGTAACCTTAATCACGTGCCAGCCGAACTGGGTGCGCACCGGGGCGCTGACGGTGCCGGTCTTCTGCGTGAACGCTGCCTCGGCGAACTCGGGAACCATGCGGTCCTTCGAGAAAAACCCGAGATCCCCGCCGGATTCCTTGGCGCCCGGCTCCTCGGAGAGCTCCTTGGCCAGCTTGGCAAAATCCTCTTTTTTCGCGCGGGCGGCGGCTTTCTTGGCGGCGGCCTCCTTCGCTTTGATCGTCTCCTCGGAATCGTCCTTGTTCACCATGAACAGGATGTGGCTCGCCTTGACGGTCTCCGGGTTCTTAAACTCTTCGGTGTTCGAGTCGTAGAACTTTTTGGCGTCGTCGTCGGCGACCGTGTCGGAATCCTTGAGCTGGCTCTGCATCCAGCGCTGCTGTTGGAGCATCGTGCGGAGGGCGGTCGTCATCTTGTCCGGGGTCTGGCCGGCTTCCTTGAGCTGGGCATCAAACGCCTCGGGCGTCGGGAACTGCTTCTTGAGCTTGTCGATCTCGGCGGTCACCTCCGCGTCGGAGACGGTTTCTCCGGCGGCGGCCTTGGCGACCAGCTTGTCCATGACCAACTCGTCGAGGATCTGGCGGTAGCCGTTGAGCTTCTGCTCGTCGGACAGGTCTTCGGCTTTGACGCCCGAAGCTTCCACGGCCGCCTTGAACGCCTCCTCAAGCTGGGCCTTGCTGATCGGCTCTCCGTTGACGACCGCGACAGGGTCCTTGATGCTCAGCATGGCGCCCGTCGCCGGGGCGTCGGCAGCCGGCTGCGGCGCGTCTGCCGTGACCGGGGCTGTCACCGCTGTGGAGGGCGCTGCAGGGGCGGCGGCCGCCGGTGACGAGGCCGGCGCAGCCGGGGTCTCGGTCGGAGCGGGCGCTGGCTTGCAGGAGGGAAACATCGCAGCTGCCAGAAGGGCCGCCGGAAACAGCAAAGAACATTTGGATTTTGTCATGAGAATAAGAGAGACAAGCGTTATGCCGGAATGTTCATCAATTGCGAGCGTAAAAATAATTGGGGAGCAGGGCGCTCAGAAATCGGGCTCGTTTTTTTGAAGAGCCCGGCGTATCGGTTGGAGATGAATGTCATTCGAAATTCTATCGTCCTCGGGCTGGCATGTTTCGGGGTTCTTTTTCTGAGCGGCTGCGGATCGTACAACAAGCTCGTGTCGTCGAAGCAGGAGGTCGACCGGAGCTGGGCGGACGTGGAAAACGTCTACCAGCGTCGGGCCGATCTGATCCCGAACCTCGTGAAGACGGTCGAGGGCGCTGCCAATTTCGAGAAGAGCACGCTCACCGATGTCATCAAGGCCCGCCAGCAAGTCACGAACGTCCGGATCGACCCGGCGTCGGCCCCGACCGATCCGGCCTCGCTGGAAAAATTCCAGCAGTCTCAGGATGCGCTCGGCGGCGCGCTCTCCCGCCTCCTCGTCACCATCGAGCGGTACCCGGACCTCAAGGCGAATGCAAATTTTCAGGAGCTTCAGGCCCAGCTGGAAGGCACGGAAAACCGGATAGCTGTCGAGAGGCGGAAGTTCAACGAGGTGGTGCAGGGGTACAACACGCTGGTCCAGCAGCTTCCGACCGTGCTCTACGCGAAATTTTTGGGCTTCCCGCCAAGGCCGTATTTCGCCGCCCGTGCGGGGGCTGACGCTCCGCCTCAGGTGGGCTTCTCGTTCGGGGCGTCGCCGACGCCCGCACCGTGAGGCGGGGCTCCATACCTGCCCGCGCGTCTCGCAGCGGCCGGATGATCTGCGCCATCCTGGCTGCCGCGCTGGCCGGCTCCGCTTGGGCGGCGGCCGACCTGCCGGCGAAGCCGACGCAATACGTCGAAGACCGCGCCGGGATTTTGAGCGCGTCCGCCGAGGCCGAGCTCAATGCCAAGCTGCGGCAATTCGAACGCGATTCCTCATGCCAGGTCCTGGTGGCCACGTTCCCGCAGGTGCCGGAAAATTTCCAGATGGAGGATTTCACCCAGCGCACCGCCGAGGCATGGGGGGTCGGGCAAAAGGCGACCGACAACGGGGTCGTCCTCTTTCTCTTCCCGGGGTCGCGCCAGCTGCGGATCGAGGTTGGCTACGGGCTCGAGGGGGCGATCCCGGATGTCCTGGCCAAGCGGATCATCCAAAACGAAATCGTCCCCGCGTTCCGCGCGGGGGATTTTGATGGCGGGGTCCGCCGCGGCACCGATGCCATCCTGGCGGCGGCCCGCGGAGAATATTCCGGCGCCGGTCAGGTCCAGCCGAACCGTCCAGCCGGTTCGGTCCCGCTGATTGTCGTTATTTTTTTTGTGATCGTCGTGCTCGTCATCGTGCAGGCCGCTTCGAAATCCGGAGGCATCATGCTCGGGCCATCCGGCCGCGGGATCCGCAGCGGTGGCCACTGGGGGGGCGGGGGATTCGGCGGAGGCGGGTGGGGCGGAGGCGGCGGAGGCGGCGGGGGATTCAGCGGCGGAGGCGGAAGCTTTGGCGGGGGAGGCTCCAGCGGGAGTTGGTAATATGAGAACACGACACTTGCTCCAGGCGCTCGAGGAGAGCCGCATCGCTGAGGCGATCCGGTCGGCGGAAGCCCGGACCTCCGGAGAAATCCGGGTCTTCATCTCGTCTCAAAAGCGCAAATCCCCGCCGGTTCTCGACTGTGCTGCCGCACAGTTCACCAAGCTGGAAATGGCGGGAACTGCCGGGCGGAATGCCATCCTGATCTACCTCTCCCCCGAGACTCAGGAGTTTGCGATCATCGGAGATGCCGGGATCCACGCAAAATGCGACGCCGGCTTCTGGGCCGGGATTGCCGGGGCATTCGAGGCCCGGATGCGGGCGGGCGACTTTACCGGGGCGATCGTCGCGGCGGTTTCGACCGCCGGCGAAGCGCTCAGCGAGCATTTCCCAAACCGCCCCGGGGATGTGAACGAGCTGCCGAACTCCGTCGAGCGTGACTGACAAGTCGGCGGGTTCAGCGAACCGCGCCCTACCTATGGCCCATCCGCCGATCTCACGACCAGGGCGGGGCGGTCCGGGCGCTCGGGGGAGGGGTGGAGGACAGCGGTATGGCGGGCGCCCGGCTCTGCCCGCAATCCGGCTTGCAGGCGCTGCGGCTTTCCCTGCGGGTCCAAAAAATACAGGCCGATGTTGACCTGGCCGGGAGAGAAGACGAACTCGCGAACCTCGCCGGCCGGAAGCCTGGCGGGCGCAGCCAGATCGATCCCGATCGCTACCGGAAATTTTTCGATGGTATTGATGAGGAGCATCCGGCACATCCCGTCCGGCTTGCCGGCGGCCTCTTCGATGACCCGGATCCCGAGCCGCGCGGACTCCTCCTCGAGCTGGCCGAAGACAACCAGGGAATAAGTCCCCCCATCCCGCAGCTTGGCCGGAACCCGGGCCAGGGCCGGGGCAGATGTGCCATGCCGAAAAACCTCGATCACATCCTTTCCCCTGCACGTGATTTTTCCGCGCGGCCCGCTTTCGCCGAGCCGGATGTCCTTTCCGATCGTCTGCCCCTGAAACGTAAGATCAAGCCCGGTCCGCCAGCGTTCCTTCTGCGAGGTGTCGCAGCCGTTGAGGATTCGGATCGAGGCGTCGCCCGGCGCTTCGTTGCGCAGATCACCTGCGTGTGCGGTTGCCGCTGCGGCCAACAGGAGAAGTGGGAGCAATTTCATTTTTGAGTAGGGAATGGCGCTGGGCCTTTGGGGATGGTGCCCCGTTGGGGCTTAAGTTGCGCCATTCATGTCAGTACGTGATCGTGCGTGGCCGGAGGAGGTTCCATTTTATCGGCGTGGCCGGGGAGAGAGGGTCGCCGCCCGGGGGGTAGACCGGCTCGAGCTGGATGACCATCTCGCGCCAGGTGCAGGCCTGCGGGCGGAACCGGTCCGCCCCGCCTGCATCCCGCTCAAACTTCCCCGCCTCTGCCCGGATGAAGACCGAAAAGGCCAGGCTCTGCGTCGTGAGGAGATTCGCCGAGCGCCGGAAAAACTCTTCACGGCCGGCGTCCGACACCCTGAGCATTGGGACCCCGGCCAAGGTCGCGGCTGCGGAATGGAACATCGGGAGGCGCGAAAGATCTCCGACCGTCACCAAGGCCCCGTTTGTCGGCTCCGACACAAAGGCCCGAACGGCGGCCAGCGTGTCATCGACATTCAGGGGATGCCCGGCGAGCGCGCTTGATGCCTGGTTGGTGGAGGCGGACTCAAACGCGAATCCGTCGAGCACGGAGCGGAAGACCAGTCCTGCGGGCTCCCGCACGACCGCATGGGGGTTGATCCTCCCCGACGTCACCGCGTCGGTTCGGAAGACATCCAGAAGGAGAAACGCATTCTGAAGGTAGGCGGGCGAAGTCACGTCATCCGACCCCCGGCCTCCGAGCCAATTTTTATCGTCGGGGCCGGCGGAATGTGCGCGGTTGTTCGTCGGCGCGTCGGACTGCCCGATCCGCAGCGTGGCCCCCTGCGAGCGGAATCCTGCGGCGTCATGCCGGGCAGGATCATAGATCGACCCGAGCTCGCCGAGCGAGGCGAGGGGCCTGTCAGGCACAAAGTGGTTCCCCGCCGGGTCGGGCGTGTATTCCCTCCACCACTGCCTCCAGCGGTCGACTCCCGATTGGGCGGTCTGCGTGGTGTTGTAATTTGTCGTGCCCAGGCTGGCAAAGTGGCCGGGCAGGCTTGCCCCGTACCCGGACACCCCCGACTTCCAGCAAGCCGAGGTGTTGTCGAACCCGATTGCAGAGACCTCCGCATTCGAGCGCACATCGCCGCGCGTGAATCGCGGCTCCGTATCCGAACCGTTCGGCGTGTTGCGGTTTTCGGTTTGCGGGTCGGAAAGAAAGGTCGAGACCCAGGCGGGGTTATTTTGGTTTCGCCCGAAGCTGTTCCCCCCGCGGTCCGAATAGATGCGCAGCGTGTAGTCGATCAGCCCGTCCCGGTTCCCCAAGGCGAGCCGCTCGCGCTGGTCGGAGTACGAGGCCAGCGAGTCCAGCGAACATTTCATCCCGTAGAAGTTCCCGGGGACCGCCGCCGTGCGGATCACGTAGTCCTCGTAATCCGACCCGGCCGGGACCTGCCTGCCCCCCGTCTCGGTGAGCTCCCACCCGCCAGGTCCCGCTCCGCGCGTGATCTCGTATCGGTTTGCCGCAGGCGCGATAAACCCCGTCTGCCCGTCCCGCCACGGCGGCCCGTCGGTCGTCAGGACGGCAAACCCGCCGGGTGAAATCTCAAACGTCGTCGGCAGGCGGATTTTTATATCGGCAAGCCGGAGCACCGAGGGTTCGCCATTCGGGGTTTCGTTGTTCCAGGATGTCCGGTTTGAGAGAACGACAAATGGATCCGGGCCGAGGTCGGCATACGCGATCGTCCGCCCGGTCGGGTTGTGAAGCTCGACGTAATGGGCGAAGCGGACGGTGATGGCGACGGCGTCCGCCGAGCTTGTTGGCGGATGCGGGGTGGGGGCGACGACCCGGACGATCCGAAAGTACTCCGAGAGAAACGGTCCGGATTCCTTCCCAAACGCGGTTGGGAGGTCGCTTTCCAGTGCCGCGTACGGGATAAAATCCGGCGCGTTCCCCGCATAGGCGGAACCGTCGGGAAGGATGACGGTCGCCACCCGGTCGGCATCGATCGCGTCTCGGATGTTTGCTGCGATCTTCGTGGCGTAGGCGGCCTGGTCGGCCCCGGTCGGAACCGCTGCCGCACCGGATCGGACGGAATAAAACCGCTTTCCGAAGCCGGGAAGGTTTGTTGAGATGGCATCCCGGATCGCGGACGTCTCTGCGGCGATCCGGGCGCCGGCCGCTGTCGACGTGACCACCTCGTTCAAATTCAGTCGGCGCTTTCCGTCCGGCGCGCGGTCGTCGTGGAGGGAATAGCACGTGACGAACGGCCGGATTTTTTGCCACGTCTCCCGGTCGATTCCCGGCGAAGCGGCGTCGAGCGGATACTGGACGACTGCCGGATGCACGAGCCCGTTGGTGAGCGAGCGGAGCGCCAGCAGGTTGGCCAGGCCGTTGGTTGTTGCCAGGACGGGCGGAGACAGCAGCGGCCTCAGCGAGAGGTCCGAGGATCCGCTCCCGGCACCCCGCACATGCCCGCCCGCAGCATTTGCGGCCTGCCCGGCAAACCTCAGGTCCAGCTTGCTGCACTCGTCGTCCATCCAGAACGCATACCTGCCGACGACCTGGCCTTCGCGGTCTGCGACATAGACCCAGTTGACCGGGAGCGGCAACGCACCAGGCCCGTTCGCCAAGCCTACAAATCCCTTCGGGAACTGGCGGCACGCGGCGTTGATATCGCAGACGAGATCCGCCGGTGCGGCAACCTCCCGGTCCACGGCGCTGCCGTCCCGGTCGGACACCATCCGGGGTGCGGGGTCGATCCGGGCCGCGCCCGGCAGATCAAAGGAACGGACGACCGTTGAAAACAAGGGAATCTTGGTGGTGGCCAGAGCGTTGCTGCGGACCTCCCGCTTCGCCAAAAAGAGATAGGGGGTGGCATTGATCTCAAACACCGCGGCGTAGGGGCCGGACACCGGGATCGCCTGAAGCCTCTGGATCGCAGCATCCCCGGCCGCGTCGGCCAGAAGCTCGGAGCGATACGCGTTCGCGGCGCTTTTTGCCACCGCGCGCTCGATGCCCATGCTTTGCAGAAAGACCATGCAGATCGTCGAGAGCACGACCAGGACGAGGAGCGTTGTAATCAGGGCGGAGGCGCGGCCCGTTTTGTCACTCCGCCTCATAGGGGCCGGGGAAGACGGACGTGGGTCGTAAACGTCTGCACAACGGGAGCGATCACCGGGCTGTTCGTGTTTGTCCAGCTCCCGAGCTCCGGGGCGAGCTTGGCGGCGGTCTCCTGGCTGATCGCGGAGATCTCGATGCCGATGAGGTCCGGAGTCGGGGTCGCACCGGATGGGGTGAAGTCCACGAGCGACCCGTTGGTTGCGGTGAACGCCTGAAGCGAGAACCCGGTGACATGGCGCGCCAGAAGCTCCGTGGCCTCCGCGTCGGACGCCGCGTCGGCAAAGAGGCCCGTGCCGCTGGCAACCGCTGCGAACGTGGGGTCGCTGCTTCGAAAATAGCGGTAAAGGTTGAGCGTCGGGCTCGTCGAGGCGGGCGTGCCGCGGAAGGCCAGGAAATAGCCAACCTGGCAGATCTCGCTCCGGTTGGATGCGGGATCCTGCGCTTTTGGCGGGAGCCTGCTGAGAAAAAAGACCGCCGATCCCGTGCTGGCACCGTCGGTTGTAGCAAGCCGGGCCAGAGCCTCCGATCTCCAAAGAAAATGCGCGCGGTTCGTTGTCGCAGCAAGGTTTTGCAGGTCGCGTGAGATGACGCCGATGGCGGCCCGCGCCTCCCGGTACGCCTCCGCCCGGGTTTCGTTCGTCCGCCAAAGCCGGGTCGCGCCATCGACCATGCTCAGAAGCAGGAGAAGGAGGATCGCCATCGTCACCATCGCTACAAGAAGCTCAAAAAGCGTGAAGCCATCATGTCTCGCCAGCGCAGGCGTGATCTTCGCCGCGCCCCGCCGGGATGGCAGATCTCCGAACGTTGCACAAACGGGTTCCGCCTTGTGGAATCTTGTTTGGAGTTCCGCCCTTAGGCGGCTGGCGGGTGAGTCGACAGCGCAAAAGGCACCGCCTAAAGGCGGAACTCCGAACCCGGAAGTCGTCCGCCTGACAGACGTGCAACTTTCGGAGATGCGTCCCCGTCGGGAGGTGCGCGATGCATCAATTTTCATTGCGTGAATAGGATCTGTCAAAATTCCTCCTGGTAGCTCATGAGCGTCACGAAGCGAAATTTTGAGCGGTTCTCTGAGCGGGCTGCTGCCGGGGTCTCGATGGTGGCTTCCACAAGCGACAGCCCCGCGACGCCGGTATTGGTCTCAGCGCGAAGGCCGACCAGATAAGCGGCCCCATCGCACCCCGCCGCGAAATCGTCCGCCGTCACGGCATTGGTGCGCGCCTTCCCCTGCTCGCTGAACGCGAGGAAGACCGCGCCGCCATCGGCGTCGAGGTCCAGACGTGCAGCCGGCTGAGCCAGCCCGGCGAGGCAGAATCGGTGGGAAGAAGAATTCACGCGGAGATCGGCCAGGACCATCTGCGCGATCTGCGTCGCACGCGTCTCCCGCTGGCACTCCAAATTCGTTCGGATCGCAAGGGGAAAAAGCCCGATGATCCCGACGAGGGCAAACGCGATCACCCCCAGCGCCACCACCACCTCGACCAAGGCAAAGGCGGATGCGCGCAACATGCCGGGCAGCCCCGAAGGTAACCCGTGCGATGCAGAGGATGGCGGAACATAAAGCCCCAACGGGGCTCGATCCGCCAGCACTTGCAAAGTCCGATCGGGGAAGCCGTTCATCGATCTAGCCCGGATAAATCACAGTGGGGTGGCACAGATTGCAGAAGATTTTGGCTGCCAGTGGGGGCCGCCGACCAAGGCATATCCGGTGTGATCTGGTGCGGGAGGCGGAACCCGCTGGCAGGCAGAAGATTCGCAAGATGGGCTGGCTCATTGTGATTTATCCGGGCTAGTTCCCTGAAGCCGCAATATCAAACTGCGCCCGGCCGGTGAAGCGCGAGATCGAGATCTGATCAACAGCCCGATCGCGGGTCGCCCGGCCACCCATGCCATTGTCCCGGCCCTCCGCAAAAGACCCTTTGTAAAGCAGCACCCGAAGCGGGTTTGCTGGCTGCTCCACCGCGCCGGCCGGGTTGAACGCGACGGCGGGGAACGCCTCGTCCGTTTGCGAGGCACCCACTTCGGCACCCAGCCCCGGGAACCCCATGGGAGCGCCTCCAACAAACGACGCCTCCACCCTCATGAACGCCATATTTTTTGGCAGGCGGGTCCACTTCCGGAGAACGACGAACCGCTTCGACGGGCTCGCGGCCATCTCGTCCTCGCTCGCATCGCGGAAGACGATCCACGCCGCAAACCGCATTTCCTGCACCGGGAAGTCGGCGTCTGCAAACCCGACGTAGACATGCTGCCGGCTCTCGATCGCGGCAACCCGCGCCTGCTCGAGCGCACCCATCAGGCTCTCCACAGCTCCCCGGCGTTCGGCCATGCCGGTCAACCCGGCGGCCGCAGGCACGATCAGAGCGGCCAAAATCCCCGCCACGCTGATTACGAGGAGCAGCTCGAGCAGGCTGAAGCCATGCCGGGCGCCCAGGATCAGGTTGGTACTGTGCGGATCGTCGCTCATCGAGGGGTGGGGCGAAAGCCGGGGGTAGTCATCCTGGGAGTTGCACTCTATTCCGGTTCACAACGTGAAAAACTGTGGACTATCATGCGCATTCTGTCCCGAAAAATATTCGCCAATTCCCTCATCCCCGTCTGGACACGGCCGGTGGCTCAGGGCATTATTTCCTGCATCCCATGAACTCATCCATCACATCCTATCTCGGCGACCAGGCGGAATTCCTTCTCGGCCACACGTCAAAAACGATCTCGAAAGACCTCCTCCACCTGCCCGGGCCGGACTTTGTGGACCGGGTCTTCGCGGCCACCGACCGGAATCAGCGGGTCCTTAATAACCTGCACCGGATGTACAGCACCGGCCGCCTCGCGGGGACCGGGTACCTGTCGATCCTGCCGGTCGACCAGGGGATCGAACATTCCGCCGGAGCCAGCTTCGCAAAAAACCCGCTGTATTTTGACCCGGAGAACATCGTGAAGCTGGCGATCGAGGGCGGCTGCAACGCGGTGGCCTCGACATTTGGCGTGCTCGGCGCGGTCTCCAGAAAATACGCGCACAAGATCCCGTTCCTTGTGAAGATCAATCACAACGAGCTCCTCACGTACCCGAACGCCTTTAAAGAAATATTGTTCGGCCACGTCCGCCAGGCCTGCGACATGGGGGCGGCTGCCGTCGGGGCGACGATCTATTTCGGGTCCGACGATGCCTCGCGGGAGATCGTGGAAATTGCAGAGGCCTTCGACCTCGCCCACCAGCTCGGCATGGCGACCGTGCTCTGGTGCTACCTGCGCAACCCGGCCTTCAATGTCAAGGGGGACAAGGACTACCATGTCTCGGCCGACCTCACCGGCCAGGCCAACCACCTCGGCTGCACGATCCAGGCCGACATCATCAAGCAGAAGCTCCCAGAAAACAACGGCGGCTTCCGCGCGCTCAACACCGGCTCCTCGAGCTACGGAAAGCTCGACGAGCGGATCTACACCGAGCTCACCACCGACCATCCGATCGACCTCTGCCGGTACCAAGTCGCAAATTGCTACATGGGCCGCGCCGGGCTGATCAACAGCGGCGGCGCCTCGGGGAAACGGGATTTTGAGGATGCCGTCTTCACTGCGGTCGTCAACAAGCGCGCGGGCGGAACCGGCCTGATCTCCGGGCGCAAGGCGTTCCAGCGCCCGATGGAGGACGGCGCCAAGCTCCTCCACACGATCCAGGATGTTTACCTCTCCCCGGAGGTCACGATCGCCTAAGCGGACGGACCCGAAAAAAAGTTGATTTGGCGGTTTGACAACCGTCGGGCGATTCCCCATTCTTTTCGGTTCCTATTAATTCATCCATGAAAACCTATTCTGCAAAATCCGAGGAGGTGAAGCGCGCCTGGTGGGTCATCGACGCCGCCGGCCAGCCTCTCGGTCGTGTGGCCGAGAAGGCCGCCAACCTCCTTCGTGGGAAAAACAAAGTGATCTTCACCCCGCATGTGGACACCGGCGACTTCGTCGTCGTGCTCAACGCCTCCCAAGTCGCGATCGGCGGCAAGAAGGAAGTGGCGAAGACGTATATGAGCTTCTCTGGATTCGTCGGCGGCCACAAACACGAGACGTTCCGCGCCCGCCGCGAGCGCCGTCCCGAGCTTCTCGTCGAACGCGCCGTCCGGGGGATGATCCCGCACAACCGGCTCGGCCGCTCGATCTACACCAAACTCAAAGTTTACGCCGGTTCCGAGCACCCTCACACCGCACAGAACCCGCAACCCGCCTGATAATTTCCGACATGAGCACCACTGAATCCATCCTCGCCACCGGCCGCCGCAAAACATCGGTCGCCAGCCTTCGCATGCAAGCCGGGGCCGGCGCCATCAAAGTCAACGGACGCGACTTTGTGGATTATTTTCCCAGCATCTCTCTTCAGAACCAGATCCTCCGCCCGCTGGAGATCGCCAACTCGGTCCATGCTTACGACGTGATCGTCAAGACGACGGGCGGCGGGATCAACGGCCAGGCCGGCGCGCTGCGCCTCGCCCTGAGCCGCGCCCTGCTCCAGGTCGACGAGGCCCTGCGCCTCCCGCTCAAGCAGGAAGGACTGCTGACCCGCGACCCTCGCATGAAGGAGCGCAAAAAGCCCGGCCAACCCGGTGCCCGCAAGCGGTTCCAGTTCTCCAAGCGCTAATCTTTCTCCTCTCTGGATGGCGGCCCGCCCCGCCTCTCTGGGAGCAGGAGGGATCCATTGCCGGGCCCGCGCTCGTGTGGGTCCGCTGACACGATCGCATGTTAAGCGGGCGATTTCCGATGGATGAGTTTTGAATGCTGAAGGAACGTTGGATGCCGACACTTCATCGATCAAAAATCAAGAATCGGAAATCATCAATCCGAGGTGATACAATCCGCGCTGCGGCCTGCCCTCGCATGAACGGCCGCGATGGTTGAAGTCCGGCTGTCTCGCGGCGTTCACCTTCCCGGTGCGAAGCTTTGGCTCGATCCCCGCAGGCGCGCTCAACGCGCCTTCGTCTCTCACGCGCATAGCGACCACACGGGCCGCCACGATTTGACGATTGCCACGCCTGCGACGCTCGATCTCATGGCGCTGCGGATGGGACGTCTGAAGGGGGAGTTGATTCCGATGGACTTCGGTGAGGCCCGGGAATTTGACGAGTTCACCATCCGCCTTGTTCCGGCCGGCCACGTGCTGGGATCCGCCCAGTGTTACATCGAAACCGAGGAGGGCAGTGTGCTCTACACCGGAGATTTTAAGCGCCGCGCCGGGGCGACGTCGGAAGCGGCCGGGTTCTGTCATGCCGAGACGTTGGTGATCGAGACCACGTTCGGCCTCCCGAAATACGTTTTCCCGCCACCCGAGGCCGTGCTGCCCGCGATCGTGGAGTTTTGCAAATCCACGCTGGACGCCGGTGCGACTCCAGCCTTGCTGGCATACTCGCTCGGCAAGGCGCAGGAGGTCCTCGCCGCGCTGGGGGCCGCAGGCCTCGCCTCCATGCCGCATTCCTCGATCGTCAAGCTCCTGCCGGTTTACGAGCGGGCGGGGTACCGGTTCCCGGGCCTGGTCGAATGGTCGGACCGGAGGGATGCCGTGATCGTCTGCCCGCCGTCCTCCAGAAATTCCCTGAGCGGGTTTAAGGATCTGCGGACCGCAGTCATCACCGGGTGGGCGCTCGATTCCGCCACGGTTTTCCGCAGCCGCTGCGACGCGGCGTTTCCTCTCTCCGACCATGCCGGGTACGACGACCTCCTGCGGCATGTCGAGGATGTCGCCCCCCGCCGGGTCCTCACCCTGCACGGGTTTGCCCAGGAATTTGCGCGCGACCTCCGGGCTCGCGGGATCGAGGCCTGGGCGCTCACCGGACCAAACCAGCTCGACCTCCCGCTGTGAGCACCTGGATTTAGGGTTCGACCCGGACCGCATTCTCGCTCAGGATTTTCTCCCTATGACTTTCCAAGCCCGAATCGATCAGGACATCAAGGCGGCCATGCTGGCCCGCGAAACCCTGAAGCTCGGCGTGCTCCGCATGCTGAAAGCCGCGCTCATGAACTCCGCCATCGAAAAGCATGGCGCGGGCGGGGCGCTCGAGGATGCGGATGCCCTCGCGATCGTTCGCAAAGAGGTCAAAAAGCGCCACGACTCAATCGAGGGGTTTGAAAAGGGCGGACGTCAGGACATGGCGGACAACGAGCGCGCTGAGATCGAAATCCTCAACGCCTACCTCCCGCAGGCGCTCTCCGCCGATGAGCTTGAGGGCATCGTCCGGGACGCGATCGCCGAGGCTGGCGCGACGACCCGCCAGCAGATGGGCGCAGTCATGAAAATCGTCAATGCCAAAGCCGCCGGACGGGCGGACGGCCGCGCGCTCAGCACCGAGGTGCAGAAGCAGCTCGGCGTGTAATCAGATTTCTTCGGCCCCCGCGAGTGCCCAGGCAAGCCAGGCGCAGGTGGCAAAGGCGGGGATGACGATCAGGGTGAGCATGCCGGCAACGGGTAGGTCGCGGACGGCCGGAGGCCAGGGATCTCCGGTCAACCACCATCCTGCTGCCAGGCAGGCCGTACAAAGCAGGAAAAGCACCCCGGATGCCAGCCAGCCAGGTTTATTCGGGCTTGGAGGCGGACGCTGGACCAGCACCAGCAGAAGGCCCGCAGCTCCGAAGCAAATGGCAGACCAGAGGATCCCGCCGAAGGCATCGGACGGCCGGTGCCAACCGAGGAAAAGCACGGCAGTTGCGTAGGACGAGCTGGCCAGGGCGGCCGCCACCGAGACGGCCCACCGCCAGCGAAATCCCACCGCAAGGATGAAACCCATCGCAATCGACGTCCCAGCCGTCGTGTGCCCGCTCGGATACGTGTCGGTTGCAAAATACGCGGGAACCGGACCAGGTGCCCGGCTCAGCTCGGACCTCGGCAGATTTTTTTTGAGCCACTCGGCCCCGAAGACCGCCGCAAAGAGCGCGGCGGCGGCTAGAAGCCCGGTGAGGGGACGCCTCCGTATGGAGGACAGGACGACCATTAGCCCGCCGGCTATCGCAAGGTGAAGCGGGGTGATCCAAGAAAGGATGTGCCGTTCGAAATCCACCGCCACGCGGGCCTCAAGGCCGCGCCCAAAATACGCGGCGTAGTCGATCGCCTGGCCAGGATTCGTCAGCACAAAGAACCCGTAGCCTGCGGCCAGCAGCGCGGCGAAGATTGCGATTCCGGCCGCGAGAACTCCTGCGGCCAAGCGCCCGCTTGTCATCGGGTCCTTTCGGCCGCTCTCCTTCGGACGAACGCCAGCGCGATGAAGGCGAGTTCGGCGAGAACGAAGGCCACTGCAACGGGGAAACCCCCTGTGCCAAACCCGTAGCTATGCAGGCCGACACCGAGCACAAAATTGACCCCATACCAGGCCATGATGATCGATTGGAACGCGAGCACCGCACCGACAGCCATGCCAAAATCCCCCCACTTGCCGGCAATCCGCCCATGCAGGAGAAACAGGTACCCGAGCAGCGCGATGAGCGCCCAGGTTTCCTTTGGATCCCAGTCCCAGAACCGCCCCCACGAATAGTTCGCCCAGACCCCGCCCAGGATCGTCCCGATCGCCAGCAGGAGGACGCCAACCTGGAGCGCACGGTACAGGTAGTTGTAAATCGCCTTGGCCGGCTTTACCCCGAAAATGATTTTTCCGAGCGCGATGTGCGCGACTCCGAGCGCGAGCGCAAACGCCGCGTAGCTCAGGGTGATCGTCAGCACGTGGGTCGTGAGCCAAAAATTGTCCGCGAGCACCGGGACGAGCGGCTGGATCGACCGGTCGAGGATCATCGGCTGGGTGTCGGCGAGAATCAGGGACACGACGGCGACCGGCACCGCGCCGAGGAGGAAGTACCGCGAACGGTGGATCGCCTCAAACACGAGCGCGAAGAGGATCGTGCCGAACGCGACCCAGACGACCGACTCGTACATGTTCGTCACCGGCGCGCGTCCGCTCACGAGGATTCGCAGCACAAACCCGGCAACCTGCAGCGCGAACCCGCCGAGCGCCAGCGCCCAGGCGGCCAGGTATCCCGGAGTCCGTCCAGCCGAGACCGCCAGGACGATTCCCGCCGCCAGGTAGAGCACCCACGCCCAGCGGAACGGGTGCAGGCGCTGGTAAAACACTTCGACCGCCATCTTGCCGGGATCGGCTTGAAACCTCGGGTTTTCGGCCGCCTGTTCCTTGTGAAGCTGGCCCAGCCCCTCGTCAAACGTGCCTTGCTCGGCGGTCCGGAATCCCTCGCGCAGCTTGGCCAGCGCCGGGTCGTCAGCAGCCAGCGGACTCCAGGCAGCCGCCCCGGTCGGAAGGAGCGTCACCGAGCGGCCGCTCACCAACCCCTCAAAAATCGCGAGCCGCATCCCCGCATCGACGGCGGATTTCAGCAACGGGTCGAGCTTGGCCTTCGGGTTTTTGGCGCGCAGCGCCGAGGCCTCCTGGAGCAGTTCGCGCAGTCCGGTGCTGGCCGAGAGCTCCGCATAGGTGTACCGCTTCCTCGTGCGGTCGAGCCCAGCTTTTTCCTGGAGCGCCTTGTCGTTGATCAGGACGACGGGGACCGCATCCCAGCCGGCCGGGGCGAGCCAGAGCGCGGCGGCCGCTTCGAGCGCTCCCAGCCGGCGGCCGTCTTTCTCAACCCACGTCCGCCCGGTCAGCCCGGTCACCGCCTCGTCGGCAAAAACCAGAAACGGCTTCTTCCGCCCCTGTTCCTGGACCGGAGTCGCCGCCAGCCCGCCCAAGTCGAGGGAGGCAAAGGCAAGCTGCGGAATCAGGCTCAGGAAAAGAATCGTACGGCGCATTTCTGTTGTTGGGCTTGTTTAAACGACGAGCGGGAGCAGCGTCATTCACGCGATGTCTGTAATCCAAGACAACACGCCTGTAAAGGTACGGCGCACAGCATTCAAAATTGCATCCTCGGCAGAAATAGGGCGAAGTGGCGAACCGCGATGAAAAATCAGATAGAAGCGAAGGCCATGGCCTTGATGGACGGGATGGACATGGGGATGAGGGATCAATTATGGAGCCACTGATTCCGAAACATGGAGGATACCGGAAGCTCAAGAGCTTCCAGATCGCGCAGCTTTGTTACGATGTGACGGTCCGGTTTTGTGACCGCTACATCAGCAAGCGCAGCCGGACCCACGACCAGATGGTGCAAGCTGCACGAAGCGGGGTCCAGAATATCGCCGAGGGCAGCAAGGCGAGCGGCACCTCGAAGAAAATGGAACTCAAGCTCACAAACGTCGCCCGGGCCAGCCTCGAAGAGCTCAAGCTCGACTACGAAGACTTCCTGCGGCACCGCGAGCTGCGGCTCTGGGCCGAAGAAAGTCCATCAATCGGTTCTTGTCCGCTCCGTCTTCGGCTTCCCATAGAACATGATTGCGATCCCGACGCAGATCGCCAGCGACCCGAGCCACTTGAACAGCCATCCCGGATCGTAGAGGACCTGGAGCGTCGTTTCCCCGAGGTCGTGCGGGTTCCACTCGGCCTGGGAAAACTTGTAGTTGATGCCGGTGAGGTTCGCGCCGAGCGTGCCCGGGAAGCTGGCCGGGTGGTTCATCCGTGCGGTACCGGGCTTCTTTTCGCCGGTTTTCAGATCGGTGAACTCGACGGTCGCGATAAAGTTCGACGGCGTCTCGGTCCCCTCATATCGAGGCACCTGAAAATCCACGAGCCGGAGCGAAAACGGGACCGGCCGGAGCTCGAGTCCGTAGCCGATCCGCACGACATGGCGTCCGTCGGTTAGCGAGGTGATCTGGCCGGACTCCACCCAGCGCGAATCGGCGGATTTATTTTCCGGCGACTCCAGGCGGGCGCGGAATCCCGGAACTCCCTGTTCGCCGGAAGGCAGCGGCGGGCCGGGCTTGGTGGACGAGGCGACCGCTGCCTTGGGAAAAAACTCGACGACCTCGGCCTGCCAGTCCGCCCAGCCGAGCGCAAAGGGAACTCCGGGTTTTGCCATGCCGGCGGCGACGGTGGCGCCCGATCGCAGGAGCTGAAAGTTAATGCTCTCCTTGCCCGGGGCAAGGATCAGCTCCGGTTTCCCACCCCCTCCCGCGGGGCTCACCTGGACCCGGACGAGCGCGGCCGGGTTGTTTGGCAGCGGGGATTTTGTCGCGGGCCGGCCGGCGCTCATTTCGAAGTCCGGCCAGTAGTCCTCGACCGTGACGAGCGCGGGGCCCGAGGGGACCGGCTTTTTCATGATCTCCTCGCGGCGGTAGGTCGCGCTTGTCTGGTCGGCTGCTTGAAGGGTCACCTTCTGACCGTCCGCACTCAGAACCACTCGCACCCCGCTGGAGGCTGAGCTGGAATGCACGACCGGCGCAAATTTACCGAAGACCATCTGGGTTTCGCTCTCGCTCTGGACGGGTTCCGGCAGCGAGCTTTCGAACCGGATCGTCGCCAGGCCGAAGAAGTCCTCCTGATGCGGCGCCCCTGCCTTGAGGAGCATCGGCCTGTCGAGCGACTGCCCCATCCGCGGGCTTGTAAAGCGCACGATCACTCCGGGCACGCCGTCCTCCGCAGGCACGAGCGTTTGCTCCTGGATCAGGTTGTCGCTGAAGGCATCTGCCACAATCTTCAGAGCGCTGCCGGGCACGGGGAAAACCCTCGGCTTGGACTCCGAGAGCCCTGCCGTCGCAGCGTCGAACGGCATCACATAGAGAGAGCTGTCGCTCGGGCTTTCGACCTGGATGATGCTCCGGTTCACCGTGACCTTCGTGGCGGGCGGTTTCTCCTTGTGCAGGGTCACGTTCCCCTCAAACCCGAAGTTCATCCCGATGATCGCCCCCACCAGGAGAGTGATGATCCCGTAGTGGGTGATGATAAATCCGGTGTGCTTTTTCTGCCATGGCCATCGGGTCAGGGTCACCGCAAACAGGTTGATGCAGAGGACCCCGAGCCAGATCATGAACCAAGGCGCCTTGTAAAAATAGACCTGCGCAACCTTGGTATCAAAACGCGATTCCGCAAATGTTGCGACCGCGCAGGCGATCGCGATTGTGCCGAGCAGGATGAGCGCGAGCTGGAGGGATCCCAGCCAGTGGATGATCCGCCAGGCCACCGACGTCTTCTGGCGGTCGGCAATCATCCGCCTCCGCGCGGCGGCGTCTTGGGCACTCATGCGCGCGCCCTCCTCCAGCCCTGCCAGGCCCCGCAGGCGGCAACCATGCCCAGGCACATCCCGAACATCATCGCGGCGTAGGTCGCAAAAAATCCGGCCTGCGGAAATTCTACAGGAACCTGGGCCATGATCCCCGCCGCCAACTCCATGCCGACGAGCATCCCGACGAGCCCGGCCAGCCAGCACCAGACCCGGCTGCGCGAAGGGGGTTCTAAAAATATTCCAGGCACCGAGGCGGCCAGCATCGAGGCATCCATCCAGCTCAGGCGGGCAAAAAGCCCAAGGCCCATATTTGATTTGGCGCACCCGCACAGGCACGCCCCGTCGCGAACGACGGCGGCAAACCCGGCGTCCGCCCACCATCCGGCCAGCATCGCCAGGCCGCCGATGGAAAACATTGCGACAGCCATTTCCGCGAATCCGGAGAGCGGGCGGCGCGAGATCCAGAACGCGAGCCCGGCCCCGGCCGCCAGAAAGAGGACCACGAAACCCACAGCTGCGGGACCCTGAAATCCGCCGAGGTAAACGAGGACCGGACCCTGGGCTGCCAGCGCGCCGCAGAGCGCAAGCGTCCACCAGGGCAGGGCAGGCCGGGCGGCCCGGCTCGGCCGCAGCGCCCGCCACGTCACGGTAAAGCTCGACGCCAACATCAGCAGGGCGGCGGCGACCGGATGGATGATCCCCGCCGCAGCCAGCGTGATGCCGACCGCGTTGTACGCTGCCGCAAACCTCAGGTTCCCCCGGATCGTACGAACCGCCTGTCGGGAGCGCTCGAGAGCGAACGGGATGGCCCCGAGGTCGGTGATCTCGGCGGACGCCGTCTCCCGCGCGAGCGCGCTGCCGCTGCCGATCGAAATCGCGATGTCGGCCTCGGACATCGCGGGAGCATCGTTGACGCCATCTCCGATAAATGCGACCCGGCGGCCTTGCGCTTTGAGCCCTGCGACGAGCTCCGCCTTTGCATCCGGGGTGAGCCCGGCATGTACGCTGGGCAGCCCGTGAATCGCAGCCGCTTCCGCCCGGTCGCCGGTCATGACCTCGCAGCGGATCCCAAGCGCTTCGATCTGCCGCAGCGTTTCCCTGGCCGAATCGCGCAGCTTTTCCCTGAGCATCGCGATCGCGGCGATCCGCTGGTTGCGGACGACGTAGACGAGGTGGGCCGCAGACCCAACAAGCGCGTTGGCCAACTTCGCTGCTGCGGCACGCTGTCCCTCGGGCACGACATCCAGGTTGCCGATGCGCAGCTCATCTTCCCCCACCGTCCCGGCGATCCCGGCTCCGGGCAGGAGGGTGCTGGCGGCGGCGGCAACACCCGGAACGCGAAACGCGCGGGCGACGGGATGGTTGCTGGAGGCTTCAAGCGATGCCACCGCTCCGAGCAGCCACTGGCGGTTCTCCCCCCCGGCCTGCACAAAATCCACCCGTTCCAATTCCTCCTCCCCGAGCGTTCCCGTTTTGTCGAAGACCACGGTATCGACGCCGGCCAGGCGCTCGATGAGGTTGCTGTCCCTCGGGATCACGCCCCGGGTCGCGAGCGCGGCGAGCGCCGACCAGATCCCGACCGGCGTTGCCAGCCCCATCGAACACGGGCACGCGACGACGAGCACGGCCAGCGCATGAAAGAGCCCAACCATCGCCCCGTCACGCCACGCCCAGAACCCGAACGTCGCCACAGCAATCGTCAGGACGGCGGGCAGAAACCACGCCACAATTCGGTCGGCCTCGCGCTGGAGGTCGGACGGCCGCTCCTGAGCCTCGCGGACCCGCCGGATCAGGGCATCAAGCCTGCGGGCGTTGCCGGAAACCGAGGAGACAATCGTGAACATCCCGTCCACCGAAAAACACCCGGCCAGCACCTGGTCGCCCGGACGTTTCACCACCGGGAACGGCTCGCCGGTCAGCGCCGTCTCCTGCACAAACCCCACTCCCTCGACGATCTCGCCATCGGCCGGGATCGCTCCGGCCACCCGGACGAGAAGCCGGTCGCCCGCTGCGATCTCGCTGGACGGAACCACGGCGGTCGTGCCGTCAGGCATCACCCGCTCGCACTTGTCAAATTCCTCGCCGAGCGAGCGCGCCGCCTCGAGCGCCGCGCTCCGGCGGCGCTCGCCAATCAGCTTCCCAAACGTGTAGATCGCAACCAGAATCGCAACGACCTCGTAGTAAACATGCCCCTGCCCGGTGAGCGTACAGTCCACCGACGCGGCCATGGCGCCGGCGATGCCAAGCAGGAAGAGCTGCTCCATAACGATCCGCCCCTGCATCAAAGCCCCGACGGCCGCCCGCCAGATCGGAAGCCCGGCCAGAAGAAAAACCAGGACCGCCGACGCCGCAAGCACGCCGTGGATCACGAGCCGGGCGGTGCCCGTCGGCGGAGATATATTGGCCGCCAGCCCGAAGACCATCGATTGCCCGGCCACCAGCCCGGCCACGGCCAGCCGAAACCATTCCCCCGACGACGGACGGTCGGAAGGCGTGGGGTTTGAGCAGGCGCAGCAGGACGACATAAAACGGAGTACCGTAGGATTGAAGGTAGGGATTTGCAACCCCCGGCAACCGATTTGGCCCCCGCGCAAGAATGGGGCATCGACTACACGAACACCCGATATCACAGATTATTTGTGCGGCCGCACAGATAATCTGAAATTCGCGCGCGCGCTGCCTCGTTCAGCGGGCTACGCCAGAAGGCGGCCGTTTTCCAGCGTGAACACCACGTCGCTCGCAGACCGCTCGGCCCAATCGAGAAACGTGGTTGTGATCAAGGTCTGGCTACGGGTCGGCAGCGACGCCAGGAGCCGGTTGCGACGGACCGGGTCGAGCTCGCCGAAAATATCGTCGAGAAGGAGGATCGGGGCGCGGTGCTGGACGGCTTCCAGGTGGCGGGCCTGCGCGAGCTTGAGGGCGAGAGCGATCCCCCTCTGCTGGCCTTCGGAGGAAAACCCCGCTGCGGGAAGCCCGTTGAGCGTGAGCTCGATATCGTCCCGGTGCGGGCCCACAACCGTTTGCCTCAGCCTTTCCTCCTGCGCGCGGGCCTCTTCCAGCGCGCTGGCAAAGCTTGAAGCGACGCCGGGTTTGTAAACCATCGCGAGCTCGTCCGCCCCTCCGCTTACCTCGCGGCAGGCGGCGAGCGCGCGCGGCATCAGGTCGTCAACCAGCGCCGCGCGGGCGGCTAGAAGAACATCTCCGGCCTCGAGCAGCGGCGCATCAAAGGCGGCGATTTCGCGGCGGGGACGGCCCTCCTTGAGCAGCGCGTTTCGCGAGCGCAGCGCGCGCTCGTACGCGCGCATCGACTTCCGATACCCGGGCACACACTGCATCCCCAGAAAATCCAGGAACCTCCTCCGGAGCGATCCGCTGCCCCGCACCAGCTCAAGGTCGGTATTCGCAAACCACGCCACCCGCGCCACATCGAGGTAGTCGTCGGTCCGGGACTGCGGCTTCGAATCCAGCGTGATCGTACGACCCTCGGCCGCGTACCGGCATGTCAGGTGCGACCCTCCACAATGCCCGTCCAAGGCAAACCCCGGCCTCGAAAATTGCACCGCCTCGCCGAGCGAACCCGTCCGCGGCGACTGCAGGCGGAGCAACACGCAGACCGCCTCCAAAATCGACGTCTTCCCCTGCGCGTTCGCCCCCGAAATAAACGTGCGACCGCTGCCGGGAGAAAACTCCAGGACGTCGAAACACCGGAACTGGTGGAGTCGCAGGTCGGCAAGCACCCGCGCATCATGCCCGCCCCCGCCCGGACGTCAAACACCGGAATTTTTTGGGAACGAACACGCCGGCGTGGACGGACGACCGCTGGCTTCCGGGTGGCGCTAAATTTTCTTGCCCCGCATGGAAAACCACGCAATGTAGGTGCTCAGGTTGTTTCCTTCAAAATCGTTGGTGAGGTGGCTGAGTGGTCGAAAGCAGCGCTTTGCTAAAGCGCCGTACTCCAAAAGGGTACCGGGGGTTCGAATCCCCCCCTCACCGTATTTTAAAGGCTCTGAAAAATAGGAACCGCCATCCAGCGGGAAAGGTTGGCGCTGGGCATGCACCGTCAGGCAGATGTCTTTACCTTCCCCGTTTTGCCCTCCTCTCAAAGGATGTCCAAAGTTTGATTTGGAATTTTTTGGCCGTCCTGATTGCCTGCTGTGAGGTATGCCGAGTGAATCAAAACCTCTCTCCTGGATCGCGATCGTCGGATGGGCGGCTGTGGTCGCTGGGTGCGTCGGTTCTGTCGCCATCCTGGCGATGTCGCGCGGGGAGCCGGTCAACGCGCTCTGGATTGTCATTGCTTCGGCGTGTGTTTTTGCCATCGCGTGGCGGTTCCACTCCGCATGGCTGATGGCGAAGGTCCTCACGCTCGACGACACCCGCGCGACGCCGGCGGTCGAGCAGGAGGACGGGAAGGATTTTGCACCCACGAACCGGTGGGTTGTTTTCGGGCACCATTTTGCGGCGATTGCGGGGCCGGGCCCGCTGGTCGGTCCGGTGCTGGCCGCGCAGTTCGGGTTCCTGCCGGGCATGCTGTGGATCCTGATTGGCGCGACGCTCGGCGGGGCGGTGCATGACAGCATCATCCTCTTCTGTTCGGTGCGGCGCGGGGGCAAATCGCTGGCCCGGATGGTGCGCGACGAGGTCGGGCCGTTCGCCGGGTTTGTGGCCCTGGTGAGCATTCTGGCGATCATGGTCATCCTGCTGGCGGTGCTGGCGCTGGTTGTGGTGAAGGCGCTGGCGGAGAGCTCGTGGGGGCTCTTCACGATCGCGGCGACGATCCCGCTTGCCATGGTGATGGGCCTCGGGATGAAGCGCGAGTGGGCGGGGATGAAGGTGATCAGCTCGATCGGCGTCGCGGGCCTCCTGCTTTCGGTCCTGGGAGGCCGCTGGATCCAGGGCACGGGGGTTGAGGCCTGGTTCCACTGCAGCGAGGTCTCGCTGGCGTGGCTCATCATGGGGTACGGGCTTCTGGCCTCGGTGCTGCCTGTCTGGCTCCTCCTCGCCCCCCGCGACTACCTGAGCTCTTTTCTAAAGATCGGGGCGGTTGGGTTTCTGGCGGTGGCGATCCTGGTGATTGCGCCGGAGCTGCAGATGCCCTCGGTGACGAAGTTCATCGACGGCACAGGCCCGGTCTTCGCCGGCGCGGTTTTTCCGTTTTGTTTCATCACGATCGCCTGTGCGGCGGTCTCCGGGTTCCACGCGATCATCGCATCCGGCACGACGCCAAAGCTGCTCGCCCGCGAAAAGGATATCCGGCTCGTCGGCTACGGGGCGATGATCACCGAGATGCTCGTCGGGATCATGGCGCTCATCGCCGCCAGCACGATGCCGCCGGGAGAGTATTTTGCGATCAACATGAAGGGCGAGCCGGCCGCGGTGGTCGCGAAGGTCACGGCGCTCGGGTTCCCGGTCACCGAGCAGCAGATGGCCGACCTCGCGGCCAATGTCGGCGAGAAATCGATGATCGGGCGGACCGGAGGGGCCCCGACCTTTGCCGTCGGGATGGCGCAGATGTTTTCCCGTCTCGTGGACAATCCGACCGCGATCGCGATCTGGTACCACTTCGCGATCATGTTTGAGGCGCTCTTCATCCTGACGACGATCGATGCCGGAACGCGCGTTGGGAGGTTTCTCGTGCAGGATTTGCTCGGCTACGCGTGGCGGCCGCTGGGCCGAACCGACTCGACGTGGGGGAACCTCGTGGCCAGCGTCGCGTTCGTCGGGGCCTGGGGATATTTTCTCTATCAGGGAGTCATCGACCCGCTCGGCGGCATCAACTCGTTCTGGCCGATCTTCGGCGTGGCCAACCAGCTCCTTGCCGTGATCGCCCTCTCGCTCGGCACCACCATCCTCCTCAAGATGGGCCACCGGCGCACGATCTGGGTCCCGATCGTCCCACTCGGCTGGCTGCTCGTCGTCACCATGACCGCCGGGCTTCAAAAGATTTTTGCGGCCGACCCGCGGCTCGGGTTTCTGAGCGCGGCGCGCGAGCTCGGCGGCCGGATCGCGGCCGGCGGAACGCCCGCCCAGATGGATGCGTGGCAGCACCAGATCCTCAACAACCAGGTGAACAGCGTGGTGACGGCGACCTTTCTGGTGCTGGTCGTCCTGATCGTCTGCGCCAACGCGCGGGTCTGGTGGCGGATCCTAACTTTCAAACCCGTCCGCCCGCTTCAGGAAGAACCATTTGTCACTCTCCCCGCCGGAACCTGACCACATGCCAAACCGCCTCCCCGCCATCTTAGGATTCACCGCCGTTGCCCTCGGAGCTTTTGGAGCTCACGGGCTCAAGCATCTTTTGGCCGCCCATGACACGGCCGCGATTTGGCAGACCGCCGTCCTCTACCACCTCGCCCATGCGGTCGCATCGCTCTGGGCGTCGGACCGCCGGCCGGCCGTCGCCTGGGTCTGGGCAGCCGGGATCACCATTTTTTCCGGGTCCCTCTACGTGCTCGCGCTCACCAACCTGCGCTGGCTCGGGGCGATCACGCCGATCGGCGGGATCCTCCTCCTCGCCGGCTGGGCGATGATCTTCACGACAAAAAATAAAGTGTCTTGATTAAGCGGCCGCTGCGGGCGCCCGGGGTGCGGCTTTGCGGAGCGTGCGGCGCAGCCGGAAGGCGAGCGCGATGGCAGCCACGGTGAGGCCGACGACAAACCCCATCCAAACCCCGCGCGCACCCACGCCGAGGGCAAAGGCAGCCGACCACGAGACCGGAAGCGCCACGACCCAGTAGGACATCACCCCGATCCACATCGGGGCCCGCGTGTCTTCAAATCCCCTCAGCGCCCCCGAGCAGACGACCTGGATCCCGTCCACGATCTGAAAGATTCCTCCGACAACGAGAAGCTGAGCCGTGAGGAGAAGGACGGCGGCGTCGGAGACAAACCAGCTCGCGATGGTCTTGCCGCCGAGGAACAACGCGATTCCTGTCGCGCCCATGAACGCGAGGGTCAGGCCGAGCGAGCCAATCATGAGCGGCCGGAGCGCGTCCAGCCGTCCGCTTCCCCTGGCATGGCCGACCCGCACGCAGACTGCCTGGGACAGCCCCAGCGGCACCATGAATGTGGTCGCCACGCACGTCAGAGCGATCTGGTGCGCCGCGAGGGCATCCACGCTGATCCAGCCCATCATGATCGAGCCGAACGCAAACCCGCTCACCTCAAAGAGGTGGAGGGCCCCGGCGGGAAGCCCGATCGCGAGCACCTTTTTCGCCGCAGGCCAGATGCCCGGAGCCAGCCAGCGGACGGGCCAGGACGGGCGCAGGCGCGCGGAAACGAACGGATAAAAGAGAATGCTTCCCATCACCGCGCAGCGGGCCGCCAGCGTCGCCCAGCCGGCCCCGGCGAGCCCGAGCGCGGGCGCCCCCCAATTTCCGAAGATCAGGATCCAATTCAAAAACGCATTGAGCCCGACCCCGGCCATCATGATCCAAAACGGAACCCACGGGCGTGCGAGCGCCTCGCAGAAATTTTTGGTGACGGTGGTGAAAAAGACCGGGACCAGCGACCACGCGCAGATGATCAGGTACGTCGAGACGTCGGCGTTGACTTCCGCCGGCTGGCCGAAGCCGTCGAGGTGCGGGACGAGCGCGTAGATTCCGGCCAGCACGCCAAGCGAGAGCAGCGAGGCGATGGCAACCCCCCCGCGCACGCCGCCTGCCGCGCGGTCCAGCTCGCCCGCGCCATGCGCATGGGAGACGATCACGCTCACCGCCGAAAGCAGGCCGAACCCGAACACCAGCGGGACCGAGAGAAGCGTGTTGGCAAACCCGCACGCCCCGAGCGGCACGACGCCGATCCGCCCGACCATGATCGTATCGACCCAGCCCATCAGCATCTGCCCGACATGGCCAACGATGATCGGAAGCGCCAGCGCGACCGTGCGGCGGGTCTCTGAAAAAACCGCCATCAATCCTCGACTTCGAGAACCAGCGCCCCGGGTTCGACCTTCAGGCTTTTCACTCCCTGCAGGACGCCCCCCCCATTGCCGAGAGCGTCGCCGAGAAGGTTTTCGCCTTTGATCCCGCCCAGCCAGGCCTTCGGAAGGCTCAGCCCAAAAATCGTGATGTCCTCCAGGATCGCGTACGGCTGGCCCTGCCCGCCGATCGACACCCGAAACCGTCCGCGCATCCGAAAGATCGTCCCCGCCCCGACCGGGAAATCCTCCGGGATCGGGAGCGCGAGGTAGGCATTTACGGCATCCTTCGCAAACTCCAGGCGCACCTTGTTCCCCAGGTCGGTATTCTGGTTGAGCAGGCCATTGACCTCCCGGTCGGTAAGCCGAAGGACCTTCGTGCCAGGAACATACGTGGATCCGTCGGAAGCGGGCATGCTGGCAGCCTGGGTCCCGGAGGGGAGGGGAGCTGGTGCGGCGGACTCCGGTCCAACGGACACCGATGAGAGAGGCACCGATGAGGAGGCAGGCGTGAGCGGGATCGTGCCACCCTCGAGCTCGCGGATTTTTTTCTCGACCGTGGCCTGCTCCTGCGGGCTGAGCACGACCGGGCGGATCGGGCGCTGGATCCACCAGAGGGCGGCCGCCACGCCTGCGATGACGAGGAGCAGCACCAGCAAAAACGCGCCGCATCCCAGCACCCATGGGCTTCGAAGTTTGTTGGGGGCTTTTGGCGGGTTCTCCATAGAGCTACGGCCGCGCATTGGCGGCGGCGACCCGGCTCCCCCATTCGAGGAGTTCGGACGTGCAGTCATCCCGGTCGAGCGCACACTCGATGAGCACCGGGCCATTGTGCGAGCGCGCCTTGGAAATCGCCTCCGCCAGCTCGCCTGCCGTCCCCGCCCGAAGGCCAAGGCCGTTGCCGTCGTCCGCATTAAAGACGGCCATCAGGCCGGCATAGTCCCAGTTTTTGATGTTGTTGTACGGCCCGTCATGGATTTCGACCTCGATCGTGTACCCCCGGTTATTCAGTAGAAAGATGATCGGATTTGCGCCGTGGCGGATCATGGTCGAGACCTCCTGGGCCGTGAGCTGGAATGATCCGTCGCCGATGAGGGCGACTGTGCGGCGGCCGGCTCCACCCCCGAGCGAAACGCCCAGCGTTGCCCCGGTCGCCCATCCGATCGACCCGTACTGCATCTGGAAAAAATACCGGCACCCGCGCGGCAGGGTGAGCTTCTGCCCGTTGAACCACGAGTCTCCGGTTTCGATGACCAGATCCGTCTCGCCGGTCAGCAGGTTTTGAACCTGGCGGCGCAGCTCGCGCAGCGCGAGCGGAACCGCCTCGGATGCCGGGATTGCCGCAGCCAGAGGCTCGTGCTGGCGGCGGAAGCTGACCAGTGACATGTCGTTCGCAGTCACCTTCTGCGCCAGGGCCTCCAAAAACTCCGCGAGCCGGAGCCCGGAAAATTCGGCGTTCGGGAGGCGCAGGAATTCCGGCCCGGCGTGGATCAGTTTTGCGGCCGGATTGAGCGTTGTCCACCCGGTCGTCGTGTAGTCGTTGAAGACAGGGCCTGCAAAAATCTGGCAGTCGCTCGACTCGATGATCTGCGAGCAATTCGGGCTGCTGACTTCCCCCCAGTAGGTGCCGATAAATGAGGGGTGGTCTTCGGGGAACAGGCCCTTGGCATCGGGCATCACGGCGACGGCGCAGCCGAGCGCATCGGCCAGATGCAGGAATGCCTCGCCGGCGCCCGCGCAGCGCAGCTTGGAGCCGGCAACAAGCACCGGCTTGACGGCGGCGGAAATCCTCGCAGCGGCCGCCTCGACCGCCGCAGAAAGCGCGGCCGGATCGCACGTTGGCACTGCCGGCGGGAACGAGAGCGGCGACGGCGCAGGGACCTCTACCCCGGCCAGGTTGCACGCGATCTCGAGATAGACCGGCTTGCGCCTGGCCAGGCACGTCGTGATCGCCGCATCGATCAGGCGTGGCGCATCCTCGGCATGGCGGATCTGAAAGACCCCGCCGACCACCGGCTCAAAACACCGCGCAACCGCATACAGGTCGTGATCGCCGGTCGTGTGGTGCAGGAGATGGTTCTCCGCCGCATCGTTCGAATTCGGACCGCCGGACACGACCAGGACCGGGAGGTCGTCGGACGATGCGCCCGCCGCCGCGTTGATCACGCTCAGCCCGCCAACCATATAAGTCACCACCACCACCGAAAGACCGCCGGTCGCCCGCGCGTGGCCGTCCGCCGCATACCCGGCATTGAGCTCGTTGCAGCAGCCGATCATCCGCAGATCCTTCAAAAGGCAGTCGAGCAAAACCAAATTAAAATCGCCCGGCACAGAAAAAAATTCGCGGGTCCCGGCCTGTGCGATCCGGGCGGCCAGGTACGATCCGATCTTTGTTGTTTTCATGGTTTGATGCGCTGGGGATTTTATCTGTTTCGTGAGGGTTTGACTTCCTCGCCATTCTCGCCGCCCCCCGCCCCGAAGTCAACTTTCCTGCCTTTCCTTCTCTTCATGGTAAAGTTATTTTCTGTTTCGTGAGTGGACTGTGCGGCTCGCGGGCCGGGCGAGAATCGCGGTGGACTGGCGCGCGATTTCGGGTACCGTCGTCGGCGGATGACAACTGACTCAAGAATCCGGCAGCTTGCGGGCGGGGTGGCGGAGGGACGGTCGGCCGAGCTGATTGCCGATATGATGGAGACGGCGCTGAAGCTCGGGCGCGACGGGGCCTCGATGGCCGAGCTCAAGCTCATGAGCCGCGCGCTGCGCGAGATGCGCTACGCCTCGCACGTCTTTTCGAAGTACCAGGGGATCCACAAGGTCGCCGTATTCGGAAGCGCGCGGACCCGGCCGGAGGCGGAGGAGTACAAGCTCGCAAAGAGTTTTGCCGCGAAGATGGTCGAGAAGGGATTCATGGTCATCACCGGCGGCGGGGATGGGATCATGGGCGCCGCGCAGGAGGGGGCCGGCGCGGAAAAAAGCTTCGGCCTGAACATCCGGCTCCCGTTCGAGCAGGGGGCGAACGAGACGATCCACGGGGACCCGAAGCTCATCAACTTTAATTACTTTTTTACCCGCAAGCTGAACTTCGCGAAAGAAACCCACGCATTTGCGCTTTTTCCGGGCGGCTTTGGAACCCACGACGAGGGGTGCGAGATCCTCACCCTCATGCAGACCGGCAAGATGCCGATCGTCCCGGTGATCATGCTCGACCGGCAGAACGGGTACTACTGGGAGACGTGGCGCCGGTTTATCGTGAACGACCTCCTCGATCTCGGGCTCGTCTCGCCGAGCGACTTCCACCTCTTCCACATCACCCACGATGTCGACGAGGCGGTCGGGATCATCACACGGTTCTACAAGGTCTTCCATTCGTACCGCTGGGTGCGCGAGAAGATGGTCATCCGCATCCGCAAACCCCTCAGCCGCGCGGCGGAGGACGACCTGAACACCCGCTTTGCCTCCCTGCTTGTGTCCGGCCGGATCGTCCAGGCCGCCCCGCTTCCGGAGGAACGCGACGACCATCACCTCGCCTTGCTCCCCCGGATCGTCCTCACCCCGCAGAAAAGAGATTTTGGCTCGATCCGCCTGCTCATCGATGCTATCAATACCTCGGAGACCATCCTATGAACCGACGCGCCTTCCTCGCCACACTCGCCGCCACCCCTGCCGCCGCCTTCGCCGAAAAGCCGAAGGACCCGCCCAGGCAGGTCTTTGGAAAAATCCAGTTCGTGACCAGCTTCCCGGACTACAAAGTCGAGGTCGTCGACAGCTTCCCCGACCTCAAAGTTCAAATCGTCGACTCGTTCGCCGACAAGCCGGGGAAATGGCAGATCGTCGATGCGTTCCCGGACTTCAAAATCCAGATCGTCTCGTCGTTCCCGGACCTCAAGATCCAGTTCGTAAAGAGCTTCCCCGGACCGGCCTGATCGGCCGGCCCGCGGTGCGATGTTATCCCGGATCAGGATTTTGCCCGCGAAAAAGGCGAAAAAAGAAAAAGAAATGTGCGCACCCCTGCTGCGGGAGCGGTGTTCCTGAATAGCTATTTCGGGCGCACGCTTCTCTACTTGGGTGCGCCGATGGGCTGGATCCGCAAGGGCGCTGCCACCCCCGCAGGCGTTCCCGCTGCCTGAGCTGCGGCAAATCAGAAATGGCAGGACGGAGGTTCCGGCTCGAGCCTGGCCCGGAAAACCTTGGTGAGGACGGGCACGAGGACATAGGTCATGGGCCAGAATATTTGCCCGGCGCAGGCAGCGGGTAAAGGAGATCCATCTTCAGATCTTACCGGATTTAGGAAGGTGTACAAAGGGGATTCCTCCCGGAACCCCCCCCATGACACAGGGGGCGAAAAACTTTTTTCAAAATACCTGCAAATTATTCTTGCCTCTCGGAAGTCGATTCGTAAACTCCTCCCTCCCGCGAGCTGTCGGGTGGATGCAATGACCACGTAAGCGTGGTTTTTTTGTCCCCGGATGCAAAACACGAGGTCTCTCGGGAAACTTTTTGAAATGAAAACGCACAATGACATTCCTGCCGCCGCCGTCTCCAGAGGGGACGACGCAGCGGATTGTCCGCAGACGAACAGACCATGAGCGCGACCGTCCTGACCGCCGCCGATGCAGAGAAGGCGAAGATCCAAATCATCACTGAAGAAGCCAAGGGCCGCCAGGCCGTCCATGACGTTGTTGTGGCGATCCAGGCGGCGCGCCGAAGCGGAACCGCCTGCGCCAAGACGCGCGGCGATGTCAACCTGTCCGGCCGCAAGCCCTGGCGCCAAAAGGGCACCGGGCGCGCCCGCGCCGGCTCATTCGCCAGCCCGATCTGGGTTGGCGGCGGAGCAGCCCACGGCCCGAAAGTCCGCGACTATACGAAGAACACGCCGAAGGCGGTCAAGAAGCTCGCCTTCCGCAAGGCGCTCAGCGCGCGCATCCTCGATGGGGATGTCCTCATCGTCGAGTCGTTCGCCGTTGCGGAGCCGAAGACGAAGCTCTTTGTCTCCCTTCTCGATGCGACCGCCGCCGAGGCGCGCAAGACGCTCATCGTCTCCGCATCGTTTGACGAGGTGACCTTCAAAGCCGCCCGCAACGTCAGCAAGGCCCAGCTCACCCGCGCCGAGGACGTCAACACCGAGCAGCTCCTCGCGTTCGATAAAATTGTCCTCACCAAGGACGCCCTCGTAAAAATCTCCGAAAGGCTCGCGTCATGAACGAAGTCCACGACCATATCCAGTCCGTCCTCCTCACGGAGAAAGCCACCCTCCTCTCGGAGAAGCTCAACAAGTACGTTTTCCGCGTCAGCCCGGCAGCGAACAAGCTCCAGATCAAGCGCGCCATCGAGGTCATCTTCAAGAAGAAGGTTGTCGATGTGAACACCGCGAACTACGCCGGGAAGAAAAAGCGCGAGCGCCGGGCCGACTTCGGCCGCCGTCCGCACTGGAAAAAGGCAATCGTCACGCTGAAGGCCGGCGAAAAGCTCGACCTCGTCTAAGGAACTACCATGGCACTCAAGACTTTTAGACCACTCACCCCGGCCAGCCGGTTCAAGGCGCTCCCGGATTTCGCCGAGATCACCAAGGACAAGCCGGAGAAGAAGCTCACCGAGCCGCTCAAGAAGACCGGCGGCCGCAACAACCAGGGCCGCATGACGATGCGCCACCGCGGAGGCGGCCACAAGCGCCGCTACCGCATCATCGATTTCAAGCGCACCAAGCGCGACATTGTCGCAGAGGTCATCGCGATCGAGTACGATCCTAACCGATCAGCCCGCATCGCCCTGCTCCAGTACTCCGATGGCGAGAAGACCTACATCCTGGCTCCTGCCGGCCTCTCGGTCGGCACCAAGGTGAGCGCCGGAGAAAAGGCGGACCCCTCGGTCGGCAATGCGCTCCCGCTCAAGTCGATCCCGCTCGGCTCCTCGATCCACAACGTCGAGCTCACCCCCGGCCGCGGCGGCCAGATCATCCGCAGCGCCGGCTCGGTCGCCATCCTCGCCAACCGCGAGGGAGGGTACGCGCTCGTCAAGCTCGCCTCCGGAGAAATCCGCCGGGTGAACGAAAACTGCTTCGCCACGATGGGCCAGGTCGGAAACACCGACCACATGAACGTCTCTTCGGGCAAGGCCGGCCGCACACGCTGGCTGGGCCGCCGTCCGCACGTCCGCGGAATGGTCATGAACCCGGTCGATCACCCGATGGGTGGCGGCCAGGGCAAAAGCAAGGGCGGTGGCGGACGCCACCATCCGATGTCGCCTTGGGGCCAGCTCGCCAAGGGCTTCAAGACCCGCCGCAAACACAAGCCGACCGACCGGTTCATCGTCCAGCGCCGGAAAGCCAAAGCCAAGAACTAATCATGTCACGCTCGCTCAAAAAAGGCCCGTTCGTCGAGTGGAAGCTCCTCGATAAAATTGACCGGATGACCGAATCCGGCGTTAAGAAACCGATCAAAACCTGGTCCCGCCGGAGCACAGTGACTCCGGACTTCGTAGGGCACACGTTCAACGTCCACAACGGGAAGACCTTCATTCCTGTGTTCGTGACCGAGAACATGGTCGGCCACAAGCTCGGCGAGTTTTCGCCGACCCGCATCTTTAAGAAACACGGTTCTCACACCGCGAAAGTGACGAAATAGTCCGATGAGAGTTGTCGCCCAGGCGGCAGCGCTCCTCGTCCTGTCGGCGGTCGCAAGATCACCGGCCCAGGACAACCGCTCTTTGACAGATTTTGAATACGCCCGGCTGGGACAGGAGATAACTGTTCCGACCGAGAATGAGGCTGCTCCGGAAAGTCTAGAGGAACGCCTGGTGCTGGCTCGCGCCTCCATCAAGGCGCTCACCGAAGCCCTCGCCATGGCCAACAGCGAAGGGGAGGTCTTCAAGCGCCAGTCCGCCGACCTCCAGCTCAAGCTGGATGCCTACGGCCTAGCGGGCTTGGAAAAAGAGCCCGGAAAGCTCGAGCAGCGGCTGCTTTCCGCAGTCCGCGACCTTCGCGTCCTGAAAAAGCAGAACGAGGATGCGACCGCGCAAATCGTGCGGCTCTCCGAGGCGGTCCAGATGCTCATCAAGACGACCGACGGAATCGAGCCGCAGGCCAGGATGAGCGTTGAAGCCGAACTGCGAAAGACCAACGAAGTCCTCGGATCACCCTCTGTGGCGAAAGCCCAGAGCCTGGAAGCAAACCTCTCGGATGGCATGGTTGTCGACCTCAAGGAGGACCTCTCACTCATTGTTGCAAACATCGGAACCAGGCACGGGGTCAAAGTCGGCATGCCGTTCCAGGTGTGGCGCGAGAACAAGCTCATCGGAACCGTCCGCATCGTGGATGCGCGGGACCGGGTCAGCGGCGGAATTATTCAAAATCTTGAAACAGAAAAAGAGCCGGTAAAAACCGGCGACCGCCTTCGGGTGGATGCCCGGCAGTAGCGGGCGAAACAAGAAAACTCACCACCACAAAATCTCCAATCAACCTTCGACAGAACATCCGTTAGGGCTCCCCCGGGGCCGCTAGTGGTGATCAACAAGTACAACAACGACATGCAGGTAAAATCCATTTACAGGTTTGCACGAATCTCGGCCTTCAAGGCCCGCGAGGTGACCCGTGAGATCCAGGGCCTTCCGGCAACGGACGCGCTCGACCTCCTCCGGTTCACCCCGAAAAAGGCCGCGCTTCTGGTCACCAAGACGCTTAAGAGCGCGATCGCCAACGCCGAGAACAACAACAACCTCAACGCCTCGACGCTGGTCGTGAAAGAGGCGGTCGTTGGCGAAGGAGCCACGCTCAAACGCTCGCAGCCGAAGGCCCGCGGCAGCGCCGGCCCGATCCGCAAGCGCACCAGCCACATCCGGATCATCCTCACCGACGAGATCGAAATCAAACGCCGCGAGCCCGCGGCAAAAACCAAAAAACCCCGCGCCCGGAAGGCCGCTGCCAAGCCCGCGCCCGTCGCCGCCGCAGAAACTGAAACCTCCGCCCCCGCTGCGGACTCGAAGGAATAAACCATGGGACAAAAAGTCAACCCGATCGGATTTCGTCTCCCCGTCACTCGTGACTGGGGATCGCGGTGGTACGCCTCGCGCAAAGATTTCGCCGACTACCTTCTCGCCGATGCCAAGATCCGCGAGGCCCTCAAGAAGAAGCTCAAGCAGGCCGCCGTCGCCCGGATCGTCATCGAACGAGCCTGGAACAGCCTGCGCGTCACGATCCATACCGCCCGCCCCGGTGTCGTCATCGGACGCCGCGGATCGGAGATCGAAAGCCTGACCAAGGAGATCAGCGACCTCGCCGGCGGGAAGTCGGTCAAGGTCGACATCGTGGAGATCAAGAGCCCCGACCTTGACGCCCAGCTGGTTGCTGAGAACGTCGCGTCGCAGCTCGAGCGCCGCATTTCCTTCCGCCGCGCCATGAAGCGCGCGGTGCAGATCTCGATGGAGCAGGGGGCCCTCGGCATCAAGATCCGCTGCTCCGGCCGCCTTGGCGGCGCTGAGATCGCCCGCACGGAATGGTATCGCGAGGGCAAGGTCCCGCTCCACACCCTCCGTACCCCGATCGACTACGGCTTCACCGAGGCCATGACTGTTGCCGGCAAGATCGGCATCAAGTGCTGGATTTGCAAGAAGCAGGAGGAGGCGGAGCCCGTCAAGGTCGAGCCGTCCCGCAAACCCGAAACCAAAGAATCCGCCGCGGCGACCGCCTGAGCACCAACATCTTAGAAGGGAACTGACATGCCATTGATGCCCAAACGCGTGAAATATCGCAAGACCCAGCGGGGCAGCCGCAAGGGCCTCGCCACACGCAATATCCGTATTGACTTTGGTGAGTTCGGGCTCCAGACGCTCGAACGTGCCTGGATCACGAACACCCAGATCGAAGCCGCCCGCGTCGCCCTGACCCGCAACATGAAACGGAAAGGGAAGCTCTGGATCCGGATCTTCCCCGACAAGTCCGTGACCGCCCGCCCGCCGGAAACCCGAATGGGCAAAGGCAAAGGGCAGCCCGAGTACTGGGTCGCCACCGTGCGCCCCGGCAACATCCTTTTCGAACTCGACGGGGTCTCTGAAACCGTCGCCCGCGAATCCCTGCGCCTCGCGGCCAATAAACTCCCGGTCCGCACCCGGTTTATCGCCCGCCACCACGCCGGCTGATCCCTGCCATGAAGATTGCCGAAATTAAAGAACTGACCGCCAAGGAGCTCCTCTCGCGCAAGCGCGAGCTCCGCGAGGAATACTTCCACCTCCGCGTCCAGCAGCAGAGCGGGCAGCTCGAGAAGCCGCATCTGCTCCGTGCCCTCCGCCGCAACATCGCAAAAATCGAGACCGTTCTCACCGGGAAGACCCGGACCACAACCGCAAAGTAAATGAGCGAAACCATCACCACTCCCGAGGCCCCGGCGGCGCGCGACCGCGCGCTTCGCAAGACCCGCGTCGGCGAAGTCGTGTCCGATAAAATGGACAAGACGATCGTCGTGCGCACCGTCAGCCGCGTGCCGCATCCGAAATTCGGTAAAATCACCAAGCACGTCTCCAAATTCCACGCCCACGACGAGAAAAACGAAGCCAAGGTCGGCGATCGCGTGAGCATCATGGAAACCCGTCCGCTCAGCCGCTCGAAGCGCTGGCGCCTGGTCGAAATCCTCAAGCACTGACATGATCCAGATCCGCTCCCGTCTCGATGTCGCCGATAACACCGGCGCCCGCATGGCCACGATGATCGGCGTCATCGGCAAGGCCACCGCCGACGCGCGCGTCGGCGATGTCATCACCGCCAACGTCAAGGAAGCCTCCTCCGGCGGCACCGTCAAGAAGGGCGACGTCGTCCGCGCCGTCGTGGTCCGCACCAAGCAGCCCGTACGCCGAGAGGACGGGTCGTACCTGCGGTTTGACAACAACGCGATCGTCATCATCGACAAAGACATGAACCCGCGCGGCACCCGCATTTTCGGACCGGTCGCCCGCGAGCTCCGCGAAAAGAACTTCATGAAAATCATCTCGCTCGCCCCGGAGGTCCTATGAGCCGCCCGTCCTTCCACGTCAGCCGCGGCGATACCGTCCAGGTCATCTCCGGAAACCACAAGGGTGCCACCGGCAAGGTCCTGCAGATCATCCCGGCCAAGAACCAGGTGATCATCGAGGGCGTGCGCATGATCAAGAAGCACCAGCGCAAGACCCAGGATCAGCCGAACGGCGCGATCATCGAGCGCGAGGGCCCGCTGCATATCTCCAACGTCAAGCTGGTCGAAAAAGCCGCCGCTGACAAACCGTCCAAGAAAAAGGCCGCCTAAGCCATGACCCAGGAACCCGAACTTCTCACCGAATACAAGACCCGTGTACTGCCCGCCCTCCGCGAGAAGCACGCCTATAAAAACGTCAACCAGATCCCGAAGGTCTCGAAGGTTGTCGTCAACACCTGCATCGGCTCATCCGCCGACGTCAAGGAGGCTCTGGAGATTGCCAAGACCGATCTGACGACGATCACCGGGCAGAAGCCGGCGACGACGAGCTCGAAGAAGGCGATCTCGAACTTCAAGCTGCGCGAGAACCAGGCGATCGGCGCGAAGGTCACCCTGCGCGGGCGCATCATGTACGAGTTTCTCGAGCGGCTGATCAAGACCGCCCTGCCCCGCATCCGCGACTTCCGGGGAGTTTCGACCCGCGCCTTTGACGGCAACGGGAACTACACCCTCGGCGTGACCGACCAGTCCATCTTCCCCGAGATCGAGCTCGACCGCATCAAGCGCAACGTCGGGTTCGATGTGACGATCGTCACAACCGCCAAAACCAACGAGGAGGCCAAATCCCTCCTGAGCGAGCTCGGAATGCCGTTCGCCGACAAGGTGAAGAAGGCCGTCAAGGCCGCCGAACCCGCCGCCTGACCACACTGCCATGAATGATCCCATCGCCGACATGCTGACCCGGTTGCGCAACGCCACCGGCGCCCGCAAATCCGAATTTTCGATGCCGTACTCGAAGCTGAAAAGCGAGGTCGCCAAAATCCTGAAGAAGGAAGGCTACATCACCGACTTCGAGCTCGTCACCACGGGCAAGCACCCCGAGCTGAAAATCCGCACCAAATTTGTCAACAAAACCAGCGCCATCGCCGGGCTCAAGCGAGTGAGCCGCCCGGGCCTGCGCCGCTACGTTGGAGCCGGGGAGATCCCGCGCGTCCTCGGCGGCATGGGGATCGCCGTGCTTTCGACCCCCTGCGGGGTTCTGTCCGGCCATGAGGCGCGCAAACAAAACGTGGGCGGCGAGCTGCTCGCCTACATCTGGTAACCATGTCACGCATCGGCAACAAATCCATCCCGCTCCCCGCGAGCGTTAAAGTATCCATCTCCGACGCGGGGGCCGTCACCGTCGAAGGGCCGAAGGGAAAGCTCGTCTGGAGCCTCCCCGGCAAAATCACCGCGAAGGTTGAAGGGACCGAGCTCACCGTGATCCGACCGGGCGATGCCCGCCAGGACAAGGCGCTCCACGGGCTCTCCCGCGCTCTGCTGGCCAACATGGTCACCGGCGTGAACACCGGCTTCAAGCGCGACCTCGAGATTCAGGGCGTCGGCTTCAAGGCGGCGGTCCAGGGCAAGATCCTGAACCTCAGCCTCGGCAAGTCCCATCCGATTCTTTTCCCGATCCCCGAGGAGATCAAGATCACCGTCGCCGACAACACGAAGATCACGATCGAGGGCATCGACAACCACGTCGTCGGCCAGTGCGCCGCCGACATCCGCGCCTTCTACCCGCCGGAGCCCTACAAGGGCAAGGGCGTTCGGTTCGTCGGCGAAAAAATCCGCCGCAAAGAAGGCAAAACCGTCCAATAAGCCATGCCAGACAAACGCAAAATCCGCCACGTCCGCCTGCGCAAAAAGCTCTCCGGCACCGCCGAGCGCCCGCGCCTCGCCGTCCACTTTTCCGGCCGCCACATCACGGCCCAAGTCATCGACGACGATGCGGGAAAGACCCTTGTTTCGGTCAACACCACCGAGGCGGATCTCCGCTCCGATGCGAAGTCCGGAGCCAACGTCGCAACCGCCCAGAAGGTCGGCAAGCTCGTCGCCGAGCGCGCCGCATCGAAAAAGGTCACCAAGGTCGTCTTCGACCGCGGTGGCTTCCAATACCACGGCAAGGTCAAGGCCCTGGCCGACGCCGCCCGCGAAGGCGGGTTTGAATTTTAATCATCATACATCATGCCTCCGAAACCCAGAGATAGAAGGAACTCCCGCTCCGACACGCCGAGCGAGCCGAAGGAGACGACGGAAAAAGTCGTTTTCATCAACCGTTGCGCCAAGGTCGTCAAGGGCGGCCGCCGGTTCAGCTTCAGCGCCCTGATCGTATGCGGCGACCGCAAGGGGAAGGTCGGGATCGGCTTCGGCAAGGCCAATGAGGTCAGCGAGGCGATCCGCAAAGCGACCGACGCCTCGCGCAAGCACATGGTCAAGATCGCCGTCCAGGAGAACACGATCCCGCACGAGGTGATCGGGGAGTTCGGGGGCGGCCGCGTCCTCCTGCGCCCGGCCTCGCCGGGAACCGGCGTGATTGCCGGGGGCGGGGTCCGCGCCGTCATCGAGGCGGTCGGCATCCGCGATGTCCTGGCCAAGTCGCTCGGCTCGAACAACCATGCGAACGTCGTGCACGCGACGCTCGCCGCCCTGACCCAGCTCCGCCAGAAGGAGGAGATTTTCCGCCTGCGCGGCAAAACCATCAAAGCCAAGCCGGTTGCCGAGGCAGCCGCCGCCTGATCCCATGAGACTTCACGACCTGAAACCCAACCCCGGTGCCAAGCACCGCCGCAAGCGCCTCGGCATCGGCGAAAGCTCCGGCAAAGGAAAAACGTCCGGCAAAGGCCACAAGGGCCAGAAAGCCCGCTCCGGCGGGAGCATCCGCCCCGGGTTCGAGGGCGGCCAGATGCCGATCTACCGGCGCCTGCCCAAGCGAGGGTTCAACAACGCCGCATTCAAGACGGTTTACGGGGTGGTCAACCTCGACACGCTCGAGAAGAATTTTGCGGCCGGCGACTCGGTCACCGAGGACAGCCTGCGCAAGGCCGGCCTCGTGAAAGGCCGCTTCGACGGGGTCAAAATCCTCGGCCGCGGCGAGATCACGAAGGCCCTCCATATCCTCGTTGACGAGGTCAGCGCCACCGCCCGCGAGAAGATCGAAAAGGCCGGCGGGACGGTCGAGATTCCCAAAACGGAAGCTGCCGCCAAGTAAGGCCAGATGATCGCTGCCTTCGCCAATATCTTCAAGATCCCGGAACTGCGCGCCCGCGTGCTGTTCACATTGGCGATGATTGTTGTCGTGCGCGCCGGCTCGGCGATCACGACGCCAGGCGTCAACGCCGAGGTCCTCCGCCAGTGGTTCCTCGAGCGCGCGGATGCCGCCTCCGCTGGCGGTGTGGCCGCCCTCTTCAACCTCTTCAGCGGCGGAGCGCTGGCGAACTGCGCGATCTTCTCGCTTGGCGTCATGCCGTTCATCAGCGCATCGATCATGATGCAGCTCCTGACCGCCGTGATCCCGCAGCTCGGCAAGCTCTCCCGCGAGGATGGCGGCCGCCAGAAGGTGATGCAGTACACCCGGTACGCCACGATTGGCCTCTGCATTTTTCAAGGCTACCTGCTCGCCCGCTCGTTCGAAAGCCCGCAGGCAAACCCGTTCCTGCCGGGGATCATGGACACGATCAACCGGCTTGGCCTCAGCCTGGTGCCTGTTCCCGGGTTTGGGTTTCAATTTACGACGATCATCACGATGACCGCCGGGACGATGTTTCTGATGTGGATCGGCGACCAGATTACCGAGCGGGGGATCGGGAACGGCGTCTCGCTGATCATCACGATCGGCATCCTCGCCCAGCTCCCTGCCGGCCTCATCCAGGCTTGGCGGACGTTTGTGCCCTCAGCGGCGGACGCCCAAACCGCCGTGAGCCCGGTCGTGCTCGTCCTGATGATCGGGTTCCTGGTATTTGTGATTGCGGCCGTCATTGCGGTGACCCAGGCGCAGCGAAAGATCAGCATCCAGTACGCGAAGCGCGTTGTTGGCCGGAAGGTCTACGGCGGGCAGACCCAGTACATGCCGCTCAAGATCAACTATGCCGGCGTGATGCCGATCATCTTTGCCCAGGCAATCCTGCTTTTCCCGTCCACGATCTTCAACATGGCGTTCCCCGGGCAGCGCTGGGCGCAGGAGCTCTCGAACCTTCTCACCTACGGATGGCTGCACTATGTGCTCTACGCGGTGATGATCTTCTTCTTCAGCTACTTCTGGGTCGCAACCCAGTTCCAGCCGGTCCAGATTGCCGACGATCTCAAAAAGTACGGCGGGTTCATCCCGGGCGTGCGGCCCGGCAAGCCGACGGCGGATTTTCTCGACTACACGATGACTCGGCTGACGTTTGCTGGCGCCGCGTTCCTGACGATCATCGCGGTGATGCCGCAGATGCTGACCCAGTGGCTGAACGTCCCCTACATGACGTCCCAATTTTTCGGCGGCACCGGGCTGTTGATCATCGTCGGCGTCGTGCTTGACACGATGCGGCAGGTGGAGACGCACCTCCTCCAGCGCCACTACGACGGATTTCTGCGTAAGGGCCGCATCCGCGGGGCCCGCGACGTCCGCCCACGCATGGGGTCCGGCAACCTGCTCAACGACCAAACGCTCGTCCTCATGTACGCGGCGCTCGGCATCCTCGTCATTGCCGGCGTGACGATCTATCTTGCGACGCACCAGTAGTGCGCGCTTTCGAACCTTGAAGAACCGCATTGTGCTGCTCGGCCCCCCCGCCTCCGGCAAGGGAACGCAGGCCTCGCTCCTGGGAGCGACCTTCGGCATTCCGCATGCCTCGACCGGCGCGATGCTCCGCTCCGAGCGCGCCAGGGGCAGTGCAATTGGCCTCGAGGCCGACTCCTACACGAGCAAGGGATTCCTCTTTCCCGACGAGCTTGCCCTCCGCGTGGTCGACACGTGGCTGGAAGGCCGCACGCGGTTTATCCTCGACGGGTTTCCCCGCACGCTGGGCCAGGCGCGCGCCTTCGACCAGCTTTTGGCGGGCAAGGAGCTCGACCTCCAGACCGTCTACCTCCTCGATCTCCCCGATGAGGAGGTTCGCTCCCGGATGCTCGGACGCCTGACGTGCTCCAGTTGCGGGGCCGTCTTCAACGAGACCTTTCATAAGATCACCTCCGATCACCCGTGCCCCCAGTGCCGGGCCGCGCTCGTCCGCCGCAAGGATGACACCGAGGAGGCGCTTGGCCAGCGCCTGCAGCAATACCATGACCTGACCGAGCCAGTCGCCAGCCACTATGCCTCCGCAGGCCTCCTCAAGACCATCGATGTGCGCCCCGGCCGCGATGCCGTCTATAAGGTCCTCTACAACGATATCCAGGAGGCCGCATGATCGTTATCAAGCGCCCTCACGAGATCGATAAAATGCGCCGCGCCGGAGAGACCGCTGCCGAGATCCTCAACGAGCTCGCGTCCCTCGTCGCCCCCGGGGTCACGACCGGCGAGATCGATCACGCTGCCTCCCAGCTCATGTCCGAAGCCGGCGTCCGCAGCGCCTTCCTCGGCTATCACAAGTTCCCCGGCCACATCTGCATCAGCCTCAACGAGGAGGTCGTGCACGGGATCGGCGGATCCCGGCGCATCGCCTATGGAGATGTCGTGAAAATGGATGTCGGGATCCTCCGCGACGGATGGATCGGCGACACCGCCACGTCGGTGCCGGTCGGCATCGTTGACCCTGACGTCGAAAAGCTCCTTGCCGTCACCGAGGAAATCCTCCAGGGCGCCGTCGCCCTTGCCAGGCCCGGAAACAAGGTCGGCGACATCTCGTATTTCGTTGAGACCGAAGCGGCCAGCCACGGCTACAGCGTCGTCCGCGAATTTGTCGGGCATGGCGTCGGACGCAAGCTTCACGAAGACCCGCAGGTCCCGAACTTTGGAAAGCGCAACAGCGGGCCGAAGCTCAAGCCCGGCATGACCCTCGCCATCGAGCCCATGATCAACATGGGTAAGGCGAAGGTCCGCGTCCTCGCCGACAAGTGGACCGCCGTCACGGACGACGGCCTTCCCTCTGCCCATTTCGAGCACACGGTGCTGGTCACCGACAACCTGCCGGAAGTATTGACATGGCCAAGAAAGACGCTATTGAAGTAGAAGGCAAAGTTGTCGAGCTGCTCCCTAACACCATGTTCCGAATCGAACTGGCGAACGGGCACCGCATCCTCGCTCACATCTCCGGCAAGATGCGGCTGCACTTCATCCGCATCCTCCCCGGGGACAGGGTCATGGTGGAAATGTCCCCCTACGACCTGACAAAAGGCCGCATCACCTACCGGCACAAAAACGAATCGTCGTCACCAAATAACTACAGAAGAAAATGAAAGTCCGAGCCTCCGTCAAAAGAATGTGCGAGTCCTGCAAGGTCGTGCGCCGCAAAAACGTCGTCCGTGTGGTCTGCAAAAACCCGCGTCACAAGCAGAAGCAGGGCTGATGCCCCGCCACCCAGAAATCCGAAACCTCAAATCTTGAACCACACCTATGCCACGCTTACTTGGAGTTGATATCCCCGGCGACAAACGCATCGAAGCCTCGCTTCCGTACATTTACGGGATGGGCCCGAGCAACACGAAAAAAGTCCTCGAGCAGGCGAACATCGACCCGAACGTCCGGGCGAAGGACCTCTCGCCCGAACAGCTGAACGCGATCATCCACGCGATCAACGCGAACAAGATCCCGATCGAGGGTGACCTTCGCCGCGAGCTTCAGGGGAATCTCAAGCGCCTCCAGGCCATCAACTGCTACCGTGGCATCCGCCACCGCCGCAGCCTCCCGGTCCGCGGGCAGCGCACCTCCACCAACGCCCGGACCCGCAAGGGGCCGCGCAAAACCGTCGGCGTCCAGCGCAACAAGGATGCTAAGGCGGGCAAAGTCTAATACCAGAAACTGATCATGGCCGAAGAGAATCCAACAAACGAAACGCCCGCCGAGGAAGAAAAAGCCCCGAAGCCGGCACCCAAGAAAAAAGCCCCAGCCGCCGAGGTTCCTGCTGAAGCCGCCGCCCCGGAAACGACCGAGACCGCTGCCGCTGCTGTGGCGCCCGAGGCTGGTGCCGTCCCTGCGGCGGACGCCGCAGCTCCTGCGGCCCCTGCCGCCGAGGGGGAAGCGAAGCCGAAAGTCGCCAAGGCAAAGGCACCCAAGAAGTCGAAGGAAGCCGCCGTCGCAGCGGCTCCGGCCCCGATCAGCATTTCCCTGGACGACGCGATCGAGCCGATCAAGATCGTCAAGGCGAAGGGGAGCAAGAACGTTTCCCAGGGCATCGCGCATGTCCAGGCCAGCTTCAACAACACGATCGTGAGCATCACCGACCTTCGGGGCGGGGTGATCGGGTGGTCGAGCGCCGGCAAGTGCGGGTTCAAGGGCTCGCGCAAAAGCACCGCCTATGCTGCCCAGATGGTGGCGCAGGATGCCTGCCGCCAGGCGATGGGCCACGGGCTCAAAGAGGTCGAGGTCCGGGTCAAGGGGCCCGGAGCCGGCCGCGAATCCGCCGTCCGCGCCATGCAGGCGATCGGGCTTGACGTCACGGTGATCCGCGACGTCACGCCAGTCCCGCACAACGGGTGCCGCCCGCCCAAACAGCGGCGCGTCTGATCCCAAAGGGGTTTCCCGTTTGAAGTTTTCAGTTTTCAGCCAAGCAGCCGAATTGTTCTTCAGACCTCAAACTCCTCTCATCTGAAAACTGAATACTGAACACTTAAAACTCTAAAATAATGGCACGATATACCGGACCCAAAACCAAAGTCAGCCGCCGCTATGGCGTACTCATCAGCGGCTCGCCGAAAGCTTTCGAGAACAAGAACTATCCTCCCGGCCAGCACGGGCCGAAGGGTTCCCGCCGCAAGCAGAGCGACTACTCGATCGCCCTGGCGGAGAAGCAGAAGCTTCGTCACCAGTACGGGGTCTTGGAGCGCCAGTTCCGCCGCTACTTTCAGATCGCCAGCACGCGCCGCGGCGTGACCGGCGTGATCCTTCTCCAGCTCCTGGAGACCCGCCTCGACAACGTGGTGCAGAAGATGGGCTTTTCGAAGACCCTGCGCGGGGCGCGCCAGATGGTTGCCCACGGCCACATCACGGTGAACGGCCGCAAGAGCAGCTCCGCCTCGATGAACACCAAGCCGGGAGACGTCATCGCGGTCAAGCCCTCCGAAAAGTCGAAGCGCCTCGGCGCGCGCGGGGTCGAACTCACCCAGATCGCGACGGTTCCCGAGTGGCTCCTGGTTGACAAGGATAACCTTTCCGGCAGCGTCGTCCGCATCCCGAGCCGCGAGGAGATCAACCCGATCGTCAACGAGCAGCTGGTCGTCGAGCTCTACTCGCGCTAAGCTCCGAAGCAAAAATTTGGCAGCCAACCCCGCCTCGCAGCGGAATGGCTGCCTTTTTTTGTTTCAACCGAGCGAACACAGCCGCAGCGTGGAGGAACGACCTCCGTGTCGTCCGGCTTTTGTGCCCGCAAGCCAACAAGTGGGCGCTGACGGAGCATCGCCCTCCAATGGAAACGGGCGCGCCAGCGTGGAGGGACGACCTCCGTGTCGTCCGACGAAATTCTGGGTGGCCCCCTGCTTTACCGGGCGACGCCCCGAACGTGGTCGAGGATCCGCTTCTGATCGCCCTGCGCATCCCGGACAACGGCCAGGAAACCGGGGAGGGTTAGGCTGCGCTCTTTGAGGAAAGCCCTGTCGCCGCTACACCCGTACATGATTTCGGGAGTGAGCGAACCTTCCAAAAAGCAGAGGGCCTTGGCGGTAATGCGGGGAAGCCAGGCGATGCCGGCCCACTCAGCGGTTTTGGGAGGCAGGCTTTTTTCCGGAAGGGGTGCGGCCGGCCATGCCCCACGCATTTTCCCTAAAAACTCCGCCTGCCGGATCCCGGCCACGCCGGCGAAGTCCTCGCAAGTCGGCCAACCTGAGCGCGAGAAATCTTCGGCATAGTCGAAGAGAACATGGGCGGTGAGGCCGGCCTCGCGCAACGAGGCGAGCGAGGCGGGGCTCAGGAGCGAATCCGCCTCCCGGCACCCGCAGCGGTAGGACTCGACGGCCTCGGAGTGGAGCGCGGAAAATGGAACCGGTTTCATCGATTTATCAAAGGCCATGGTGGAGAGAGATCCTACCATCACATTCCGCTGCCGGCATCGCAGAAATAAAAAAATCCAAACCCGGTATCCTGCGGCGGCAGAATTGGATTGCGGGGCAAGGGAATGCGCCATAGCAAAGCACCCGTCATGATTTCGCTTTTTTCCACCTCTTCGCGTCTTCTGCCGGCGCTTGCGCTCCTTGCGGGGCTGGCGCTCACCGGGTGCGTCAACCCGATCAACCCGCTCGGGCGCTTCGATCCGGCCCCGAAAATTTCCGGCCCGCTTCCGGCGGCGAAGCCGGCGGAGCCATTTGCCTGGGGGATCTCGACCGCGAGCTACCAGTACGAAGACCCGGCGGTGAAGCCCGGGTCGCCCGCGTATTTTTCGACCGACTGGGACATCCTGGTTTCGCAGGGCAAGGCGCCGCCGCGCGGGAACGCGCTCTACAGCTGGACGCACTTCGAAAAGGACCTCGCCGCCCTCAAAAAAATCCGTCCGACGCACTACCGGTTCAGCATCGAGTGGGCGCGGGTCGAGCCGCGGCCGGGGGTCTACAACGAGGAGGCGATCCGCGGGTACGTGGCGATGGCGCGCGAGCTGCGCGCGCTCGGGATCGAGCCGGTCGTCTGCCTCTGGCACTTCACGTTCCCGGACTGGCTCTACGACAAAAAGAACCCGGGCCGGTCGAACTGGCTGCACCCGATGGCCCGCGAGCGGTGGAACGCGTACGTCGAAAAAATGGTCCGCGCGACGGCGCCGTACACGAAGTATTACGCGCCGCAGAACGAGCCGAACGGCCAGATCACGACCGCGTACATCGTCGCCCAGTGGCCGCCGGCGATGACGCTCGCGTTCGGGCACTACTGGAAGGCGATCGACGCGAGCGCCGGGATGTTCCGGGACGCGGCGGCGCGGATCAAGGCGATCAAGCCGTCCGCAAAAGTTGTGAGCGTCGAGGCGCTTCCCTGGTGGGAGCGCGCCCCCCTCGACCCCGGCGGGCTGATCTACAACACGATGATCCACGGGAATACCGACCATCTGGACCGGATCTACGACGTCTGCGACATTCTGGGAATCAACTACTACTACTCGCAGCGCCCCGGCCCGATCTCGCTTCTGGCCGGCCCCTCGCGCCGCGGTCCGAACTTCACGATGATGGGCTGGCGGATCGACCCGGACGGGCTCTACAAGGAGATCCGGCGCGTCGCGAAGCGCTACGGAAAGCCGATGATGATCACCGAAAACGGCATCGCCACGGCGGACGATGCCAAGCGGGAATGGTACATGCAAAACCACCTCGCCGCCATCGGGCGCGCGATCCGCGACGGCTACGATGTGCGCGGGTATTTTGCGTGGTCGCTTGCCGACAACTACGAGTGGCACTACGGGTTCAAGGCAACGTTCGGCCTCTCCACGATGGACCCCGCCACCAAGGACCGGATCCTCAAGCCCTCCGCCAAAACATTTTCCGAATGGATCCGAACCAAAAAGGACATCCGCTCGGTCTCGGCGATCAAGCCGCAGCAGGCATTGCCAAAGGCCGCAGATTGAGGAGCGGGGCTATGCCCTCATCCGCCCGACGAATGCGGCCAGGCGCTCCATGGCAATTTTGATTTGCGGGAGGCCGGTGGCGAAGCTGCAGCGGACGTGGCCTTCGCCGCTCGGGCCGAACGCGGTGCCCGGGACGACCGCGACCTTCTCCTCGCTGAGGAGGCGGAGCGAAAATTCGCGGCTGGCGAGCCCGGTCGAGGAAATATCAGGGAAGACGTAAAACGAGCCGAGCGGCTTCCGGCACGGGATCCCCATGTCGTTGAGAGCGCCGACAATAAAGTTCCGGCGCATCTCGTATTCCCGGCGCATTTTTTCCACGCTCTGTTCCCCGCGGTCGAGCGCCTCGATCGCTGCGTCCTGGCCCATGATCGGGGCGCAGAGGATCGCGTACTGGTGGATCTTCATCATCGCCTCGATGAGCTCGACGGGAGCGCACGCAAACCCGATGCGCCATCCGGTCATGGCGAAGGCCTTGGAGACGCCGTGGAGGAAGACCGTGCGCTCCTGCATGCCCGGGCAGGCGGCGATGCTGGAGTGCGAGCTCCCGTCGAACGTGATCTCGCTGTAGATCTCGTCGCTCATCACGACCAGGTTGTGGCGCACGCAGACCTCGGCCACCTTTTCCAGGTCCTCGCGGGACATCGTCGCCCCGGTCGGGTTCGTGGGAAAGTTGAGCATCAGCACCCGCGAGCGCGGGGTGATCGCGCGCTCGAGCGCTTCGGCGTTGAGCCGGAATCCTTCCTCCGCCTTCGTCTCGATTGGGCAGGCGACGCCGCGCGCGAGCGTGATGCTCGGCGCGTAGGATACGTAACACGGCTCGTGGTAGAGGACCTCGTCGCCGGGATTCAGGAGCGCGCGCAGGGCCAGGTCGATCGCCTCCGAGACGCCGACCGAGACGAGCACCTCGGAGAGCGGCTCGTACCGCAGCCCGAAGTGCTTGCGCACGTAGTCCGCGATCGAGCGGCGCAGGCGCGGGAGCCCGAGGTTTGACGAGTAGCCGGTCCGCCCGCGCTCGAGCGCATAGATCGCCGCTTCCCGGATGTGCCAGGGGGTCGCAAAATCCGGCTCGCCGATCCCGAGCGAGATGACGTCATCCATCGTCTGCACGATCTCAAAAAAGTCGCGGATCCCGGAGCGCGGGATGTCGCGGACGTGGTCGGCGATTGCGATGCTCACGGCGAGACGGCGAGGCGCTCGGCCGCGGTGTCGATCTGGTGGAACGCGCCGTTTTCCTTGTAGGTTTTAAGGCGGAAGTGGGTGGCGGTCGCCTGGACGGCGTCGATCGTGCTGAGCTTCTCGGCCACGAAGGCGGCCGCGCGGCGGAGGTTGGACGCCTCGATCACGATGAGCAGGTCGTACCCGCCGCTCACCAGGTAGCAGCTCTCGACCTCCTCAAACTTGGCAATGCGCGAGGCGATCCGGTCGAACCCGCCGTCGCGCTCGGGCGTGATCTTCACCTCGATGATCGCGGTCACCTTCTCGGTGTCCCACCGCTCGCGGTTGATGATCGCCTGATAGCCGAGCACGACGCCATCGGCCTCAAGCTTCGCGATGGCGGCCTCGAGCGACTCGGGCGTGAGGTCGAGGAGGCGGGCCATGTCGGCGCGCGGCATGAGGGCATTTTGTTGCAGGAGATCGATCAGGGCATCCATGGAGCAGCAGATCATGAAATCCCAGTCGCCACTTGGCAAGCGCGGGGAATTCGGATAATTCCCAAAACTCCTGTATGGCAGCCACCCGCAAAGACCTCACGATCCTCGGATGCGGGTTTGCGGCAAAGTACCCGGAGGGTGGCGGGAATTTTTCTGTGCCCCTGCAGTACCTTCTGGGCCTGCGCAGGATGCGGCGTCCGGCGCTCTGGCTGGAGGTGATGGGTTCCACCGGCGACCCCGCCCGCGACGCGCGGGCGGCGGCCACCTTCCGCCGCCGGCTCGAGGCGTTCGGCCTTGAGGACGCCTATTGCCTGGTTGTTTTCCCGGCAGGAGCGGACGATCAGGACCTGTCGCGGGCCCGGTTTTTTGGCATGTCCCGCCGCCGGCTTCTCGACCTGCTCGCCGGGCCGACCACCCTCCTGAACCTCAGCTACTCGATCCGCCAGCCGCTCCTCGGCATGTTTTCCCTTCGCAAGCTCTGCAGCCTCGATCCGACCGAGGTCTGCTTCTGGATGCAACGGATGGAAATGGGCCAGTCCCACCATGAGGAGTTCTGGTCGATCGGCCTCAACCTCTACGGGCCGGAATCGCGGGTGCCCCGGACCAACGCCACCTGGAAGACGTTTTTTCCGCTCGTCGATACGGCGCTCTTCCAGCCCGCCCCGCGCCCGCGCATCGACCGGTTTACGACGATCGGCCAGTGGTACTGGGACGGCATGATCGAATGGGATGGCGCGTGGAGGGACTTTTCCAAAAAGGCGGCATTTGAAAAGTTCGAGCACCTTCCCGCCCGGCATCCGGGGGTGCGGTTTGAGCTGGCGATGAACCTGGCCGGCGAGGATCCCGAGCGCGGCCGGATCCGGTCGCTCGGCTGGCACCACATCGTACCTCACGCGATCGCCCGGACGCCCCGCCTCTACTACGATTACCTCCGCCGCTCGACGGCCGAGTTCAGCGCCGTGAAGCTCGAGAGCTTCGCGATGTCCGGCTGGCTCAGCGACCGCTCGGCCGTCTACCTCGCGCTCGGGCGGCCGGTGATCTCGGAGCCGACCGGGGCGGATCGCTTCCTCCCCGCAGAAAGCGGGATGTTTTTCGTCCGCAACTTGGACGAGGCCTCGGAGGCGGTGCGCCGGGTGACCACCGATTGGAAGCGGCTCTCCCGCTCCGCCAGGGACTGCGCCTGCGAGTGCTTCGACGCGGTAGCCAACCTCCGGAAAATCCTGGCCTGAGAACTGCAACCGGGCCAGCTACCTACGCAACCTTTCCCAGGAGTCCCTCACCGACTCGTATAAGTTTGGGACCAACGTCGTCATCCACCTCTTGGGCCGCTGGGAAAACCTTCGCGCCGCTGCGGGCCCGCTCTGAAGCGAAAGCCGGCAGATGTTTTTTCTCGCGCGCGGCTGGCAAAGCGGCTTATGGTGATCCCATGGCCTCCTCGCAGAATTCTCTCGTCCAGAAGCTCCTCGACAAGTTCAGCAACTCACGGGATTTCACGATCTCGTTTGTGCTGCACGCGATCCTCGTGGCGGTGTTCGGGACGACCGTCTTGTTCCAGGCGGTCCAGGAACCTCCGGATTTTGAGGGCGAGAGCGGCGGGTTTGTTGGCGGCGAGGAGACGGCGGCCGATGCGCCCGTAACCCAGCAGCAGGTCCCGCAGACGCCGAACATTACGGTCACGGCGACACCGACCAGCAGCACGCTCAACGCAATCACCACGGTCGCACCCTCGGCTGTGAACTTCACCATGGCCCAGACGATCATCGCCCCGGTGAGCCCGACCGTGGCTCCCAGCGCGGCCCAGATGGCCGCCCCCAAGCCCGGCGGCATGAGCTCCGACGGTCTGACCGGCGCCCAGGCCTCCGCGATCAAAGCCTTCACTGGAGGGTGGGGGAAAGGCAGCGGCAGCGGGACAGGAACCCGCAACCGGGAATTTGAGTTCACCGCCTACATCGGCCAGTATACCGGCGGAAACTGGAACTCCACGATCCGCGTGACCAACGGGTCGATCGACAACGGCAGCCTCCCGAACCTCCTGTATTTCATGAGCTCCTGGTCCAAGAACAAGGTCAAGACGAACTACAAAAACGTGAAGGCGATCAAGCTCGAGAGCGACGAGCTGTTTTCGGTGAAGCCTCCCTTCATCTTCCTGACCGGCACGAAGGACTTCCGCCTGAGCGACAAGGAGGTGGAAAACCTGCAGAAGTACGTGCGCCTGGGCGGCGCGATCTGGGGCGACAGCTCGGTCCCGGGACGCAACTCCCGGTTCGATATCGCCTTCCGGCGGGAAATGAAGCGTGTCATCCCCGACGTCGACAAGGACTGGGAAATCATCCCGCCAAACCACCCGATCTACACCCAGGCGTACTTCCCGGAAATCAAAGAGATCCCGCCGGGCCTGAACTACTACCGCGAGCCGATGTACTCGCTCAAAATTTATGGCGAGATCGCGATCATCTACACCGCCAACGATTATGGCGACATGTGGCAGATCGGCCTGACCGAACAGGGCCAGGTGGACATGCGCAGGAACGCAAACAACGCCTACGTTGCGATCAACGACGTCATCTGGACGAACCGTGATGTCTACCTCCGCAACCTGGCCCCCGAGCCGCTAACCCTCACCTACAAGTTTGGGACAAACGTTGTCATCCACCTCCTAACACGCTGGGAGAACAAAACCCGGACGGCCTCGTCGCTGTAACGAGCGCGTGGGCGGACGGGCATCGAAGGGAAACGGGCATGTCGCGTGAGCGGATTTTGGCTTTTGTCGGATCGACGCTTCTCAAGGCCCTCTTCCTGACGATCCGGCTCCGGGTCGACGACCGCAGCGGGATCTTGCACAACGCATTTTCCGAACCGTGCCTGATCACGTTCTGGCACAATCGCATCCTCGGGATCACGCTCGCATTTCACCGGCGCTACCCGAGGCGGGACCGGGGAGGGGTCACCGTTCTCACGAGCCCGAGCAAGGATGGCGAGATTCTCGCGCAGTTTGTGGGGGCCTTCGGGATGGGCTCTGTGCGGGGATCGAGCTCCCGCCGGGGATCGCAGGCGCTGCGAGAGCTTGTGCGACTCGTCGAAGCGGGCGGGGATATTGCGATCACGCCGGACGGCCCGCGCGGGCCTCGCTACGCCCTTGGGCCGGGTGTTATCCTGCTCGCTCAAACGACCGGAGCATCCCTCCTCCCCACGCATGCCCGGTTCTCCCGCTGCCTGCGCATGAAAACTTGGGACGGATTCATCATCCCGTTGCCATTTTCCACCATCTCGGTCACGATAGCTCAAAGGATCACCATTCCGAGGGACCTGGACGAAGACGAATTCGAGCAGGCGCGGAAAAACCTGGAGGATATTTTAAAACATGGAGCGGATTGATGGGGTCGCGATTGCGGCCAAAGTCCTGGAGGAGACGCGTGTGCGGGTGGCGGCGCTGGCCTCGCGTGGGGTGCGTCCCGGTCTGGCGGTTGTCCTGGTTGGCGACGATCCGGCCTCGCGGGCATACGTGCGATCGAAGGACAAGCGGGCGGCGGAGCTCGGATTTCATTCGGTGAAAAAGGAACTGCCGGTCGGGACGACACAAAGCGAGCTTCTGGAGGTTGTCGATTCCCTGAACCGCGATCCCGCCGTGCACGGGATCCTGGTCCAGTCGCCGCCTCCGCCGCACATCGATGAAGCTGAGATCGTACGGGCGATCGATCCGGAAAAAGATGTGGATGGATTTCACCCGGTGAACGTCGCCAAGCTGGCTATGGACGACCCCTCCGGGTTTGTGCCCTGCACCCCCCTCGGATGCCTCCGGCTCCTGGCCGAGGCCGGGATCGAGACGGCCGGCCGCCGGGCGGTTGTTGTCGGGCGCAGCATGATTGTGGGCAAGCCGATGGCCCTGCTGCTGATGCGCAAGGGGCCGGGTGGCGACGCCACGGTGACCGTGGCCCATTCGCGGTCCAAAAATCTGGCCGCCATCGTGAGCGAGGCGGATATCGTCATCGCAGCTGTCGGCCGTCCCCACTTCCTCGGAGCCGAACACATCCGGGAGGGGGCCGCCGTGATCGACGTGGGGATCAACCGTGTCGAGGACCCGGCGAGCCCGAAAGGCTATCGCCTTGTGGGAGATGTGGACTACGATGCCGTCGCCGAGCGGTGCTCCGCCATTACCCCGGTCCCTGGCGGGGTCGGCCCGATGACGATCGCCATGCTCCTCTCGAATACCGTCACGGCCGCGGAGCGGACGCCTTAGTGCGCCGTAAAACCAAAACTTTCGTGTCACCGGAAGGAACATCGAACATTTAACATTGAACATCGAAGTTTGAATGGGGCGCGCCGCCTCGATGTTGTTCGATGTTCAGTGTTCGATGTTGAATGTTCGATGTTGAATGTTCGATGTTGAATGTTCGATGTTGAATGTTCGATGTTGAATGTTCGATGTTGAATGTTCGATGTTCGATGTTGAATGTTCGATGTGCAGTATCCGCCCCCAGGCGCTGACTTGATTTCCGGCATGCCGGCGATTCAATGAAATCCCTCATATCTCACAGTCCGGTTTGGGGCGACGCAGGGTGTCGCGGACCGTCGCTTGCCATGCAAGCATCCAGGCTTCGACGCTCATAGAGCGACGCTACAACCCTTGAGCTCTGCGGGCTAGCTCCCGCTCACGCTGGCGGTTTTGTTCTGTCGGGCAAGGGTGATCAGGTCCTCGACGATGCGGAGCGTTTCGTTCCGGATCGGGTCGGGCTCGGGCGGCTGCGGGCCATCGCGCTTCTCGGCCTCGGCCTCCTCCGGATCCTCGGCGTAGCGCTTCTCGCGCTCGCGCTCGTAGGCAACCGTCTCGAGCTTTTCGCGCTTCGAGCGCACGTCGTCGAGGGTGAGTTGCCAGACCTCGGCATCGACGAGCGGTCCCCGGTCAGCGCGCTCTTTTTTGCGCGCCTCGCGGCGGGATTTGTCATCTCCGAGTTCGGCCCGGCGCTCCTGCTCGTTGAGCGAGATCTGGTTTGAGGTGATCCGCTCGCGCAGGCGGGCCATATCTTCCGAGACGTAGAGGAACTCTGGATCAGCCGTGATGCGGGCCTTGGAGTTTGCGCGGAGCTCGTCCAGGAAAAGCGGGGTGGGGGACTCGGCGATCCGGACCGGCGCCACCTCGTCATACTCAAGGCGGTTTTTCAGCGAGCCCTCGCCGATCTCGATGTTGTCCGTCCGGGAGGGGAGGACGATGTCCGACTCGACCCCCTTGAGCTGGGTCGAGCCCCCCTTCACGCGATAGAACTTTTGGATCGTCATTTTAAGCGCCCCGGCGTCGGCGGCCCCGAGGCTGAAGAACGGCATGACGCGGCCGATATCGAGCACCGTCTGGACCGTGCCCTTGCCGAAGCTGCGCTCGTCGCCGACAACGACCGCGCGCCCGTAGTCCTGGAGCGCCGCCGCGAAGATCTCGCTGGCGGATGCGCTGAGCCGGTTCATGACGACGACCATCGGTCCGGTGTAGGAGATGCCCGGGTTCGTGTCGCTCGAGACGGTGATCTTGCCGTTCGGATCTTTTGACTGGACGACCGGCCCCTTGGGAATAAAGAGCCCGGTAAGGTTGATCGCCTCCTCCAGAGACCCGCCACCATCCTTACGAAGATCGATAACCAGGCCCTCGATCCCCTCCTGCTTCAGCCGGCCGAGGATCGCGGCGACGTCCTCCGTGGTGCTCTTGGCCGGGCCCTCGCCGCCCATGTTGGCATAGAACGAGGGGAGCGTGATCCAGCCGATCCGGGTCGTTTTTCCGCCGGCGCCCTTCACATCAAGAACCTCCGCCTTCGCCTCGGCATCCTTGAGCTTCACGACATCGCGGGTGATCTCGACGATCTGGCGCTTCGAGGGGTCGGCCGCATCGCCGGGGATCACCTGCAGGCGCACGAGCGAGCCCTTTTTCCCCCGGATCTTCTCGACAACCTTGTCGAGCTTCATGTCCACGACATCCTCAAATTCGCCATCGCCCTGGGCCACAGCGGCAATCCGGTCGTTTTCCTTCAGGCGCCCATCGCGGTCCGCCGGCCCCCCGGGCACGACCTCCATGATGCGGGCAAAACCGTCGTCGCTGCGCAGGACCGCCCCAACGCCCACCAGCGACAACTTCATCGAAATATTAAAATTTTCCATCTCCTCCGGGCTCATGTATTCCGAGTGGGGGTCGTACGTTTGGGCGAGGGCGCTGAGGAACGAGTTGACGACATCGTCGGACTCCATCTCGCGGACATTGCGAAGGGCCTGGTCGTACCGCTTGACGACCGTCTGCTCGGGCGGGCGGAGCTGGTGCTCGTTCAGGTGCTCCTGGAGGAGCTCCGCCTCAACCCGGTCCCTCCACAGGGCGTCGGCCTCGGCGCTGTCTTTGGGCCAGGCCGCCTTCTGACGGTTCAGCTGCACGGTTTCCTTGCGGCTGAAATCGTATTTTTTTTGAGCGAGCTTTTTATTTTCTGCGCTCCGTTCCTCGACGCGCTGCTTGAAGCGGGCGAAGATCTCGTGGGCTGGGGAGAGATCGCCCCGGAAGATGGCATCGTCCAGACTGCTCCCGAATTTTTCCTGGAATTCCTGGACGTCCTGCTGGGTGAAGTACAGGCGGTTGTAGTCGAGGAGCTCGAGGTAGGTGTTGAGGAGCTTTGCCGACATGGCGTCGTCCAGCTTTTGGCGGCTGTAATGCGCCTGCTCGAGCCAGCGGGCGACGGCGAGAGCGACCTGTCCGGAGTCCGGAGAGGCGGCGCCGGCGAGCGGGAAGGGGACCGCGACAAGCGCTGCAAAAAGGGCTGTCACAAGGCCGCGGCGGGAAAATTTTCTCATGGTTGGTGCGAAAACCTTGCAGAGATCGGCCGGAAAATCAAACGTGGTCATGCACAATCAGACCACATGAAGACAAATCGGTTCAAATCGTTTACCGGGGGCGCGCTCGACACCAACGCATTTTTCCTCGAAGCCCCCGGGGGGAACCTGCTTTTTGACGCTCCGCAGGGCGCTGACGAGCGGTTTGCCGGGGAGAAGGTCGACTGGCTCCTCCTGACGCACGGGCATTTTGACCATGTCGCCGATGCGGCCAAAATCCAGCGCCGCCATGGCTGCAAAATTGCCTATCATCCCGAGACGGCGCCGATGGTCACCGACGCCGGCTTTTTCCGGCGGCACGGCTTTCAGGTTGACGTCGAGCCGTTCCAGGCCGACCGCCTGCTCGACGAGTGCGCGTCCTGCGAGGTCGGGGGTGAGGCTATGCAGATCCTCTACGTTCCGGGTCACTGCCCGGGCAGCATCTGCTTTTATTTCCCGGGCGACCGGATCCTGATCGGGGGGGACGTCCTCTTTCAAGGAGGCGTCGGGCGGTGGGACCTTCCGGGCGGGGACGGGCCTCTCCTTTTTGAGGGGATCCGGAGCAAGGTATTTCGCCTGGACGATGACGTGGCCGTTTTTCCCGGCCATGGCCCGGCGACCACGGTCGGGTTCGAAAAGGAGCACAACCCGTATGTTGGAGGCTAGGCGTTTCTTCCTCGACACGGGATCGCCTTCCACCTAGAAAGAGTCCTCACTTCCCGCCCAAACCATGCCGAGATATTCCTACGTTGCACTTGACTCCCGGGGACAGGAATCTTCCGGGGTCATCGAAGCCGACTCCCAGAACGACGCCCTCGGCCAGCTTCGCCAGTCGGGGTACTTCCCAAAAAACATCGCGGAGGAAGGGAAGGGGCCGAAGCTTAAGACCAAGTCTCCCGCGAAGGCCCAGTCGGGTCCGAAGAAGCAGATGAAGGTCAACATCCCGTTCCTTCAGAGAAAGACGATCAAGCCAAAAACCTTGATGATTTTTACCCGGCAGCTGGCGACGCTGATCGATGCCGGCCTCCCGCTGCTGCGCGGGCTGACGGTTCTCTCCAAGCAGGAGCCCGACCCGGTGCTCAAGGGCGTCATCATCAACCTCGCCGAGTCGGTTCAGGGCGGCGGTACGTTTTCGGAGAGCCTCGGCGGACACCCGAGGATCTTCAACAAGCTCTACGTCAATATGGTGAAGGCCGGCGAGCTTGGCGGTGTCCTGGAGCTCGTCCTCCTGCGCCTCGCAGAATTTCAGGAGAAGGCTCAGAAGATCAAGAACAAGGTCGTCGCGGCGATGTTTTACCCGATCATCGTCCTGGTCATCGCGATCGTCATCCTGGCGTTCCTTCTGGTGTTCATCGTTCCGAAGTTTGAGGCGATCTTTGCCGACATGCTCGGGGGCAAGCCGCTTCCCGCGCTCACACAGTTTGTGATCGGGGCGAGCAACCTGGTCAAAAACAACTCGCTGCTCATCGTCGCGGCGGTCGTGGTATTCATCATCTTCTACAAGCTCATCTCGAGAACGGCCAAGGGCATCGTGGTCATCGACAACATCAAGCTCAAGGCCCCGCTCTTTGGCGACCTCACCCGGAAGAGCTCGATCTCGCGCTTCACGCGCACGCTCGGTACCCTTGTCACCAGCGGCGTCCCGATCCTCCAGGCGCTTAATATCACGCGCGAGACCGCCGGCAATATGGTTATCGCCGACGCCATCTCGAAGGTCCACGACAGCGTGAAGGAGGGCGAATCCATCGTCCAGCCGCTCGAGGCCAGCGGCGTTTTCCCTCCGATGGTGATCAGCATGATCGACGTCGGCGAGGAGACCGGCCAGCTTCCCGAGATGCTTCTCAAAGTCGCCGAGGTCTACGACGACGAGGTGGATAATGCCGTCGCCGGCCTCACGTCGCTCCTCGAGCCGATCATGATCGTCTTCCTGGCCGTGGTCGTCGGGACGATCGTCATCGCCCTCTTCCTTCCGCTCATCAGCATCATCACCGGGATGCAGTCGCAGTCATGATGAAGAAAGTTTTCAGTGGTTCCGTGTTCGGTGTTCAGGGGAAAGCCGCTTCCGCTGGCGTTCCGCTGCTTGCCTCCGGGCTGAAAACGGAAGATCGAACACGGAAGATTTCTTCTGCCTTCACCCTTATCGAGCTCCTCGTCGTCATCGCCATCATCGCGATCCTCGCCGGCCTGATCCTCAGCACCGCCGGGTACGTCCAGAAGAAGGGGGCGACGTCGCGGGCAGAGGCCGAGATCGCGGCCCTCTCGGCCGCCCTCGAAAGCTACAAGGCTGACAATGGGGAATACCCCCAGGCAACCAATTCAACACTAGCGGGCAACTCCCTTTACGGTCTGCTCTGTCCTCCCACCGGGAAGGTGTATTTCGAGTTCAGCAAGGGGATGACAAGCTCCACAGGAATTATCGATCCGTTCGGCTCACCGTACCAGTACAAGGTCGGTGCCGCAGCCACCAACAACGGCACAAACTTTTTCGACCTCTGGTCCACGGCTGGATCGACAACAAACGCCGCAAGTGCCGTGAAGTGGATTAAAAACTGGTAGGGCAAGGCCTTCGCACCGCCCCCTGGAAATGGGGGAGGGCGGCCGCGATGTCCCTGCTTATCCCGAAAACGGCTGAAGAGGCCCGCGAATCATGCGAATCCCCGCGAATGGGAAGCACTTGAAGATGGTCAGAGCAGGCGGCAATTTTCCGGCTGACGTTTTCCTATCTGGCTCATTTTATTCGCGTTCATTCGCTTTATTCGCGGGCAAAATCCGAATCCGGGCTTACCGGAATTTCTGGCGGAGCCAGCCGAGAGGGAACCGGTCGCCCGGGCAGTCCGTCGGCTTCGGGTTAATTTCCTTGTGGCCTTTGACGATCGCCTGCTTGCCCTTGATTTTTCCGACCCGGCCGCGGAGGTAGGTGACGAGCTCATCGATTGCCGCGAGCTGTTCGGGGGTTGGCTTGTCGCGGTTCAGGTCGCCGACCAGGCAGATCCCGAGAGCGATGTTGTTGAGGTAGTCGCTCGCGACGTGGCCGCCGTTGATCTGGCGCGTCCACCGGCTTCCGATCTCGATCTGTCCGTTCCCCGACGAGTTCCCGTTCCCGATGACAAAGTGGTAGGCCATTCCGTTCTGCATCTTGCGCGTGCGCCGGTGGTAGACGTCAAAAATTCGGGCGTTCCCCTGCCGGGTCCCGCTATTGTGAATGATGATGTACTTCCAGCGGCCTCGCTGGACGCGCGCGCTGTCGATTGCCTTGCGCACCGACGGCGTCAGGTACCGGTAGCGCTTGAAAAACCCTCCAAATTGCTTTTTCGGCGCGGGCTCCTCGCCGAGATCCTTTTCCAGCCCGGATTTTTCGACATGGATCGGGGCGTCGAGCCTTTCCCCGCCGGGGGTTGTGCCTTTGGGGATCTGCACAGGCGTGGGCTTGGGAGATTCTTCGGGAGACGGCGTCGGGGTGGCGGGCGGCTGAGGCTTCTCGCGCGGCCCCCCCGGCTTTTCGCCGGGAAGAAGGATAAAATCCCCGGTCGAGTCCGGCGTGGGCTGGATGTCGAGGGGCGTCGGGACAGGCTTTCCAGGTGTCGGGCTCGGCCTCACCTCGGGTTTTGGGGTGGGCTTTGGCGTCTCCTTGGGCTTTTCCTTTGGCGTTGCCTTGGGCTCAGGCGTCTCCTTTGGCGCCGGGGTGGGTTCAGGGGCCTCCGGGGGAGGTGTCTCCTTGGCGATTGGCTTAGCGGTCGGTTCGGGCGTGGGTTCCGGGGTCGCCTCGGGAGTGGCCCGAGGCTTCGGCGTGCTCTCTGGGATCTCAGCGGGCGTGGGTTTTGGAGTGGCCTTCGGGGCCGCTCGGGGGGTGCCCGCCGGCTGGGGCTTGGGGCGCGGCGTCGCCGAAGATTTCGGAACCGGCCGGATGTCCTCCCGCGCCTGCAAAAAGAGCCTCCGCTTTTCCTCATCACTCATCTGCGCGCGCGCCTGGACCACAGAAAAACCGATGCCCATCAGCACCCAGAGGAATAGCCATCGTTTCCGCACGACCGAACCTGACAAAACACCGCCCCCGGATCAAGCCGCGTCGAACAGAACTTGCATAAAGCTATCGATCCTCGCGTCCGCGATATCAAAATACTTCTGAGCACGCGATTGACTCGCCGTGCCGATCGCGCATGATCTCGCGTTTTTCTCCCATATATGATCGAGCAGCACGTTCTTAAAATCACGAAGGAATTGAGTCTTCAGCCCCGCCAGGTGGCCGCCGTGGCGGTCCTGCTGGAGGAGGGGGGCACGGTGCCGTTTATCGCGCGCTACCGGAAGGAGCGCACCGGGGAGCTGGACGAGGTGCAGATCACATCGATCCGCGACCGGCTTGAGCAGTTGGGCGAGCTCGACAAGCGGCGGGAGACCGTCCTGTCCTCGCTCGAGGAGCGCAAGCTGCTCACCGGGGAGCTCAAGGCAAAGATCGGGGCTGCCGAGACGCTCGCGACCCTGGAGGATATCTACCTCCCGTTCCGCCCGAAAAAGCGGACGAAGGCGACGATTGCCAAAGAGCGGGGCCTGGAGCCGCTCGCCGAGATCCTCTGGCCGCAGGAGCCGGCGACCGATCCGGAGAAGGAGGCGGCTGCATTTGTCGACGAGGCCAAAGAAGTGCCCGATGCTGCGGCGGCCCTGGCCGGGGCGAGGGACATCCTGGCCGAGCGGGTGAGCGACGACGCCGGGGCGCGAGCCAAGCTCCGCACGCTTTACCTGACGAAGGGCGTCATCAAATCGAAGGTCGCGTTCGGCAAGGAAGAGGAGGGCTCAAAATTTAAGGACTACTTTGATTGGAGCGAGCCCGCCGCGTCGGCCCCCTCCCACCGGATCCTGGCGATCCGCCGCGGCGAGGCGGAGGGATTCCTGTTTTCCCGGCTCACCCCGCCGGAGGACGAGGCGGTCGCGATCCTGGTCTCGCAGTTTGTGCGCGGCAGCTCGCCGGCCGCGCTCCAGGTCCGCCTGGCCGTGGAGGATTCCTACAAGCGGCTCCTCGGGTTTGCCATGGAGGCCGAGGCCCGGATGTTTTTTAAGAAGAAGGCCGACGAGGAGGCGATCCGGGTGTTCGCCGAAAACCTGCGCGAGCTGATGCTGGCTTCCCCGCTGGGGCGCAAGAACACGCTGGCGATCGACCCCGGATTCCGCACCGGCTGCAAGGTGGCCGTGCTCGACCGCCAGGGCAAGCTCCTCTACCACGATGTCATCTACCCGGAAAAAAGCGCGCGCGAGCAGGTCGAGGCCGCAGAGTTCCTCCTCTCGGTCACCAAAAAATACCAGATCGAAGCGATCGCGATCGGCAACGGGACCGCGTCCCGGGAAACCGAGGCGTTTGTCAAAAAATGCCGGATCACGATCCCGGTGATGGTGGTCAACGAATCCGGGGCCTCCATCTATTCGGCCTCGGATGTGGCCCGCGAGGAATTTCCGGACCTCGACCTCACGGTCCGCGGGGCGGTCTCGATCGGCCGCCGCCTGATGGACCCGCTCGCCGAGCTCGTCAAGATTGACCCGAAGTCGATCGGGGTCGGCCAGTACCAGCACGATGTCGATCAGAACGCGCTCCGCCGCTCGCTCGACGACACCGTCACCTCGTGCGTGAACAGCGTTGGGGTCGAGCTCAACACCTCGAGCAAGCACCTCCTCGGCTACGTTTCCGGCCTTAACGCGCGCACGGCCGCGAGCATCGTCGAGCAGCGCGACAAAAACGGGCCGTTCCAGTCGCGGCAGGACCTTCTGAAAGTTCCCGGTCTGGGACCGAAGGCGTTCGAGCAGGCGGCCGGGTTCCTGCGCATCCGCGACGGAGCTCACCCGCTCGACGCCAGCGCCGTCCATCCCGAGCGCTACCCGCTTGTGGACGCCATCGCGCGCGACATCGGGTGCACGGTCACCGACCTGCTCCGCGATGCCGGCGCGCGCTCGAAGATTGTCCCTAAAAAATATGTGACCGACGAGGTCGGCCTGCCCACTCTGAACGACATCGTCCAGGAGCTCGCCAAGCCCGGCCGCGATCCGCGCCAGCAATTTGAGGTCTTCTCGTTTGCCGAGGGCGTCGAAAAGATGGAGCAGCTCCAGCCCGGAATGAAGCTCCCCGGCATCGTCACCAACGTCACCGCCTTCGGCGCCTTCGTCGATGTCGGCGTCCACCAGGACGGCCTCGTCCACATCTCGCAGCTCTCCGACGAGTTTGTTAAAAATCCGTCGGACGTCGTGAAGGTCGGCCAGCGCGTGCAGGTGACCGTCCAGGAGGTCGATCTTGCCCGCAAGCGGATCGCTCTCTCCATGAAAACAAAAGTCGAGCTCGTCCGCGCGAAGCCCGGCGAGCGCCGGAACGAGGGCTCGACCCGCGACGTCCAGCGCCACGGCGCCGGAGCAGCCCCTCAGGTCGATTGGTTTACCGCCGCGCTCAACAAGAAGAATTAGCCTCGCGGGCGGCGAGGCGGGCGGCCTCGCGGGCGGCGGCTTCAGAAAACGGCGCCTCCGGGAGCGGAGAGCGGCGGAGGTCCTGCAACCGGATTTCGCCGCCCTGCCAGATCCAGGCCGCCGGCGAATAGGGGCCGACGCGGCAGGGGTTGCTCCAGGTGTGGATGCCAAGCATCGGGCGGTGCAGGGCGGCCGCTAGGTGCATCGGGCCGCTGTCCACGCTGACCGTAAACTGCGACCCGCGAAGCATCCCGATCAGCTCCAACAGAGAGGTCTTTCCGGTGAGGTTGATGACCGGTCCGGGGAGGTCCGGGGGCGGAGTCCCGAACCCGACAAGTACGACAGGTAGCGGGCTGGCGCGGGAGAACTCGTCCAAAAAAGCCTTGATTTCCGCATCCCCTATCGACTTGCCAAGCCCTCTGGCAAACGGATGGAGGACGACGTAGCGTTCGGGGAGCCGCGGGCGCACTCCCCCGGGGAGCGGGAATTCACAAACCTCCGGGCGCGAGATGCCGAGCGGAGCGAGGGCACGCAGATAGCGGTCCACCGCATGCTCGCCGGGCAAAACCTCCACCCGCTGGTGGTAAAAGAACCGGGACCCTTCGCGCGCATCCCCCAGTCCGATGAGGTTTTTTCCGCCGCTGAGCTTCGCCATCAGGGCGCTGCGGAGCAGGCCCTGGAGGTCGAGAACGGTGTCAGGTTGGAGGCGGCGCAGCCCGGCGTACCAGCGCACCGCACGAAAAAATCCCGCCGCGCCCCGGAAGGATTCGCGGGGGAAAAGCACCACTTCCGCGACGCCGGGATTCTCTTCGAGGAGCTGCGCCCACCGGGGATCGATCACCCACGAAACTCGGATGTCCGGACGCGACCGGTGGATTGCCGCGACCACGGGCAGGGAATGGATCACATCCCCCATCGAGCCCGGTTTGAGGAGCAGCAGCATCGAACAGTCGGCGCGGGGAATTATCCGTTGCCTCCGACGGGGAGCGTCAGGCGGGCTTTCGTGAGCTCACCTAAAACGGCCGCCATTTTTTCGCGCACGCCGGGAATGAACCCGCGATCCCTGTGGAAGACGAGCATGGTCAGATCATCGCGATGGAAAAAGCTGATGACTCCCTTTTCCGTGTGGAGCGTGACCGCGGGGACCGTGCCGACCCCCATGCGGGCGGACGATTCGCGCATCGCCTGAAGCATTTCCGCAGCGTGGGCGCTCATCGAAACCAGGTCCACCCCTTCCGGAACATTGTGCGAGGCGACCACAACTGATCCATGGGCCAGCACGCAGGAGTTGATTCCCGGCAGCCCACCGCAGAGCTCGATGACCCGGCCCACGGACATCTCCTCGTCCGTTAAGAAGAGCGCCTGGAGCGGACCCTGCTCGGTGATATCGTGATCGCGGGATCGGTCGGACATCGTCTCGGTCGCCAGCATCCGAACCGGCTCAAGTGGCGGGGGCTCGTCGGGCGCAAATGCCGGCTCGGGTGAGGCCTCAAACTCTGGCGCCGGCACGTACGCCGGCTCAGGCGACGCCTCTAAGACAGGCTCGTAGGCTGGCGCGGAAACATTCTCGTAAGCTGGCTTGGAGATAGACTCAGGAGCTGATCCAAATCCCTCAGAATCAGCCGCAAATGAGACGTCATCCTGCGGGGTTGGCACCTCCGCCGCGTCAGCCGCCTCAAGAGCGGTCGCTGCAGCGGGATGGGGAATGGGTGCCCCTTGGACCTGCGGAAGCCGGATGCCGGAAAACGGGGGGCTCATCGGGTGGGCAGCGGGTTCCACGGGGGCGGCCACGGCAGGTTTTCTGCGGAAGATGGGAAGGCCGATAAACGTGCCCTCGCGGCGCGGCGGCATCTTACCCATGGCGGCAGGTTTGGGAGCCACGAGGGGTTCGGGCGGGACCATTGGCGGTAGCGGCTGATGGGGTGCTTCCCCGCCAGATGCGGAAGGTTCGGTCGGCAGCCCAACAGCCGCCGGCACGGGGAGGGAGGGCTCTAATACGCCTGCTGCCGGTTCCTCCTGATGCGAAACGACCTCCTCCTGAACAGGCTCCGGGGGCTCGATCTCCTCGGGCTCCTCCTCGATCTCCGGCGGAAGCTCCTCGGAATGCACCACCAGCTGGTAGGCTGTTGCAAGCCGCGAGACGGGAAGCTTGATCATGCCGTCCGATGGCAGGACGCACTCGGGGATCACGTCGGACAGCTGGCGCAGCGAAATCCGCGGCACGTTTTTGCCCAGCACCGTCGCCGCCGGCAGCTGAAACGAACGGCTCGGATCGCTGCCCGAAATCCAGTTCGCCTTCGGAACGTGCGCCTCGATGTCCGAAACCCGCAGGGTTAAAAATTCCGGCGGCGTCGTCCAGTACCGGAACCGGGGGGCCGGAGGAATTTTTGCCTCCGGCATCGCTTTGAGTTGTTTCATGGGCGGATTCCGATTATCCGAGATTTCAACTTTAATCAATCCTGTGGAATTTGAATTTCAATTTACCCCGGATGGCCTGATCCCCGCCATCGTGCAAGAAGCCAGCCGGACCGCCCGCCCGACCGGGCGTGTCCTCATGTTTGCGTGGATGAACCGGGAGTCGCTCGCCCGCACGCTCGAATCCGGCCTGATGACGTACTGGAGCCGGTCGAGAAAAAAGCTGTGGCTCAAGGGCGAGACCAGCGGGCACACCCAGCGGGTCGTCCGCTGGTTCGTCGACTGCGACAAGGACGTCCTGCTGTTCGAGGTCGAACAGACGTCGGGCGCCTGCCACACCGGATACGAGAGCTGCTTTTTCCAGGAGCTGGATAATAAGGCCCTGCCGCTGCCGGTCGCCGAAAGCAAGCTGTTCGACAAGGACGCCGTCTATCAGGCTGCCGAGCGGGCAGTGTAGAGCGCCACCAGGGCAGCCCCGATCGCCTGGGACAGCTCCCCGAGCGTGGCCGGGACGATCTGGAGCGTGCGGCGCTGGACCGGAAACAGCCAGGGCTCGGCGGCCGCCCGGATCCCGGTCAGGTAGCGTTCCCGGAACTCCGGTGTGGTCGAATCCGGGTCGATCAGCCCGCCGCCGATCACGACAAACTCCGCATCGAGGGCAATCGAAAGGTTCGCGACATGGAGGCCGAGCGCCTTCGCCTGGTAGTCGAAGATCTCCAGCGCCAGAGCATCCCCCTTCTGCGCCAGCCCGCGCAGGGCGAGCGCCTTTTCCTTCGGGGCCATTCCTGCCCCGGACAGCACGTGGTCGGGGTACTTGGGAAGCAGGAAATCCAGAAACTGTGGCAGCCCCGAGATCGAGGTGTACGCCTCGAAGCACCCCCAAGTGCGGCCGCACCCGCACGTGAACGCCGGCAGGCCGAGCAGGTGCAGCGGGGCGGGCATGTGGCCGGCCTCCATGCCGCAAAACATATCGCCCTCGAGCGGAAGCCCGCGATGGTCAACATACGCGCCGCCCAGGCCGGAGCCCGGCGCCAGCATGATGACGGACGCCTTCTTCGCCCCCCGCACACGCGCCGCCTCGCCGACCCCGCCGTAGTTGCCGTCGTTTCCCGCAACAAGCGGGATCGGGCGCCCGGCCCGCTCGGCCAGCGCGGCCGAGTAGTCGGAGTGAAACTCCCAGCCGGCAAAGGACGGCGGCAGGTTCGCCGTGCGGTCCAATACCCCGTAGGCTTGGTACGGCCCGGGAATCGCCAGTCCGACCCCCTTCACCTGGTCCCACGTCAGCCGGTTCACGCTCAAAAATTTCTCTGCGCCATCGACCCAGCCGGCGACGACCGCCCGGGTGCCGAGCTGCGCGTTTGTCGAGCTCTGGGCGAGCTTCAGGGAGATCGGATTGCCCTCGGAATCAACGCCGCCCGTCTTCGATGTGGTCGCTCCGCTGTCTGTGCCAAGGAATACTTCGTTCATGGGCTCCGGAGGTTAGCAGGCCAACCCGCAGAGCGCGAGAAACTTTCACTGAGCTTGTGGCTTGACCGCCCTCGCAGGGGGCCTCATATTCGAGGATTCCCATTCGATGCGATGGCGGGACCGGTTCCCGCCTTTTTCATCGGCGGGCACAACGATTTTTTTATGAATTCCGAACTCATTGCGATGCTCGACTACCTCGAGCGGGAAAAAGGCATCAAGCGGGAAATCCTCGTGGAGGCGATCTCCGACGCGCTGCTCGCCGCCTCGAAGAAGAGCTTCACCTCCGGCACCCGGGAGCTGCGCATCGAGATCAATCCCCAGAGCGGATCGATCCGCGCCCTCGCCAGGCTGATCGCCGTCGAAAAGGTCACCAACCCGCATGACGAGATCCTCCTGAGCAAGGCGAAGGCCGTCAAGGCGGATGCCCAGCCCGGCGAGGAGATCGAAATGGAGGTCACCCCGAAGGATTTCGGCCGCATCGCCGCGCAGGCGGCCCGCCAGGCGATCAACCAGCGGATCCGCCAGATCGAGCGCGAGATGATCTACGAGGAGTTCAAAGACCGCGCCGGCGAAATCGTCAATGGCACGGTCCGGAGGTTTGAGAAGTCGGATGTCATCATCGACCTCGGAAAATTTGAGGGCGTGATGCCGTCGCGCGAGCGGGTCGTCACCGAGGACTACAATGTCGGTGACCGCCTGCGGGCGTACGTCGTCGCGGTCGACCATGCCGCCCGCGGGCCGGAGATCATCCTCTCCCGCAGCCACCCGAATTTTGTCCGCCGCCTCTTCGAGCTCGAGGTCAGCGAGATTGCCGACCACACGGTCGAGCTGAAGGTGATCGCCCGCGAAGCCGGCTACCGGACGAAGGTCGCCGTGCACAGCGAGGACGCCAAGGTCGACCCGGTCGGAGCCTGCGTCGGCATGCGCGGGGCCCGGGTCAAAAATATCGTCCGCGAGCTCAACAACGAGAAGGTCGACATCATCCGCTGGGATGCGGACCCGGTGAAGTTTGCGACCGCCGCCCTGAAGCCGGCGAACATCCGCAGCATTACCGCCGACGAGGCGCGGAAAACGATCAACGTCCTCGTCCACAAGGACGACCTCTCGCTGGCGATCGGCCGCCGGGGCCAGAACGCCCGCCTCACGGCTAAGCTGACCGGCTGGGAGATCGACATCCAGGAGGACAAGACCGCCGCCCAGGTCATCGAGTCCCGCACCGCCGAGGCCGCCCATTCGCTGGTCGCCGTCCTCGGCATCAGCGAGGAAGATGCCCAGAAGCTGGCTTCGGCCGGAATGAATTCGCTCGAGGCTGTCCAGACCGCCGGACCGGACGATATTGCCGGAATCCTTGGGATCGAGCTGGAGGCCGGCCAGAGGATTCTGGATGCGGCGATGGCTGGCGGCACCGACAAGACGACCCCGGCTTGACGGCCATGCAACCCTCCCCTCGAAACCGTTTGATTTATGGCAGAGAAAGTTACCAAGAAACCCACCGAAGACAAAGCCGCCAGAGCGAAGCGGACGTCCTCTGTCGCGCACAAATTACCATCCACCCCGGAGCCTGAGGCGCCGGCTGCTCCTGTGGACCCGAAGCCAGTGATGGCCACGGTCGACCTCCTGGAGCCAAAGAAAAAAGTCAGGAAGTCGGAAGCCGGGCGCAAGGCCCCTCTGAAGCCGTTTGTCCAGGTGGAGGGAGCTCCGGCGACCCAGCCGGATCCTGTCGTCGATCCGGAGGTCGAAGCCCCCGAGCCGGAGGCCGCCGCCGACGAGGCGCCTGCAGAAGGAGAGGCCGGGGAGCTGCGCAAGAACGTTCTGCACCTCAAGCCGCCGATCATCGTCAAAGAGCTCGCCGAGCACCTGGGCCTCAGGCCGTTCCAGATCATCAAGGACCTGATGTCGCTCCAGATTTTTGCCAACATCAACCAGACGGTCGAGCCCGACATCGCCGCCAAGGTTTGCGAGCTCCATGGGTTTATTTTTGAGAGGGAAAAAAAGGACACCTCCAAAGGCCACCACAAGGTCGAGGTGAAAGTGGAGGCCCCGAAGGAGCCGGAGAAGCCAAAGGCTGACGAGCTGGCGACCCGGGCCCCGATCATCACGTTCATGGGCCACGTCGATCACGGCAAAACCTCGCTGCTGGACGCGATCCGCAAGGCGCGGGTGGCGGCCGGAGAGGCGGGAGGGATCACCCAGCACATCGGCGCCTACAGCGTCGAGCGCAACGGCCAGACCATCACGTTTTTGGACACCCCCGGCCACGCGGCATTCACCGCGATGCGCGCGCGCGGAGCAACTGTCACCGACATCGTCGTTCTGGTTGTCGCTGCGGATGACGGCCTGATGCCGCAGACGCTCGAGGCGATCTCGCACGCAAAGGCGGCCAAGGTCCAGATCATGGTTGCGATCAATAAGATCGATCTTCCATCGGCAAATGCGGACCGGGTGAAAACCCAGCTCCAGGAGCACGGGCTCGTCCCCGAGGATTGGGGCGGAGATATCATCTGCCTGCCGGTCAGCGCAACCAAGGGAACCGGCGTTGCCGAGCTTCTCGATATGATGACGCTCCAGGCGGAAATCCTGGAGCTGAAAGCCAGCTCGACCGTTGACGCCCGCTGCACGGTCATCGAGGCGCAGGTCGAGCAGGGGCGCGGCCCCACGGCCACCGTCATCGTCCGCATGGGCACCCTCAAGGCCGGCGACCCGTTCATCTGCGGAAACTATTGGGGCAAGGTGAAGCAGCTCATCAACGACCTGGGAAAGCCGGTGAAGGAGGCGGGCCCCGCGATGCCGGTGAAGGTCCTTGGCTTCAGCGGCCTCCCGAATGCCGGCGATGAGCTCATGGTCATGGATTCGGAAAAATCCGCGCGCCTCCTCGGCGAGGAGCGCTTGGAGTCGATCCGGAGCGACAAGCTCGCGGCCCCGAAACGCGCCACCCTCGAAAACCTTTTTGCCAACCTGGCCGCCGACCAGAAGCCGACGCTCCAGATCGTCGTCAAAAGCGACGTGCAGGGCTCCCTCGAGGCGATCGTCTCCTCGCTCAAGGATATCCCGCAAAAGAAGATCTCCCTCGAGATCATCCATGCGGCCGTCGGCCCGATCACTGACTCCGACGTCCTGCTTTCGAGCGCTTCGAACGCGATCATCATCGGGTTCAGCACGAAGACCGAGAACAGCGCGGCGCAGGCCGCGAAGCGGGAGGGCGTGCAGATCAAGCTTTACAGCATCATCTACGAGCTGCTCGACCAGGTCCGCGAGGCGATGAGCGGGATGCTCGCGCCCGAGCTGCGCGAGTCGGTCATCGGCCACGCCGAAGTCAAGCAGGTGTTCGACCTCACCAAGGGGAAGGTGGCCGGCTGCATGGTTACCGATGGCCGGATCGCCCGCACCGCGCGGGCGCGCGTCCTCCGCCGCCGCCAGCCAATCTATGACGGCGGGCTCGCAACGCTCCGCCGGTTTACCGACGACGTCAAGGAAGTGCGCGCCGGCCTCGAGTGCGGTATCAAGCTCGGCGACTTCACGGAATACCTGCCGGAGGATATCATCGAGTGCTACACGCTCGAGAAGATCCCCCAGCAGCTCTGAGGTCAACCCGCGTGAAGCATCGTATCGAACGGGTCTGCGAGGTCATCAAGCGCGAGCTCGGGGTCATCATCCTGCGCGAAATGGATTTTGGTAAGGTGCTGGTGACAATCAGCGGCGTGGACGTCACCCCCGACCTCAAGCAGGCGCACGTTTTTGTCTCAGCGCTGGGGACCCCGGGCCAGCAGAGCGCTGTGCTCGAAAAGCTCGAGGCCGCCCGCGGGTACCTCCAGGCAGAATTTGCCAAGCGCGTCACCCTGAAGCACACCCCGCACCTGTTCTTTAAGATCGACGCCGCGATCGAGCGGGGCACCCGCGTCCTCAAGATCATGAATGAACTCGGGCTCGACGAAGATGTTTGACCGAATTGCCGACGCCCTGCGCGGGGCGAAGCGGATCGCGATCGCCAGCCACCTGCGCCCGGATGCCGACGCGCTCGGCTCGACAATCGCCGCCGCGCTTTGGCTCAAAAGCGAGGGCAAGGACGTCACCGCCTGGAACGAGGATGGCATGCTGGAAAAATTCCGCTATCTGCCCGGCCATGAACTGATCTCCGCCCCCCCGGCAACCGCGCAGGAGTTCGATATTTTGCTGGCCCTCGACAACTCGGTGAAAAAGCGTCTCGGCACGGTCGTCGAGGCGGTCGCACCGGGCGCACGTTGGATCAATATCGACCACCATGTCAGTAACGAAAATTTTGCGGACCTGAACTACGTGGACCCGACCGCCCCGGCGACCGGCCAGATCCTCTTCGAGTTTTTCCGCCATGCCGGCGTCCCCCTCAACCCGGCGATTGCGACGAACCTTTTTGCTGCGATCTCGACCGACACCGGGTCGTTCCAGTACCAGGGGACCGACGCGCGCACGTTCGATGCGGGGTCCGCTCTCATCTCTGCCGGCGTCGATGTGGCGGCGCTCTCGCGGGCGATGTACGAAAACCTTCCCCGCAGACGCTTCGAGCTCCTCCGGTTTGCCCTCAACCAGGCGGAGTTCCACTGCAAGGATCGCATCGCCACCTTTTCTCTCACGATGGCGGATGCCGCCCGCCTCGCGGTTTTCCCGGAGGACAACGAGGGGATCATCGACCAGCTCCGCGCGATCGAGGGCGTCGTCTCGGCGATCTTTTTTGAGGAGCTTCCCGACTCCAAGGTGAGGGTCAGCGTCCGCTCGAAGGACCCCGCGCTCGACGTCTGCAAGGTCTGCCAGCACTTCAAGGGCGGCGGGCATCCGATGGCCGCCGGCGCACGGATCCACGGGTCGCTCGACCAGGTGAAACAGGAATTCTTAAAGGTTGTTTGTGATGAGATCAGAAAGCGGGATTGACGGGGTGTTGCTGGTGGACAAGGAGCCGGGGATGACATCGCACGATGTCGTCGCCATCACGCGGCGCGCCCTGAACACAAAGAAGGTCGGCCACTGCGGGACCCTCGACCCGCTCGCCACCGGACTCCTGCTCATCACGATCGGACGCGGCACAAAAATCCAGGACCTCCTGATGAGCGAAGATAAGGAATATGTCGGGACCCTCGAGCTCGGGAAGACGACCGATAGCCAGGACGCCGATGGCGAGGTGACTTCCACCGCGCCGGTCCCGGACCTCGCACGCGAGCAGATCGATGCCGCGTTCGCCAAATTTCACGGCGACTTCTACCAGACCCCGCCGATGGTAAGCGCGATCAAAAAGGACGGCGTCCCGCTCTACAAGCTCGCCAGGCAGGGGAAGGTGGTCGAGCGCGAACCCCGGTTTGTCCACGTTTATGCCCACGAAATCCTCGCCGTCCGGCTCCCGGAAATCGATTTCCGCGTGGTCTGCAGCAAAGGGTTTTACGTCCGCACCTACGCCTTCGAAATCGGCCAGGAGCTCGGATGTGGGGCTCACCTCAAGGCGCTTCGCCGCACCAAATCCGGACGTTTTGACGTCGAGGGTGCGGTCACGGTCGCCGAGCTCAAAGCCGGGCCCACGGAAGCCATCGCCGGGCGGGTTCTAAGCCTGCCGGCAGTCTCACGCCTGCGCGGGGCCTGACGTGAACGTCTTCCGCCGCATCGACGATCTGGGAAAAATCCCCGGCCCACTGGTCCTGGCGGCCGGGGTTTTTGACGGGATGCACCACGGCCACCGGGCGGTCCTTGCGGCGGCGCTGTCGGCCGCGCGCGAGATGGGCGGCACGGCGGCCGCACTCACCTTCGACCCGCACCCTTCTAAAATTCTCCGCCCGGACCGCGCGTCCCGCCTCCTCACCTCCACCCCGCACAAGCTGGCCCTCATGGAGGAGTTCGGAATGCAAAACGTCCTCGTCGTTCCGTTTACCCAGGCGTTTGCCGCCATCGAAGCGGAGGCCTTTCTGCGCCAGCTTTGTGCGGCGGCCCCTGCGCTGAGGCGCGTCTGCGTCGGCCGCGCCTGGAGGTTCGGGAGCAAACGCGCCGGCGACGGGGCTCTCCTGCACCGGCTCGGACCTGAGCTCGGATTCGAGACGACTGAAGTCGAGCCGGTGGAAATCGACGGCGCCGTGATTAGCAGCACCCGGATCCGGCAGGCTGTCGAGGAGGGGGATCTCGACGCGGCGGAGCGGCTCCTCGGCCGCCGCTACACCGTGGCGGGAACGGTCTGCCGCGGCGCGGGCCTCGGCCGCCAACTCGGATTCCCCACCGCCAACCTCTCGACCCACAACGAGCAGTTCCCCCCGGATGGCGTCTATGCCGTCCGCGTCCACTTCGCCGGGACCGATCTCTCCGGCGTCGCCAATATTGGCGTGCGCCCGTCGGTCGCCTCAAATGGAGACCGCCTCCTCGAAGTTTACCTCTTCGATTTTTCGGGCGACCTCTACGACCGGGATCTGGAAGTCAAATTCGTTGCCTTCCTCCGCCCGGAAAAACGTTTCCCCGGCAAGGAGGTCCTTCAGAATCAGATCCGCGAAGATGCCGCGCACGCGCGCCGGATCCTTGCGCCGGAGTAGAAAATCAGCGCGCTCGGCGGAGGCTGGCAACCGCCTGACGAAGGCGCTGCCGGCTCGCGGCGGAGCCCCCCGAACGGCTGTATGCGGCGGCCTCGTAGCCGGATGCAAACCGCGTAAGAACCTCCGCTGAACCCGGGTGGCCCCCGGCAGCCCGGGCCGTCCATGCCAGCGGGGGCTCACCGATTGAGCGCGGAATTTCCATGCGCTTGGCGCAGCGGTCCAGGGCCCGAAGCGCCTCATCGATGGGATCCCGGCGACGACGGTGCTGCCAGAGGAACGAGCCAAGCCCGGCAAGGGCCGCTGCGGCCAGCCCGACCCCAAGCCAGGTTGCCTGCATCGCCAGCCATTTCCCGCCTTGCACGAAGAGACTGCTGACATAGGTGAGAGCTGTGCGCGGCCAGGCCCAGCGGGAAGGATCGCGGTCGGTCTCGAGCTGCAGCATGAACTCCGGAGCCACGACCTGGGTCGCATCAAACCGAATCCATGACCCGGACGCCGGATCCCACGCCTCGACCCAGGCGTGGGCGTCCGAGTCTCTCACCGAGAGCGTGCGAAGCCACGGGTTCCAACGTCCCCCGCGGTATCCGGTGATGACGCGAGCGGGCACGCCGCCGAGTCGGAGGAGATTTGCCGAGGCCGCCGCGTAGTGCTCGCAAAATCCGCGGCGGGACTTCGTCAAAAACGTAGCGACCGAATCCACGCGGCCAGGGCGGATCGTGTACGTGAACCCGGAGGTCGCAAAAAATTCCGCGAGCTCGCGGAGCCGCTGGCGGGTCCCGCCCGGCGGTTGGAAGATCGTGGTGGCCAGGGCGCGCAGCGCAGCGGCCTTCGAGACGCTGTCGGGAAGCTCGACGTCCGCACCCTGCGGCGGATCGTTGGATGGTGCGGCAAACGAGGTGATCTCAATTTTGAGGCGCTCATCGTCCGGGGCCGTAAGCCCTTCGTAGCCGATGCTCATCCCCACGGGAGCGACCGGCCGCGCGGGCTCAATGGCCAGCTTGTACTGCCAGACGGGAAACCCCGCAAAATCGCTGCGGGCGGACCGCAGTGGCCCGGCCAGCCAGCGGAACCCGAGGTTCTGGTCGAGCACGCTCCCCCGCCAGAACAGGTCCGCAACCCCTGGGACGGTTTCGCCCTCGGCAAAATGGGCGACGAACGCGAGCTGGCGCCCGGGCCGGATCTCCGAAAAATCGCCCGGGTTCAACTCGCCGGAAAACCCCGCCATCGCGACCTCGGTCCGGCTGGAGAGCGCAGGAAAAATCCAGAATGCCGGGACGACGACGGCTGCGACAGGAACGCCGAGCCTCAGCGCCCGCAGGAGGACCGCCCGCAGGCTCTGCGTGGCCTCCTCCGGTGTGTGCGCCTGCTGGGCAAGAAAGAGCAGGATGGCGACATCGACGATCAGCACGACCGATTCGATGTCGGTGCTCAGCGCAATCACGGCGAGAAGAGCGACGGCGCAGAGGAGGACCCGCAGCACGCGCTTCGGGTCCATCACCTGCAGAAGCATCGACCCGGCAACCCACGCGGCAGCTGCCGCAAAAACTCCCGGCAGCGACACCCCGTCCACAAACGGGATGCCGAGGGTCCCGGCCAGGCCCACCCATCCAACCCACCGGGGCGGGAGCAAGCGCAGGAGGCGGAGGACCAGCCCCGCCACAAGCAGGATTCCCAGCGCTCCGCCAAGCAGCGGCGGAAGCGCGATGACCCATTGGTGCACGATGAACCACATCCCCGCCAGAAGCCCGGCCAACCGCTGCCCCGGACGCTCGCTCATTTGCTCGCCCCCCAGCCGGCCAGCGCCGAGCGGCAGGCATCCAGGTTCCTTTCATGGAGCCCCGCCCCGCCAAGGTGCAGGTCGAACCCCCGGCCCAAACGCACGGCCGCCTGAACCCATGCGCTCAGCTGCTCCAGTCGATCCTCAGCATCCTCCAGAAAGGCGGTGTCCTCCCAGCGGATCGCCAGCCGCCCGCCGGGATCTTCAAACGTGCGCACGGCAAGCGTCCCCGTGCGCGCAAACACCTTCCAATCCACGCGCGAGAGCGGGTCGCCGGGAATATACGGCCTGGATTCGCCGATCTCCTCGCCCCCGGATTTTACGGCGACCGCGCTCCCGGGCAGCGGACGCCAGGAGCGCCCGCGCGGATAGACCGCGTGGCTCCCGGCATCCCGCAAAACCTTCCACGCAAAGCAAAGCCCGGCGGGAAAGTTACTCGAGACCCAGATCGCCGGAAGCGGAAAGATCCCGCGCCTGGCGGTCGGGATGCGCAGCTCCACGCGGGCGGATCCCCCGGGTTCGATGACCGGGATCGTCACCTCACCGAGAAGTTTCCAGCCCTCCCGATAGCGCACCTTCAAGCCTAGGCGCTCGCTTGGGCTTGTGTTCGTGACGAGCACGCTGACGACCGCCTCGCTTCCCGCCGGGACGGGCGGAACCCGTCCTGTGTTCAGGCAAATCCCGCGCATGTTGTCGTTCGTTTGGATGAGCACCACGATCCCCGCCACGACCAGCGCAATGACCAGAACCTGCGGGGTCCCTCCGAATCCCTCCGAAATATAGCCGGCCGCAAACGTGAGCAGGACGGCCCCGGCCAACACCGCGCCGGCCCAGGTGGGGACGATGTAGATCCGCTCGCGGGCCTTCATTGGCTACCGGACCGGCGTCTCGCGGCGGAGCGCCTCCGCCATCCCGGCCGCCTCTTGCGCTTCGGACGGGGCTGTCGAGAATTGCGCCAGGCGGTGCGCCACCACCGGAGCAAAAACCTCCTGGACGTCCTCGGGGAGAACGTGGTCGCGGCCGCGCAGGAATGCCCTCGCCCTCGCAGCGCGCTGGAGCCCGATGGCCGCACGCGGGGAAAGCACCCACCCCCGATCGCGGGCTTTCTCAAAAAGGTCGAGGATGTAGCCGGAAACCGCCTCCGCCACATGCAGCCGCGCCGCAGCGGCCTGCCACTCCAGGACCTGATCCCCAGATGCCAGTGCCTCCAGCGCCTCCGGACGGACCGCCCCGCCGGAATCCCGCTCGAGCAGCTTTTTCTGGGTCGCGCGGTCGGGCACCCCGAGCGCCAGGCGCATCAGGAACCGGTCGATCTGTGACTCCGGCAGCAGCGCCGTGCCAGCCTGGTCGCGCGGGTTCTGCGTGCCGACAAAAAAGAACGGCCGAGGTAGCGTGTGAGTGTGACCCTCGATCGTCACCTCGTGCTCGTCCATCGCCTGCAGCACCGCGCTCTGCGTGCGCGGGGATGCGCGGTTCAGCTCGTCCCCCAGCACCAGCTGCGCAAAGATCGGGCCGCGGTGGAAGGTGAAGGCCTGCCGCGCCGAATCAAAAACCTGGCTGCCCAGAATGTCGGACGGCAGCAGGTCGTTGGTGAACTGCACGCGCTGGAACTCCAGCCCGAGCAGGCGCACCATCACCTTCACCATCGTCGTCTTGCCCACGCCGGGCGTGTCTTCGACCAGAAGGTTTCCGTCCGCAATGAAGCAGCAGAGCGCCAGCTCCAGCTCCCGCGCCCGATCGATCATCACCCGCCCCGCCTCCGCATGGAACTTCTCCAAAAAAGATCGCATGCCATAACCCATACACCGGTTCGACCCGCCGCAAAATGATTCTCTTGCTGCCGTGCCTGCTTCTGGAGATTGCGCCCGGCAACCCGCCCGAAAATTGGCGCGGCCCAAGCAAAAAAGCCGCTCAAAAAACAAAAATATGAATCCACAATTTTCCGAAATGGCGTTAATACGCGAGACCCCATACCCATGAGTGATATTCCAGAAGCTGATTGGAAGCATATGCGTGCCCTCCAACCGACGTTGATTAATCGGTTATGCGCACGGATCAACGCCAGAGTCAGTAGGATCATTAACGACCCGGCGCTGACCCATCACGAGCGCTTTCTCGCGATGTTCGCCGCAATTCGAGAGGAGAATCAGAACGTAGCATGGGCATTCGATGACTGGCGCAGGTCGACCATCCGAATGCGGATCATCGAGATTCACCGTCAGGGTCTTTTCGAACCAGGAGAGATTGCTGGGCTGTCGGATGCGATGACGCAGCGCTTGCCCGGTAAATAGGTTTATCCAACTGGGAAACGAGGCGAGGCCTCCCCTGCTTTACAGCGGCTTTTTGGCGAGCACGGCGAGGCGCGGCCACCACCAGACGATTTTGTTTTCTTCGTTGGTGAGGCCGAACGCCTGCCGGGCGGGGTCCGGGGCGGAATTGATCCGCCGAAGGATCTCGATGCGGTTTTCGGGCGGGGTCGCGGCGGTTTCGAAATACCATTCCAGATCGGGTTGTTTGAACGGTACGGTCGCGCATTTTAGGATTTCGAGTCCGGCGGAGCGAACGAGTGCGGACCAGGACTCCGGCGAGCGGAAGCGGCCGTGGCTTGGGTCGCGCAGCTTCTCAATCCCGTGGATCCATTCCTCGGCCACCGGTTCACCGTCCGGCACGCTGCCGTCGATGAGAAGGAAGTGCCCGCCCGGAGCGAGGACCCGAGCCGCCTCGTTCACAAACCCGGCCTGATCAGAAAAGTGGTGGGCGGCCACCCGGCAGGACACGATCTCAAAGCTGGCGTCCGGGTACGGGAGCGACTCGGCCGAATGTTCGGCGGTTGTCAGCTGGACGCCGTCCTCCGCAGCCAGCTCCGATGCGCGCTCGAGCATGGCGGGCGAGAGGTCCGAGGCCGTCATGTCCCATCCGCGTCTCGCAAGAAAAACGGCCGTATGGCCTCCGCCGGTTGCGACATCCAAACCGCGCGCGGCCGGGGAAGCCGCGATGCCCGCCAGGGCCTCCTCGAGATCTGAGGTATCGGCAAGGATATGAGACCTCCCGTAGTTCCGGCTCTGGCGCTCGAATTGTTCCCGCGATGCAGACTGGCGTTCGTCAAGTGGCATGATCCCGAAGTAAGCCTTCCTGCTGGCCGGGGCAAGCGAATGTCAGATTCTTTGTGCGGCCGCACAAATAATCTGTGCTAGCGAGGGCCTGTGCGGTGTGGCCAGGCAAGCCGGAAAGGAATGGCCGGAACCGAATGGATTCTTTATCAGCGCCTGCGGATGGCCGGCTTGCTGATGCGACCGACATGGGAGCTTTGGTCATGGTGGAATGGCCCTGGTTGCGCACGGATCGCCAGTTCCTGCCCCCAGTTCCCGGAGAGTCTATGCACTCGCCCGGCAACATTTGCGCAATGAATTCTTGCGTGCGTCCGCCCCGTGCAGGCACTCTCTCGCCCCCATGACACGACACGACGGCCGGGGTCCCGGCGAGCTCCGCAAAATTGACATTCAGGCCGGCATTGCGCCCCATGCGCAGGGATCGGTGCTTATTTCCTTCGGCAACACCCGCGTGATCTGCGCCGCGATGATCGAGGAATCGGTGCCGCGCTGGATGAAGGAGCAGGGGGTGACCGGCGGATGGCTCACCGCCGAGTACTCGATGCTTCCGTACTCGACGCTCAGCCGCAAGCAGCGCGACTCCTCGCGCGGAAAGCCCGACGGACGGGGCACCGAGATCCAGCGCCTGATCGGCCGCTCGCTGCGCGCGGTCGTGGACCTGGAAAAAATCGGGTCCCGGACGCTGTGGGTCGATTGTGACGTCCTGCAGGCCGACGGGGGAACCCGGACCGCGGCGATTACCGGCGCCTCGGTTGCGATCGAGCTCGCCTGCCGGTCGCTGGTGCAATCCGGAAAGCTGGCCGCCGTGCCGGTGAAAAACCGCGTCGCTGCGGTGAGCGTCGGCATCGTGAAAGGCCATCCGGTCGTGGACCTCGACTATATCGAGGACAAGGACGCGGAGGTCGACATGAACGTCGTGATGACCGGGAACGGGGATTTTGTGGAGGTCCAGGGCTCCGGCGAGGAGACCGTTTTCAGCCAGGCCCAGCTTGACGACATGCTCGGGGCCGCAAAAACCGGGATTGCCAATCTGATCGCGATCCAAAATGCTGCTCTCTCTTCCCTATGAAAAAAGCTCTCATCACCGGTATCACTGGCCAGGACGGATCGTACCTTGCCGATTTTCTTCTGGCCAAAGACTACGAAGTGCACGGGATCATCCGGCGCGCGAGCACGTTTAATACGAGCCGCATCGACCATCTCTACCAGGATCCCCACGTCAACGGCGTGCGGCTTTTCCTCCACTACGGCGACCTCGCGGATTCCGTGAACCTGGTCAAGCTGATCTATGAGCTCAAGCCAGACGAAATTTTCCATCTGGGCGCGCAGAGCCACGTGCGGGTGAGCTTCGACATCCCGGAGTACACGGCCGACGTGACCGGGGTCGGGACGATCCGCATCCTGGAGGCGATGCGCGAGGCCGGCGTCAAATCCCGGTTTTACCAGGCTTCGAGCAGCGAGATGTTTGGGAAGGTCCAGGATGTACCGCAGACCGAGACGACCCCGTTTTGGCCGCGCAGCCCGTACGGCGTTGCCAAGGTTTTTGCCTATTGGGCGACCGTGAACTACCGCGAGAGCTACGGGATGCACGCGACGAACGGAATTCTCTTCAACCACGAGAGCCCGCGCCGCGGCGAGACGTTCGTCACGCGTAAGATCACCCGCGCCGCGGCCGCGATCAAGATGGGCCGCCAGAAGGAGCTCTACCTCGGCAACCTCGATGCCAAGCGCGACTGGGGCTACGCTCCCGAGTATGTCGAGGGCATGTGGATGATGGTCCAGCAGGACACGTCCGACGACTACGTGCTCGCCACGAACGAAACCCACACGGTTCAGGAATTTGTCGAGGAGGCGTTCGGCCACCTCGACCTGGATTGGAAGGAATTTGTCAAACATGACGCCCGCTACGAGCGTCCGGCCGAGGTCGACCTGCTCGTCGGCGATCCGTCAAAGGCGAAGCGCCAGATCGGATGGGAGCCGAAGACGAAGTTCAAAGACCTCGTCCGGATCATGGTCGACGCCGACCTCGCCGAGCTGCAGCAAAAATAGGCCTTACTCGCGCATCTTCGAAAGTTGCACGTCTGTCAGGCGGGGGGCTTCTGGGTTCGGAGTTCCGCCTTTAGGCGGCTGGATTGTGAGGCGGCAGCCCAAAAAGCACCGCCTAAAGGCGGAACTCCAAACGAGATTCCCCAAGCACCCGTTTTTGCAACTTTCGGAGATGCACCCCCCTTCCGCTCAGCGCGAGATCTCTGCCGGCCGGCGGAGCCAGTCGCGGATGCCGACCGGGGACGGTTGGCATCCGGCAGCGGCGATCTCGGCGAGGACGCGCTCGAGGGTCATGATGTGACGGTCCTTTTTATAGATCAGGTAGTCCTCCCGCATGCCAGGCGGGGTGATGTTGATCGTCGCGAGGTTGGCTCCGGTGCGGAGGGCGCCTGCGTACCCGCCCACTCCGGCAATCCCCATGGCGCTCACGGCAGGAATGATCCAGTTCGGGTGGCGGAGTCGGAGGCTTGCCACCGCGTTGAGCACGCGCTCCAACGACTCCGGCGGATGCCCGGCAAACGGGGTCTCCTCCCCTGGAATAAACGGGCTCACGCTACATCCGGCCAAGGGGAGCGAATCCAAGAGGTCAAATGTCCGGTCCACGATCTCCGGCGTCTGACCGGGAAGCCCGAGAACAAACCCTGAAGAAACCCGCCAGCCCGAACCCGCCAGCATCCGGATCGTCTCCACCCGTTCGTCCAGCGAGCCAGGGGCTTGGACGAAGCGGTAGTGATCCGGGTCGCCGGTTTCGATCTTGATCACGTAATAATCGCCCCCCGCCTCGCGGAGCTCGTCGGATTCCCGTTCGCTCAGGGTCCCGAGGCAGACGCTCAGCCCGAGCGAGGTCTGGTCGCGCAGTTTTCTGAGAAGGGGGATGGCAACCTCGCGCACGGCACGCGGGTCCTCGCCGGCCTGAATATTCAGGTCGGTCACGCAGCCGGGTAGATCTGACATCACCTGCTCAAAGAGCGCGTCCGGGTCCAGGCGGAAGCGTCCGAGCGAGCGGTTGTCCCGCCGCATCCCGCAATACCCGCAGTTTTCCCGGCAGAAGTTTGAGATCTCGACGACCGCGCGCACGAAGACGGTGCGCCCGAAAACGCGGTCCCGCTCGCGGGCCGCCTCTGCGCGCAGGGCACCCCCCTCGGCCGTCGCGAGATCCAGGCTGCCGGAAAAAGAGTTTTGAAAAACCACCTTCCGACTATCGGCGAGGTCGGGGAGGATATTCAATACGCGAGTGGGATCGGAAAATAAAAGGGCTTTCCCCCGCGCGCCCGCTCGGCGAAGCTCCGGGCCTTCATGAGCGAAAAACCCAAGAATGCCGTCTCCCCGCGCCGCGAGGAGGATTTTCCCGAGTGGTACCAGCAGGTTATTCGGGCCGCCGATCTGGCGGAGAACTCGGAGGTCCGCGGATGCATGGTCATCAAGCCGTGGGGCTATGCGCTGTGGGAGCGCATGCAGGCGGTCCTGGACCGGATGTTTAAGGACACCGGCCACCGGAACGCATACTTCCCGCTGTTCATCCCGCTGAGCTACCTGGAAAAAGAGGCGGCCCATGTCGAGGGCTTTGCCAAGGAATGCGCGGTTGTCACGCACCACCGGCTCGAGGCGCGCGATGGCAAGCTCGTCCCGGCGGGCGAGCTCGCCGAACCGCTCGTCGTGCGCCCGACGTCGGAGACCATTATCGGGGCCGCGTACGCGCGCTGGGTAAAGTCCTGGCGCGACCTGCCGGTCCTCCTCAACCAGTGGGCAAACGTCGTCCGCTGGGAGATGCGCCCGAGGCTGTTCCTGCGGACTGCCGAGTTCCTCTGGCAGGAGGGTCACACGGCGCACGAAACCCAGGCGGAGGCGGAGGTCGAAACGATGAAGATGCTCCGGGTTTACGAAAAATTTGCGCGCGAATTTCTGGCGCTGCCGGTGCTGTGCGGCGAGAAGAGCGAGAGCGAGCGGTTCCCCGGGGCGCTGCGCACGTACTGCATCGAGGCGATGGTCCAGGACCGGAAGGCGATCCAGGCCGGCACGTCCCACTTCCTCGGACAAAATTTTGCGAAGGCGTCGGGGATCCAGTTCCAGGGCCGGGACGGCTCGGTTGAGCACGCCTGGACGACGAGCTGGGGGGTGAGCACGAGGCTGATCGGGACGCTGATCATGGCGCACAGCGATGATGACGGGATGGTCCTGCCTCCCCGCATCGCCCCCGCCCACGTCGTCATCATTCCGATCACGCCGAAGGAGGAGTCCCGCGCGGCCGTGCTCGAGGCGGCGGAGGCGCTGGTAGCCTCGCTGCGGGCGGTCTCGTTCCATGGCTCATCGATCGAGGTCGAACTCGATGCGCGTGACATTGGCGGCGGGGTCAAAAGCTGGGAGTGGATCAAAAAAGGAATCCCTCTCCGCATAGAAATCGGCCCGCGCGACCTCGAGCAAGGGACGGCTGCCGTCTCCCGCCGGGATCGCGGGCACAAGGAAAAAGAATTTCTTCCGATGGCAGAAATTCCTGCCCGGATGCCGGGTGTGCTCGACGAGATCCAGGCCGGCCTGCTCGAGCGCGCGACGGCGTTCCGCGAAACCCATCTCAAAGAAATCGACTCGCGCGACGCGTTCTACGCGTTTTTCACGCCGGCCAACCCGTCGAAGCCGGAGATCCACGGCGGCTTTGCGCTCACGCACTGGAATGGCAGCGCCGCTGTCGAGGAGCTCATCAAAACCGACCTGAAGGTGACGATCCGTTGCATCCCGTTTGAGGATTCTGCCGAGCCCGGCATCTGCCCGTTTTCGGGCGAGCCAAGCCGGCAGCGGGTCATCTGGGCGAAGTCGTACTGAGCGCTAGTAGAAGGCAGCGCCACACAAACCAGCGGCCAACCTTGACGCGCGCCAGTTGGGGTCCGGCTTCAACGAGGTCGAGGGTTCGCTTGCCCAGCGCCAGCGGCAGCGCGCTGGCCGCCCGCAGGCGTCTCGGACGGACGGCTGCTGCATAGGAGGTGCCGTCCCGGAGGTGCTCGCGCGCCAGCCCGAGCGCCCGTAAAAACTCCTCCTCCCTCACATAAACGCGCCCGGAATCGGCATCGGCGTGGCGGTCGCGGAGGATGTTGACCCACTGGAGCCCGCAGCCGAACGAGAACCCCAGCCGCCGCATCTCAGGGGCTGGCAGGACCGCGTAGCCCGGCACGTGTTTAAAGCAGACGTCGGTCCAGAATGTGCCGACGCAGCCCGCGACCAGGCCGGTGTAGTGGCAGGCCTCGTCAAATTCCAGAGGTGCCGGGTTCCCGGAAAACCGCTCGATGTCAAAAATCTGCCCTTCGCGGATCGTCGCCCATATCGCCTCGATCTCAGAGCGATCCGGCGAGGAACGAAGATCCTCGAGCAGCCCGGGAAGGGAGTTCAGGAGCAGGCGGTCGGCCGCAGGCAGTTGGCCGCCGGCTTCGAGGTTCCCTGCGGCATCTGCCGGCCAATCGCCGGGAAGCCCGCGCAGCAGCCGGACACGCGCCTCGGCCTCGGCGGCGGCGACGTCGGCGATGGAATCCGAGGCGCGGGCGAGCAGATACGCCAGCGACAGGGTCGGCCCGACAGACGCCGGGAGAAGCTTCAGCGAGAGGTAAAACGACCGGGAGACCGCCTTGAGAAGCGACAAAAACCGCTCGGATCGATTGTCAGCGGGCATCAGGAGCCCGGCTCAGTCGAGATCCAGCCACGAGCAGTACGTTTTCACCAGGGCGTTGGAGATCTCGGTCAGGTTCAGCTGCGTGCGATCGAGGTACTGGTGGAGCCCCTCGGCCAGGATCGTCTTGATCGGGGTGTAGTCGAGGCTCGAGCAGAGCATGCCGGAGAGGCGCTCGGCCTCGTTCGAAAAGTGAGCCCGCTCGCAGCCGGATATGCTGTGCAGCGCCTGGTTCAGCCGGTCCGCACAGAACCGGAGCGACCGCGGAAACTGGTCGTGCAAAATCAGAAATTCCGCAACCTGCCAGCTCGTGATCTGGCCGTGAGAGATCTTCAGAAACGCCTCCAGCGCGCTGCACGAGCGGAGCACCGCCATCCACTGGGTGCTGTCGACCGTCCCGCCAACCCGCTCGCCGGACGGCAGGAGGATGTGGTACTTGATGTCGAGGACGCGGGACGTCGAGTCCGCGCGCTCAAGGAATTTTCCCGCCTGGAGGAAGTGCCATCCCTCGCCGTGCGTCATCGTGGCGTCGGTGATCCCCTGGAACGAGTGCAGGTTGTCAACGAGCGAGCGGTAGAAGTCGATCGGGCTTTCGATGAACGCCGCGCGGGCGGCCCCGCTGTGCATGTAGAGGTAGAGCCGGTTGATCTGCTCCCACATCTCGCTCGAGATCTGCTCGCGCACCATGCGCGCATTCTCCCGCGCGTGCGACACGCACGAGAGGATCGAGTGGGAGTACTTCTTTTCGAAAGTGACAAAATCCATCACCGCGTCGCCCGAGATCCCGTCGTGGATCTCGTTGAAGAGTTCCTGGTCCTCGAGCGTGGCGAGGATCGGCTCCCAGTGCTGCTTGGCGGTGCCGCCGTTCTGGTCCTCAAAATCGAGGATGAGCTGGATGTTGACGTCGAGCACTCGCGAGTTGGCCTCCGCGCGCTCGATGTAGCGGCTCAGCCAGAAACAGGCGTCTGCGACGCGGCTTAACATGGCAGCCCCCCCTCATCGAGCACCCAGGTATCCTTGCTTCCACCCCCCTGCGAGGAGTTCACCACCAGGGATCCCCTGCGCATCGCGACCCGCGTCAGGCCGCCCGGGATGATCACGGTTTTTTCTCCGGAGAGGATGTACGGCCGCAGGTCGATGTGGCGGCCCTCGACCGCCCCGTCCACGTAGCACGGCGAGCGCGACAGCGAGATGACCGGCTGTGCGACGTAGCCGCGCGGGTCGGCGATGATCGCGGCGCGGAATTTGGCGATCTCGTCCTTCGACGCATGAGGCCCGATCATCATCCCGTAGCCGCCGCTCTCGTTTGCCGCCTTGACCACCAGCTTGGGAAGGTGCTCGAGCACGTATTTCCGGTCGCTGTCGACCGAGGTGAGAAACGTTTCGACGTTCGGCAGGATCGGCTCCTCGCCGAGGTAAAATTTGATCATCGCCGGGACGTAGTAGTACGTGACCTTGTCATCCGCGACGCCGGTCCCGAGCGCATTGGCGAGGCTGACGTTGCCGGCCCGGTAGGCCTCGACGATCCCCGGCACCCCGAGCAGGGAATCCTTCCGGAAGACGGTGGGGTCGAGGAAGTCGTCGTCGATCCGCCGGTAGATCACATCGACCTGCTTGAGCCCCTTCGTCGTCTTCATGTACACCCGGGAATCTTCGACGACCAGATCCGGCCCGACCACGATCTCGATCCCCATGGCCCGCGCCAGAAACGAGTGCTCGAAGTACGCCGAGTTGTAAACCCCCGGGGTCAGCACCACCACGGTCGGATCCGGCTTCCCATGTGGGGCCGAATGCCGGAGCGCCGCCAGGAGCTCCTGCGGATACCGGTCGACCGGCCGCACGGCGTGGCGGTTGAACAGCCTCGGGAAGACCCTCTTCATCGCCTGGCGGTTTTCCAGTAGATACGAGACGCCCGACGGGCAACGGCCGTTATCCTCCAGCACCATGTACGTGCCATCCGCTCCGCGGATCATGTCTGACCCGCACACGTGGATGTAGATGTTGTTCGGAAGGTCGAACCCGACCAGCTCGGGACGGAAATGTTTTGCGCTCCGCACGATCTCGCCCGGGATGACGCCCTCCTGGATGATCCGCTGGTCGTGGTAGATGTCGTGGAGAAAGTGGTTCAGGGCCGTGAGCCGCTGGGTGAGCCCGCGCTCGATCAGCGCCCACTCGTCGGTCGGAATGATCCGCGGGATGAGGTCAAACGGCATGATGCGCTCGGTCCCCTCGTCGCCGCTGTAAATCGTAAAAGTGATCCCCTGGTTGAGGTAGGACCGCTCGGCCAGTGCCCGCTTCCGGTCGAACTCCGAGGGGACCATCTCGTTAAACCGCTCCAAAAGTTGCCGGTAATGCGGCCGGACTTCTCCGCCGGACGAAAACATCTCGTCAAAAAACGGCCCCGGCTCGTACTTGGTAAATATTCCCTGCATCCCGGCCCTTGAAATTACAGAATCCGGTACGCAAGAAAAGCAGAAAAGCCGGGCATCCGGCGCCTTCGATAAAAAAGGCGGACTCCATGCGGGAACGGCGAGTGGCCAAGGGTTATAACCGCCCTCGCTGCGGATTTGGGGTCGCTGCGGCCGGGCGGGAGATGCCGGTTTGGGCGATGTCCCTGCGGTTGGTGAGCTC